>Ga0172377_10007716_pt1 | contig 11059 bp, 6 predicted proteins | sample Pumphouse3metaG_FD_119749 | JGI IMG/M metagenome (GOLD analysis project Ga0172377, IMG submission 119749) | Leachate microbial communities from a municipal landfill in Southern Ontario, Canada - Pumphouse #3 metaG | ecosystem: Engineered > Solid waste > Landfill > Unclassified | place: Canada... | reverse complement strand
CCTTGATGCCGGATTTTCCTGTCCCAACAGGGACGGGACGGTCGGAGTCGGCGGTTGCACATATTGCGACAATGCCGCTTTCCATCCTGCTTACAGTTCTCCGGATAAGCCTTTGTCCAGGCAGATTGACGAGGGAATCGGATTTCACAAGGGCCGATATAGGAATGTCACTCATTATCTTGCTTATTTCCAATCATTTTCCAACACTTATGCCCCATTGGGGAGGCTTAGGGAATTGTATGAAACTGCCTTGTCCCATCCGGACATAGTCGGGATTGCCATCGGTACGAGGCCCGATTGCGTCGATAAGGAGAAACTGGAATATCTTCGCGATCTCAAGGATGGGAAAGTCCTTGAAGGATGGCATCGTGACGGGTTCGAAAATCCCGTAGTGATAATCGAATACGGCATGGAATCCTGTTATGACAGGACATTGGAAAGAATCAACCGAGGTCACGATTTCGAGACGGCCCGCAAAGCAGTCGAGCTTACTGCCGGATGCGGGATCGAAGACATTGGGGCACATTTCATATTCGGGCTTCCCGGTGAAACAAGACAGATGATGCTGGACGAATGCCGGCTTATTGACAGTCTGCCTCTCAGGTCCGTCAAATTCCATCAATTGCAAATGATCAAAGGAACCCGGATGGCACAGGAATTCAAAGACCGTCCGGATGATTTTGTGAGAATGGGGTTGGATGAATATCTTGATTTCATCGTCGATGTCCTGGAACGGCTCCGGCCGGATCTCTATGTCGAGAGGATCGCCGGGGAAGTGCCTCCACGTTTCCTGGATGAGATGCAATGGGGGCTGATCCGCAACGTGGAGATTTTAAGGATGCTTGATAAAAAACTTATAAGCCGTAACACATTCCAAGGTAAACTATTCAAAAAAGAATAATTTTTTGTTTTATATTTGCAAATTAAAAAAATCAAAATGCAGAAATTCGTAACTTCGGAAATTCCGGAAGGTCTTACTTTCGATGATGTCTTACTTGTCCCTGCACGCTCTGAGGTCCTCCCAAGAGGTGTTGATGTTTCCACTAAATTCACACGTGACATACCTTTGCACACTCCGATAATTTCATCCGCAATGGATACTGTTACCGAAGCCGAATTGGCCATTGCCATGGCTCGGGCCGGTGGCATAGGAGTGATTCATAAGAATATGACGATTGCTCAGCAGTGCGACCAGGTCCGTATGGTGAAAAGGGCTGAAAATGGCATGATTTACGACCCGGTGACAATTCACGCCGACGCCACTGTCGGTGATGCATTGATGATAATGGCCAAGAATCATATCGGAGGCATCCCGGTTGTCGATGATCAGAATCTTCTTCATGGAATAGTAACCAACAGGGATCTGCGGTTCCAGGATAATATGAAGCTTCCCATATCCGAAGTGATGACCACTGAAAATCTGGTCACTGCCAGGAAAGGCACTTCCTTGTCGGAAGCCACGGACATCCTCAGGAAAAGCAAGGTGGAGAAGTTGCCGGTAATTGATGACAATGGAAAACTCGTCGGCCTCATCACTTATAAGGACCTGATGAAAATCAAGGATAATCCGATTGCTTCAAAGGATGCGAAAGGCCGTCTTCTGGTGGCCGCCGCAGTAGGTGTGAAATCGGATACTCTTGACAGGATAGAGATGCTTACGAGCGCAGGAGCAGATGCCGTAGTGCTAGATACCGCCCACGGCCATTCCGTTTCGGTCTTGGAAGTGATAAAGAAAGCCTGCAGCACATTCAAGGACATTCAGATCGTTGCCGGAAATGTGGCAACAGGCGAAGGTGCCAAGGCTCTTGCCGATGCCGGAGTCAGCGCCGTAAAGGTGGGGATAGGACCCGGATCGATATGTACGACCAGGATCATAGCCGGGGTTGGCATGCCTCAGCTTACTGCAGTAATGCTTGCCGCGGAGGCTTTGAAGGGGACAGGCGTCCCGATAATAGCCGATGGCGGAATCAGATATTCCGGCGATGTGGTCAAGGCTCTTGCCGCCGGTGCCAGCACCGTCATGGCAGGTTCCTTGTTTGCCGGTACCGAGGAGTCTCCCGGAGAAACGATCATTCTCAATGGAAGGAAATTCAAATCCTACAGGGGCATGGGTTCTCTCGAAGCAATGGAGCACGGTTCCAAAGACAGGTACTTCCAGGATATGGAAGACGATGTGAAGAAATTGGTTCCTGAAGGCATTGTGGCGCAGGTCCCTTACAAGGGCACCGTATCTGAAGTCGTTTATCAGCTGATAGGCGGCCTTCGTGCCGGCATGGGTTATGTGGGAGCGAAGAACATAGAGGCATTGAGAAGTGCCAAGTTCGTACGTATCACCAACGCCGGATTCCTTGAAAGCCATCCGCACGACGTGACTATTACCAAGGAGGCACCCAACTATTCAAGATGAAAGCATTAAAGCCGGTTTTGCTGATTATTGCGGCCTTGCCTTCTTTTATGTCATGCAAGGCTGTGTTGGCTCTTGTACATAAGGATGCCGTTGTCGCAAAGGTGGGATCGCACAAGCTTTATCGATCGGAACTTGCGGAATATATTCCCAACGGAGTCTCACCTGAAGACAGTACCAAACTTGCTTTGCAATATATCAACGCGTGGGCTACGGATCAGGTTTTCTCAGATGTCGCCCAGGAACAACTTTCCAAAAAGCAGAAAGACGTAAGCAAGGAAATTGAAGACTACAAGAATTCTCTTCTGAAGTACCGTTATGAGCAGCAATACATAAATGAACGGTTGGATACCGCCGTATCTTCCCAGCAGATTTCGGATTATTACGGAAAGAATAAGGACAAATTCAATTTGGAAGTTCCGATTGTCAAGGCCCGCTTCCTGAGCATCCTGAGCGATTCCCCGAATCTGGAAATCATCAAGAAGAAAATGTCGTCAAGCGATATCGACGACCAGATGGCGGCTGACAGCCTCTCTTATTCTTCCGCCCTCAAGTATTCCAATTATGATGACAAATGGATAGATGTGATATCGCTTGCAAGGGAATTTGGGACCGATTATGTTACAATGCTTTCCAAAAAGGAAGGTTCTTTCATTGAAATTCCGGACGGACGAGGCAATATCGACATAGCTTTCATTGTCCAGATGAAAGGGGCCGGTGAGACCGCCCCTCTTGAATATTGTTCCGGGAGAATCAAGGATATCATCATAAGTTCAAGAAAACACGCATTGATTTCAACTTTGGAACAAGACTTGTTAGAAGAAGCCCGTGATAAAGAAAGATTCGTAATCTATTAGATGAAAGTAATGAGGAACTTATTGAAATTGATTGCTGTTCCGGCCATTGTCGCAATAGCTTTTTCAGCACAGGCTCAGACATACCCTAAGGGGTTGATAGACAAGACTGTAGCGGTTGTGGGCAATGAGATGATCACAATCTCCAACATCGAACAGGAAATTCAGATGATGAAGGCTCAGGGAATGTCTTCGGACCAGAATGCCAGGTGCGAAATGCTGGAAAGGATGATGGAATCGAAATTATTCCTTATGCAGTCGAGGCTTGATTCCCTAAAGATAAATCAGGATATGGTCAATAGCGAATTGTCACAACGGTTGGACCAGATCCGTACACAGCTGGGCGGAGATGACGAGGTTGAGAAATATTTCGGCAAGCCTCTCTACAAGCTGCGTCAGGAATGGAAACAGCAGCTTGAAGACAATAGCCTGACACAGCAGGAGCAGAGTCAGATCGCTTCAAAGGTTCCGGAAATCACCCCAAAAGACGTGCAGCATTATCTTGATACTGTCGAAAGGGCCGACATTCCCGTGGTGCCGATAAAGTATCAGTTGAGCCAAATATGCATATATCCCGATCGCGAGGCGGCAGATCTTGCCGTTAAGGAAAAGTTGTTGGCATTGCGCGAACGCATAATCAATGGGGAGAAATTCGCGACACTCGCAAGGATATATTCGGAAGATGAAGGAAGTGCAAGGAAAGGCGGTGAATTGGGAATGGCTTCAAAGTCCATTTTCTGGCCGGCTTTCTCCGATGCCGCAATGTCGCTCAAGCCAGGCCTGATTTCCCAGATCGTAGAGACGCCGGATGGCTTCCATCTCATAGAAGTCCTTGAGAAAGATGGAGATATGTTCAATGCCAGGCATATCCTAATGAAACCAAAATATACTGAAGAAGACAGGGAAAAGGCATTCAAGACACTTGACAGCCTTAAAACCGAGATACAGAACAAGGCTGTCACGTTCCAATTCGCCGCCAAGTTCTATTCCCAGGATGCCGCCACCAAGACCAATGGAGGCCAGATGGCCGATCCAAACACCGGTTCGGCATATTTTGAGATCGATCAGCTCAAGCCTCAGGATTATGCCGCCATCAAGGATTTGAAAGAAGGTGAGATATCCGATCCGGTGGAATCTTTGGACAACGAAGGCCGGTCCGGAAATGTCGTATACAAGATATTGCGTGTGGATAAAATCATCCCGGCACATTCGGCCACTTTCCAAAATGACTATAGCCAGCTGATTGACGAAGTCAAACAGAAAGAACAGATGAAAGCGATCGATGATTTCATAAATAGCAAGATAAAAGTTACTTATATTGTCGTAGATCCGATTTTCAAGGATTGCAATTTCACCCGGGATGGCTGGGCGACAAAAATTGCGGATGCCGATTGACAATGTCTTTTGCAAGGAAACTTACATACCTGCTTATTGCTTTTGCAGTCTCCATACCTTCCTATGCACAGAAGCAAGAGCGCAAGGATAGCCTGGTACGTCTTATGAATGGTGAGTCCGCCCAACTGATAGAACAGTTTGGACGGGTTTTCCGTAAAGTGGTAGGTCACCCAGCCACATTCCTGCACAATGATACATATCTCAATTGCGATACGGCAATGTGGGATGTGGATTCCCATATAATAAATGCCATAGGGCACGTGCAGATCATACAGAACAGGACTGTCCTCAGCAGCGACAAACTTGATTATTTCATCGATCAGAACCTTGCCCAGTTCAGGGGTGGCATAGTGCAGTTGCAGGATAAGGACAAGAACACCCTGAGAACACGTTACCTTGATTTCAATACAAAGGACAGCGTCGGGGTATTCCAGAACGGTGGCGTTATGAGGGACAAGGACGGCCAGATCATCGAGAGCCTCAACGGCACGTATGATTCCAAAATCAAGACATTCACGTTCGCAGACAATGTGAACATGTATACCGATTCCGTTTTTGTAAAGACGTCAAGGCTTGTCTATCAATCTGCCAAGAGGTTGGCAACGTTCGGATCGAACACGAATGCGTGGAAGGAAAATGATATGCTTTCGGCCGACGGAGGATGGTATGACCGGAAGAACGAAACCTTCCTTTTCTACCGTAATCTCCACTTGATGTCCACGCATCAGGAGGGTTGGTCCGATTCCCTTTTCTACTACAGACGTCCGAAGAACGTGGAGATGCTTGGCCACGCCCAAGTTGTGGATACCACCAGGAACGTTTCCGCCCTTGCAGGCCATATAACATATGATGACAAGCTTTCTCAGGTTACGTTGACAAGAAAGCCTGCAATTGCCGTCAAGACGGATGACCACGACAAATTGGATACTGTTTATTTCGGCGGAGACAAGATGATATACAAGACAGTAAGGAAATGTGACATAGATTCAACCGAATTGTCTGCCGCCGTAGCCAGGGTAAAGGACTTGAGTGGGGATCCGGTATCGGAGTATCGTAAAAAGGCGGCAGAGGAAGCTGCGAAAACAGCTGCCGATGCCGAAAAAGATGATCCGAATCGTCCACCCGAGGGCCTTCTTCCAGGCGGAAAGACCGGTGCAAGGGGCAAACCCCCGGTTCGGAATCAGAAAACGGCAAAAAAACAAGAGACTGGGACTGAACCGAAAATAGAATCGAAAGGCGATGCCGGGACAAAACCGTCGCAGCGCGATTCCTCCAGCTTGGTTTCCCATAAGCAGGAAAAGAAGGATTCCCTCACGATTTTGAAAGATACGACGAAAATAGGGTTCCTGACGGCCTTGAAAAATGTCAAAATCTATAGGAAAGACATGCAGGTGGTTTGCGATTCCCTGCTGTATTCCGATTTGGATTCTTTGGCAAGATTGTTCAAGAACCCTGTGGTCTGGAATGAAGGTGTCAGGCAATATTCCGCCGACAGCATAACCGTAGTCGTCCGCAATTCGGCCATTGACAGGGCTCATCTCATTTCCGACGCTTTCATCATCACCAAGGAAGATTCGACTTCGGCATTCGACCAGATAAAGGCCACCGAAGTCGTGGCTTATTTCGATTCTACAAGTACATTGCGGCGTTTCGATGCCCTGGGTGGCGCTTCCGCCCTTTTCTATCTTAAGGAACACGATGCCCTGGCTACCGTCAACAAGGTTGAATCAAAGATGCTTTATGCGGAGTTCAAGGCAGGCGACATTGATAAGATATATTATTTCGATGCCGCAAAGAATGACGCCTATCCTGTTGTCCAATTGGCCGCGGCGGACAGGGAGTTGAAAGGCTTCAAGTGGCAAGACAATCTTCGGCCGAAGACCAAGGACGATGTCACGTCGTTGTCTTTGAGACCGAGTGAGAGGCTGAAGTATGATGCAAGGCCCAAGGCGACGTTCCACGAGACTGACGATTATTTCCCCGGATATATGAAGGGGGTATACAAGATGATCGCCAAGAATGATTCCCTGAAAAAGGTTCACGCTCGTGAAAATGCTGTGGCAAAGGCAAAGGAACAAGCCAAACAGGATTCCATCGGCAGGGTTGACAGTCTTAAAGCCAAGCAATTGCGTGAATTGGACAGTTTGGCAAAAGTTCAGACATTCAATCCCTCGGATACTTCCGATGTGAATGCCCTTGCCGATAGTACGATTGTCAAGACCGATACGGTGGATTTCAGCAACGATAGCACTTCGCTTTCGAAGAAGCAGCTTGAAGGCAAGGTCGCTTCCGAGAGGTTGAAACGGAAGCAGGCACGTCTCGCCAAACGTGAAGCCAAGATTGCCGAACTTGACAAGAGGGATGCGGAAAAGGCTCAGGCAAAGAAAGATCTCAAGCTTGCAAAGAAACGCGCATTGACGGCAAAGACATTGAAGCAGGGCATGAAGATTCAGAAAAAGGAGAACAGGAAACTTGAGAGATATGAGGCCAAATACCAGAAACGAAAGGCCAGGCAGGAAGCCCGCCTTGCGAAATCGAGGAATTCCACAAAAGAGGAACTTCAGACGGGAGAACCTGATAAACAATAATCCATCAATATATGAAATCCGGACTTTTTTTCTTTAGTCTTTTCATTTTTTGCTTTTCATCGTCCGTTTCCGCACAGGAAATCGTGAAACCGGAAAGCGTTATGTCCAAGTATATCCTTACGCCCAAGGCTCCTGAGGAACCTCGGATAAACGGGGCTGGGATTTATGGTTGCCGGCCGGGTGCCGATTTCATTTATCGCATTCCTGCGACCGGTAATCGACCTATGACTTTTTCTGCTGATAATCTTCCAAAAGGGCTTCATCTTGATTCCAAGACGGGAATCATCACCGGCACTTCAGTGAAGAAGGGCACTTACGTTGTCGTTCTCAAGGCTGAAAATGAAAAAGGCGCTGCCGCAAAGACTTTCAAAATAGTTGTAGGTGACAAACTTGCCCTTACACCTCCAATGGGATGGAATTCCTGGAATTGTTGGGGCAATACAGTCAGTCAGGAACGGGTGCTCAGTTCTGCACGTGCATTGGTAGAAAAGGGCCTTGCGGATTACGGATGGTCGTATGTGAACATCGATGATGGCTGGCAGGGAGTGCGTGGTGGCAAATTCAATGGCATTCAGCCGAATGGCAAGTTCCCGGATATGAAAGCCCTTGTTGATGAAATCCATTCGCAGGGCCTGAAGGCGGGAATATATTCCGGTCCGTGGGTAGGCACTTACGCCGGGCACATAGGTTCTCAGTGCGATAACGAGGACGGTACCTATGATTGGATAAGAGAGGGCAAGGTCAATGAGAACGACAGGGTGACCGACAATGACCTGAAAAGAAGCAATTATCGTCACGGGAAGTATTCTTTTGCCGTTGAAGATGCAAGGCAATGGGCTGCCTGGGGCTTTGATTATTTGAAATATGATTGGTATCCGAATGATCTCGGAAACACCAAGGAAATGTATGAAGCCCTCAAATCGACAGGAAGGGATATTGTACTTAGCCTTTCGAATTCTTGTCCTTTCGCTGATATTCCGCGCATTGTCGAATATGCCAATTGCGTCAGGACCACAGGCGATATACGTGACGAGTGGAAAAAATTGTCAAATATCGGATTTATTCGTCAGGGGGCTTGGGCTCCCTATGCCGGACCCGGACATTGGATGGATGCCGATATGCTGGTAGTAGGCAAGGTAGGCTGGGGTGACAATACTCACGATTCCAAACTTACCGCCGACGAGCAATATTCACATATCACTCTCTGGTCGATGCTTTCGAGCCCTTTGCTGATAGGTTGCGATATCGCCGAGATGGATGATTTCACGTTAAGTCTCCTTACCAACAGCGAAGTCATCGATGTCGATCAGGATCCTCTCGGCATCCCGGCCACACGTTATTTCTGGGATGACAAGTACGCCATATATGTGAAGCCTCTTGAGGACGGGTCCATTGCCGTGGCACTGTTCAATCTTGATGGCAAGACGCAGAAAATCGGTTTCATTGCCAAATCTTTCGGCCTCACAGGTGAAGTCGCGGTTCGTGATTTGTGGAGACAGAAGGATATTATCAAACTTGCCAAGGGAGAGCGTTATGATGTCGATGTCGCCCCCCACGGCGCAGTGATGTACAGGCTTAGTCCAGGCAATCCCGATTTCGGACGATAGTCAGGAGTTATTCGGCAAACAGTTTTACGAGATTCACAACGACTTCCGCTGCAAGGCGCATACTTTTTTCCGGTACGAATTCCATCTTCCCGTGGAAGTTGAGCCCCCCTGCGAAGATGTTTGGGCATGGCAGTCCTTTGAATGAAAGGTTCGCACCATCGGTGCCTCCCCTGATTGGCTGTATCTTGGCTTTGACACCGGCCATTTCCATTGCCTTGACCGCTTTTTCCACAATGAAGAAATGCGGCTCGACTTGTTCGCGCATATTGTAATATTGATCCTTGATGTCCGCGATCGCCGTGCCTTCACCGTATTTTCCGTTAATGAATTGTATGCATCTTGCCATCATTGCCTTCTTATCTTCGAAAAGTTGGCGATTGTGATCCCTTATTATGTATGAGATTTCAGCTTTCTCCACTGATCCTTCGAAATGGACAATATGGAAGAAGCCGTCGTATCCTTCAGTGAATTCAGGCCTTTGGTTGACTGGAAGCAGACTATTGAGTTCCATGCCCACCTGGATTGCATTCTTCATTTTCCCTTTTGCGTATCCCGGATGTACGTTCATTCCCTGTATGCTTATTTTTGCGGAAGCCGCATTGAAATTCTCATATTCCAATTCCCCGACTTCGCCTCCGTCGAAGGTGTAGGCATAATCGGCACCGAATTTTCCGACATCGAATTTCACCACTCCACGGCCTATCTCTTCATCAGGTGTGAAGCCAATCTTGATGTCGCCGTGAGCTATTTCCGGATGCAATGTGATATATTGGATGGCGCTCATTATCTCTGCCACTCCGGCTTTGTCATCGGCTCCAAGGAGTGTCGTCCCATCGGTGGTTATGATGGTCTGGCCCTTGTATTTCAGCATTTCAGGAAAGTCGTTTGGCTTGAGAGAAAGACCGGGAACGCCTTTCAAAGGAATGGCCCCTCCGTCGTAATTTCCTATTATCTGAGGTCTGATGTCCGCACCTGAAGCATCCGGCGCAGTATCCACGTGGGCGATGAAACCCACGGCAGGCACTTTCTTGGAGATATTGGAAGGTATCGCCCCCATTACATAACCGTATTCGTCCCTTGTGGCTTTTACTCCCATTTCATTTAGCTCCTTGCAAAGGAGATCCAGCAGGGCAAGCTGCTTTGAAGTACTTGGCTGAGTTTCCGAATTCTCATCGGACTGAGTATCCATTGCCACGTACCTGAGGAATCTGTCTATTATTTTTTCCATCATCTTGGTGTTTTAGTTGTCTGAAATCTTTTTGACGTGCATAGATGAATAAATCAGATATGCGATTATGCATAAGTAAGGTATTATCGCTATCGGTTCAGCATAAGTTTTGTTCCAGCTTGTCATGAACCAGTCTATGTCCGCGAATTTCAATATCGCGCTTACGACACCCATAAGTGCACCTCCGGCAATGAATCCCGAGGCGATGAGGGTGCCTTTGTTCATGCGTGCGTCATTTGTCTTCTTGTCTTTTGAGCGTGTGCTTACGAACCACGATATGGCGCCTCCGACAAGCAATGGCAAGTTGAGGTCTATCGGGATGAACATCCCGAGGGCGAATGCCAGAGCCGGGACTTTGAAAACCGTAAGGACGATCGCAATGGCCGCACCTATTCCGTAAAGAAGCCAAGGCGCACCGCCTCCGTTCATCATCGGCTCGATTACTGCAGCCATCGCATTAGCCTGAGGTGCAACCAGTGCCTTGTCTCCGGTGAATCCGTATGTCTTGTTGAGAATCAGCATCACACCGCAGACCGTTGCGGCTGCGACCAGCGTGCCCAGGAATTTCCAAGTTTCCTGCTTGCGCGGGGTCGATCCTATCCAATATCCTATCTTCAAGTCCGTTATGAATGATCCGGCCATTGAAAGGGCTGTACAGACCACACCTCCGATAATCAGAGCCGCCGCCATTCCCGCATCTCCCTTTAGTCCGATTGCTACCAATATCAGGGACGCGATTATCAATGTCATGAGCGTCATTCCGCTTACCGGGTTGGAACCGACTATTGCGATTGCGTTGGCGGCTACTGTAGTGAACAGGAATGAGATAAGGGCGACTATCGCCAGGCCTGCAACGGCTTGCCATATGTTGTTCACCACGCCTCCGAAAGCAAAGAAGGCGAAACTCACAAGGAGTGTTATTATTATCCCGCTGACAATGATTCTCATTGGAAGATCTTCATCCGTTCTTTCCTGCCCCGATT
>Ga0172377_10007715_pt1 | contig 11059 bp, 8 predicted proteins | sample Pumphouse3metaG_FD_119749 | JGI IMG/M metagenome (GOLD analysis project Ga0172377, IMG submission 119749) | Leachate microbial communities from a municipal landfill in Southern Ontario, Canada - Pumphouse #3 metaG | ecosystem: Engineered > Solid waste > Landfill > Unclassified | place: Canada... | reverse complement strand
TAAAAATATGGCCTATCCAACTAAAAAGCATAGAGAAGCAATTGTTAAATTTGGTGTAACAGAACACCACAGGGTCTCATTCAATCTCTATGGCAAACCTTCCCAAAACAAACTCTAAAATTTCTCACCTAGCTATATCTTCTAAACTATGGAATACATACGGCACACCATCTTACACGTTGCATAAGCCAAACATCAATAGCTAATAGTCTGCTAGTTAGACGGCGTAGAGTAGAAAAAAGTTGCAGCCTCTGCTGAAATTTTTTCTAAATAGTGTCTTGCATTTGCAATAGCCTTTTTTTTAGATAGTTGCAGCTGAGAAATTGAGTAGAGTTTTTCTACGCCCACAGTTTCTAGCTCTCTATTGGTGAGTAAATTATCTCCACATAAAACCCAAAGTCTTTTTTTATGCCTAGTTGCAACCTCTATTACTCCATCTAATAGCTTACCAGAAAGGCTCTGCCCATCTACTCTGCCCTCTCCTGTAATAATAAGGGCAGCATCTTCTATTTGGTTATCTACGTCAAGAAAATCGAAGAGAACTCTCCATCCACTTAAAAGTTGGGCATTTAAAAAAGCTGCCAGTGCAAACCCCATCCCGCCAGCAGCTCCAGCACCAGGTAATTCAGTAAAATCTTTTTCGAAAAAATTATTACAAACTGTAGCAAAATGAACTACTCCCCTCTCTAAAAACTCTACATCTTTGGGAGAAGCCCCTTTCTGAGGCCCATAAACATGGCTGGCACCATAAATCCCAGTTAATGGATTATTCACATCACAAGCTACTTCTATGTTTAATCCTTTTAAATAATCTGGAACTCCGCTAGGATCTATCGTTTCAATTCTCTCTAAACAAGAGCCTGTCATGAATCCAAAAGGAAGGCTATCATTTGAATGAGCTGCAATAAAATTACCCTCTTTATCTATAAAACGATAACCTAATGCGCCCAACATACCAGTGCCTACATCGTTAGTAGCACTGCCACCTATACCCAACAGAATATTCTTAAATCCCATCTTGGCAACTTTATCAATAACAACACCAAACCCATAGCTACTGGTATGGCGAGGGTTCCTATCCTCATAAGCAAGTGACCATAAGCCAGTAGACTTAGCCATCTCACAAAGCATTCTATCTCCTATTCTAAGAACTGGCACTTGAATAGCTCTCCCCAAAGGATCTATACTCTCTATTTGAAAAGTTTGGTGCCCAAAATGTGAGACCGCATCTAAAGTACCGTCGCCACCATCTGCAAGAGGAAGTTCGCAGGTTATTATGTCTGGAATTTGTTTTTTAAATTGGGTAGCAATAATAGAGGCTACCTCACGGGCAGTAAGGCTTCCTTTAAATTTATCTACTACTATAAGAACTTTTGTCATATATTCCCCCAATTATTTATCTTTGCCTACAATCAAGCAAACTAAGTAAATTTAATAAAAAATAATGAAAAAAACCGCACTTTTAATTTTATTAGCCACTCTGCTCTCTTTTGGACCAGTTAAAGCAGACGAAGGAATGTGGCTGCTTCCTCTTATAGAGAAGCTAAATATGAAAAAGATGTCACAGCTGGGCTTCAAACTTTCCGCTAAAGACATCTACGATATTAACAACTCCAGCCTTAAAGATGCTGTTGTCCATTTTGGAGGCGGTTGCACTGCCGAGATTATCTCTGCAGAGGGTCTTGTTCTTACAAATCACCACTGTGGGTATGGCGCAATTCAAAAACTCAGTAGCGTAGAGAACGATTATTTAAAGCATGGTTTTTGGGCTATGAACCGTAAAGAGGAGCTACCTGCCGAGGGGCTATCTGTTACCTTTCTTGAAAGCTTTACAGATGTTACAAAGAAAATAGAAAAAGCTGTAAAAAAGGCTAAAACTCCAGAAGAAAAAGCAGAGGCAAAGAAAGCTGTAATAAAAGAGATGGAAGAGAAATCTAAAGGCAATAACGAATTTATAAGTGCCAGAGTTACTTCTATGTATGGAGGCAACAGCTATTACCTAGTTGTTTCTAAAACTTATAACGATGTCCGTTTTGTTGGAGCTCCACCTTCTTCTATTGGTAAATATGGTGCCGATACAGATAACTGGATGTGGCCTAGGCATACTGGCGATTTTTCTCTATTCCGCGTTTACGCAAATGAAAATAATGAGCCAGCAAACTACTCGGCAAGCAACAAACCTTACGTAGCTAAAAAACATCTTACTATTTCTCTTAAAGGGGTTAAGCAGAATGATTTTGCTATGATTATTGGGTATCCTGGAAGAACTAGCCGTTTTATGACCTCGGCCGAGGTTGCAGAGACTCGCGATATATCTAATGCTGTTCGCATACATATTAGAGGTGTACGTCAAGATGTACTTATGGAAGATATGGAGGCTAGCCCTAAAATCAAACTTCAGTATGCAAGCAAATATTCAAGATCTTCTAATTTTTGGAAAAAGGCTACTGGAATGAATGAGACATTTGCCAAACTAAATGTAGAGAAAAGAAGAGCAGAGCAAGAGAAAGCTTTCACTAATTGGATTGGAAATGATAAAAAGCGTCTAGCCAAATATGGCGATGCTCTTGAAAATATAAATAGCTCCATAGAGTTAAGAGCAGAACCTTTGTACGAACTTTACTGCCTGCAAGAAGCTCTTGGTAATATAGAACTTACAGCAATGGCTAGTCATTATAATGGAATTATAGCAGCTTTGAAAAAGGGAGATAAAGAGAGAGCTAATATGATTTATAAAATGATTGAACCTAGAGTTGAAAGATTTTTTAAGAACTATTCTGTATCTACAGATAGAAAAGTTGCGAAAGCTCTAATTAAGGTTTACCAAGATAAAATTGAGCCCGAAAAAAGGCCCTCATTTTACAAAATTATTGAAGAGGAGTTTAATGGCAATATAGACCTATTTGTAGATAATATGTTTGACAACTCTTTCTTTACATCTCTAGAATCTATAAATGATGCTCTCGAGAATAATTTAGATGCAGTTGCAAATGATCTTGCTTTAAAAACAGGGAACTCCATTAATTCACTAATGCGCCCTTTAATGCAGAAAGTACAGGAGACAACCCCTACTTATGCCAAAGGTCACAAAGCCTATATTGCAGGGCAGTTAGAGATGAAAAAAGATGCTGCCATATACCCAGATGCCAACTCTACAATGCGTATGACATACGGGCAGGTTTTAGATTACTCCCCTAGAGATGCTGTTGAGTATGACTACATTACAACTCTAGAGGGGGTAATGGAAAAAGAAGACCCTAATAATTGGGAATTTGAAGTTCCTTCTAAACTTAAAGAGCTTTATGCAAATAAAGATTATGGCCAATATGCTATGGAAAATGGCAAAATGCCTGTTTGCTTTATCTCTAATAACGATATTACTGGAGGAAACTCTGGCAGCCCTGTTCTAAATGGAAATGGCGAACTTATTGGTACTGCATTCGATGGTAACTGGGAAGCAATGAGTGGCGATATTATTTTTGAACCGAACCTTCAAAGGTGCATAAATGTAGATATCCGCTACACTCTATTTATAATTGAGAAATATGGTAATGCAAAACACCTTATAGACGAAATGACAATAGTAAAGTAATTAAATGAGTAGAGATTTGAAAACATTTATTTACTAGCGTAAAAAATAATTTACACACTATAAAAGCGACTACCTATCTTGGCAGTCGCTTTTTCTCTTTACAAAGGCATTAATTTTGCTAGATAAACTATTTAGTCTTAAAAGAATTAAATTTATTTTACGGTTATGAATATAAAGAAAATTGAAGAAGCACTTAGGGGTGTTATGCATCCGGTCAAAGAAAAAGATATTATCTCTCTAGAGATGGTAGAAGATATAAAAATAGAGGAGGGCAAAATTAGATTTAAGTTGGTTTTCCCTTCGCCAGATGCTCTCTCTTCTTCTATTAAAAAGAGCTGTGAAAAAACATTGAAAGATGCTTTCCCTGCAGAAGATTTTAAGGTCTCTATAATGGAACTTGTGAGAGAGAGAAAGATTAAAAAGAGAGTTACCGTTGAGCTGGGCCAAGAGGCTCTTGAAAATGTTGGACACATTATTGCGGTTGCTTCTGGAAAAGGTGGAGTTGGAAAATCTACTGTAGCTGTAAATCTTGCTATAGCACTTGCTAAGGCTGGTTACCGCGTAGGTCTCACAGATGCAGATGTTTATGGCCCCTCTATCCCAATGATGACAGATACAGAAGATTACCAACCTACAGTTGATGAATCTAGCGGTAAACAGATGATAATCCCGAAAGAAAAATATGGAGTAAAGTGGATGTCTATTGGTTACTTCTCTAAACCAGACCAACCCTTAATATGGAGAGGTCCAATGGCAAGTAACGCTTTAAAGCAGATGATTCTTCAAGTTAAGTGGGGAGAATTAGATTTCCTTTTAGTAGACCTCCCTCCTGGAACAGGAGATATTCACATTTCACTAGTACAAGATATTCCTCTCTCTGGAGCTATAGTAGTGAGCACTCCTCAACCAGTTGCTCTAACAGATGTAGAGAAAGGAATTAACATGTTCCGTTCAAAAGATATAAATAAACCTGTACTTGGGTTAGTAGAGAATATGTCTTGGTTTACACCAGCAGAACTACCAGAGAACAAATACTACATATTTGGTAAGGAAGGGTGCAAAAAAATGGCTAAAAAGTTTAATGTCCCACTATTGGGGCAGATTCCACTAATTCAAAGTATTAGAGAAGGTGGAGATGATGGAAAACCAATAGCCCTAAAAGAGAGAGCAGATGGGCACAGTTTTCATGAATTGGCCGCAAAACTTTCCCAAAGCTTTTAAAAGCTTTAGGAGAGTTTTCATTTACTAAGGTCTTTGTATTTAGAAAGACGTTGTTTCCATCTTTCGCGGGCAAATTGTTGTAAATCTGGTGCAACGTCTCGCTCATCCATAATTTCAAGACCTAATATGGTCTCTAGAACATCTTCTAGGGTAACAATTCCTTCGAAACCTCCATATTCATCTACTACCAATGCAATGTGTGCTTTTTTAGCCAACAATCTCTCCCATAAAACAGTAAGTGGTTGCAAATTTGGAACAACAAGCAGCTCTCTTTTAATTGAAGATAATTGTAGGTCAAAATTATCGTTTGCCATATTCTCTATTACATCTTGCCTATTTACAAACCCTGTGATATCTTCGTTATTTTCTGCAGAGAAAATAGGAATTCTAGTGTAGTGTTTATAACCTTGAACTATGTGAAACTCTGCTATAGTCATGTTTTCTGGGGCTGTCTCTACAACAACTCTAGGGGTCATAACCTCCTCTACTTTTACATCTCTAAGCTTTATAATATTCTGAATAATTCTACTCTCGGCAATATTAATTACTCCCTCTTTTGTTCCAATGTCTACTAATACAGAAAACTCTTCTCTGCTTACATAATTTTCGCTCTCTTTCTTATTAGAGATTATATTGGTTAATGTTCTAGATATGAGAACTAAAGGATAGGTAAGGTAAATCATCCCCTCTATTACAATTCCGGCAAATACAACTAAAGATTTCCAGTAGTAGGCTCCAATTGTTTTAGGTAAAATCTCTGAGAAAAGAAGAATAATAATAGTAAGTGTTGCAGATACAAGGCCAAAATAGGCATCTCCAAAAATTATTGAAGCTTGAGCTCCAACTCCTGCTGCTCCTATTGTGTGCGACACAGTATTAAGAGAGAGAATTGCAGAGAGAGGTTTGTCTACATCTTCTTTATGTTTACGAAGAAAAGATGCAGCTTTTACTCCTTGCTTCTCTTTCATTGTAACGTAAGAGAGAGGAGTAGAGAGCAGAACCGCCTCCATTATTGAACATAAAAAAGAGACAAAAACTGCAAGAAAGAGATAGAGAAATAGAAGGCCCATTATAAATTATAGTTTTACTCTAAACTTAGAGAGGCGTTTATCTAGCATATGTGAAGGTATCATTAGTTTAACAACCTCTACAAGTTCGTTAATAAGACGCTCTTTTACAAAATCTTCTCTAAAAACAAACGATATTTCACGCCTAGGTTCATCTCCACTAAAATATCTAACATTCTCTTTTTGCTGGGCTGTTAGCGAGCTTAAATGTAGTTCTGGGAGAAGTGTATACCCTCCGTTACTATCTACTATTCTTATTAAAGTCTCTATGCTTCCTGCCTCATATACCTGCATAGAATTTTCACTCTTATGACAAATATTTAACATTTGGCTTCTAAAACAGTGCCCTTCTTGTAAAAGCCACATTCCTGCTGGGTCTAACTCAGAGGCAACTATTGTATCTTTTCTATACATCTTTTTCTCTAAAGGAGAGATATATGCAATAAAACGCTCGTAGAAAAGAGGTAGTTCTAAAATACTAGGCTCATCTATAGGTGTAGAGGCAATAGCAACCTCTATTTGAGCACTCTTTAACTGTTCTATAATCTCTGAAGTTCTTATTTCAGATATTTTAATTTTAAGGTCTGGGAGCCTTTTACGTGTCTCTCCAAAAAATTGAGGTATTATATAGGGAGCCAATGTAGGAATTATAGCTATAGATAATTCTCCATCTACTGTATCTCGTGCAGAATCTGCTATCTCTTTAAATTGTTTGAGGTTAAATTTAATCACTTTTGCTTGGCTAATAAGCTTTTTGCCAATTGGAGTAACCTCTATGGGGCTCTTTTTTCTATCAAAAATATCTACCTCTAACTCCTCTTCCAACTTCTGGATCATCATACTTAAAGTGGGCTGAGTAACCCCACACGCCTCCGCTGCTTTTGCAAAGTGCCGAAGCCTATCTACAGCAATAATATAATCTAGCTGTTGAATATTCATCTTCTATTTTTTTAGTGTGCTCTTTAAAAAAAGCTCTTCCATTTGGGAGTCGTCTATAGCAGAAGGAGCATCTAACATAACGTCACGCCCAGCATTGTTTTTAGGGAAAGCAATATAGTCTCGAATTGTCTCTTGACCTCCAAAGAGAGCGCAAAACCGGTCAAAACCAAATGCTATTCCGCCATGGGGTGGAGCTCCAAATTTAAAGGCGTTTATAATAAAACCAAATTTAGACTCGGCCTCTTGGTCACTAAACCCAAGCACTTCAAACATCCTTTTTTGTATAGTGGCGTCGTGAATACGAATAGATCCGCCACCTATCTCGGTACCGTTAAGAACAAAGTCGTAGGCATTTGCAGCCACCTGCGCAATATGGTCTCTATTATTACTGTAAAACTTCTCCATATCTTCTGGCTTAGGAGCTGTAAAAGGGTGATGCATTGCATAGAAACGCTGAGTCTCACTATCCCACTCTAAAAGCGGGAAATCATATACCCAAAGTGGTGCAAAATTGTCATTCTTTCTTAAACCTAAACGGTTACCCATCTCTATTCTAAGTGTTCCTAATGCCTCTTGTGTTTTTCTTTTGTCTCCTGCAAGAATAAGGATAAGATCTCCTGGTTTAGCTTCCATCTCTGTAGCAATTTTCTCTAAATGGCCTGCTGGATAAAACTTATCTACAGAAGATTTAATTTTTTGTTCTTCTACTCTAATATATACTAACCCTTTGGCTCCAATTTGAGGGCGCTTAACCCACTCTGTAAGTTGGTCTATCTGTTTGCGAGTATAAGATGCAGCACCCTCTACACAAATACCAGCAACATACTCTGCAGAGTCAAAAACTACAAAATTTTGCCCACCAACTAGATCTACTACTTGGTCTTCTGAATGGCCACTAAAGTTAATGCCATTAGATGGAGTGCTTTTTAGTTCACATATTTTCATTCCAAAGCGAATGTCTGGCTTATCTGAACCGTAATATTTCATTGCATGAGCATATGACATCCTAGGGAATTGCTCTTTTATCTCATGCCCAAGAACGTTTACAAAGAGAGCTTTAATAAGTCCTTCGAAGGTGTTTAAAACATCTTCTCTCTCTACGAAAGACATTTCGCAGTCTATCTGAGTAAATTCTGGTTGCCTATCTGCCCTTAAATCCTCGTCACGGAAACAACGAACTATTTGAAAGTACCTATCGTAACCTGCAACCATTAACAACTGCTTAAAGGTTTGAGGGCTTTGTGGTAATGCATAAAACTCGCCTAAATTCATTCTAGATGGCACTACAAAATCACGAGCTCCTTCTGGAGTAGATTTAATAAGAACAGGAGTTTCAATCTCCATGAACCCTATGTTATCTAAATACTTACGTACTTCTTGCCCCAATTTATGCCTTATCTCTAATGCTTTTTTTAGAGGGTTTCTTCTTAAATCTATATATCTATATTTTGCACGCAGCTCTTCCCCTCCGTCTGTATCGTCTTCAATTGTAAAGGGTGGTGTTTGTGAAGAGTTTAGAACTTTAATAGCCTCAATTTTTATCTCTATATCTCCCGTTGAAATCTTGCTGTTTTTACTACTTCTCTCTGCCACTAAACCTTTAGCTTGAATAACATATTCGCGCCCCAATTTCTCTGCCACCTCATTTAGTTCATGACTTGCACCATCGTCTATAACTAGCTGGGTTATACCGTATCTATCCCTTAAATCAATAAAGCTCATTCCCCCCATTTTACGGATTCTTTGGACCCATCCAGCCAGAGTTACATTTTCTCCAGCATTATTAATACGTAACTCCCCGCAAGTGTGTGTTCTATACATGTGATTTATCTTTATTTACTCTATAATTATATTGGTGCAAATATAACAATAATTTACCTACAGTTTAGAAGGCGCATATTTGGCCGCCTCTGGTAATACTGCTCTAATTTGTTTAACTCTATTTGCATCTGAAGGGTGTGTACTAAAGAATTCCATAGTACCAGCTTTACCGTCGCTCATTCTCTCCCAAAAACCAGGTGCTACATTTATATCATACCCAGCCATAGCCATAAGTATAAGGCCTAATTTATCTGCTTCATATTCATGCTTCCTAGAGTAAGGCAAAGTAACACCAAGCTGCGAACCAACACCAAATGCAAGTTGAAATAGGGCTTGGTTTTTTTGATTTTCTGTTCCTATGTATGCAGAGAGTGCTTGACCTACAGTACCAACAAGCATCTCTTGGCTCATTCTCTCGTTACCATGTTTAGCTAAAGCATGTGCAATCTCGTGCCCCATAACCACTGCCACCAAATCTGGTGTGTTTGTTAGTTTCATAATGCCCTCATAAAAGACAATATTCCCATTGGGGAGACAAAATGCATTTACTTGATCGCTTTCAATTACATCAAACTTCCAAGTAATTCCCTCTAAAACTCTATCTGAGCCTTTCTCTTTAATATACCTCCCAACAGCATCTGTAATATTGTTACCTACCTCTCTAACCATTTTTATGTGTGCACTATTAGTAGAGAGTTTAGACTCTTTCATTATATCTGTATAGGCTTGATTACTCAAAGAGGTTATTTGACCTTGATCTATAAGTAGCATCTGTTTGCGACCTGTCAGAAAAACCTGACTACAAGAGAACGCTATTATTGCTGTTACAAACAGTAATATAGCTCTTTTCAATTTATTTTTCATCTGAAATAACATTAAATAAATAGTTGTAAATAATCTGTGGTAAAATTAATTATATTTGCGCTATTATGAAGAATATTTTCAAAGAGAGAGAGTTTTTAGTAACAATTGCTCTTTTTACTCTACTACGTCTTATTGCTGTCTTCTTTATGGGTCTTATGCCACAAGATGCCTACTACACATATTACTCAGACTCCCTAGCGCTCTCATATTTCGACCACCCTCCAATGGTGGCCTATATGATTAAACTCTTTATACTCATTTTTGGCAAATCTGCTGTCTCTCTTCATTTGGGAGATTTTATAGTAACCTCGTTAACCGTAACTTTTCTCTATCTTTTTTTAAAAGAAATTCTTAAAAAAGTTCAACTCAAAAGAGCCATTACTTTAATAGTTACAGCTCCCCTAATAACTATATTGAGCATAAATACTACTCCAGATGTTCCCCTTCTTTTCTTTTGGTCTCTCTCACTGCTACTCGGCTACAAGGCAATCAAATCTGGCCAATGGTATTGGTGGGTGTTAGCTGGTCTTGGTTGTGGTTTTGCATTTACTAGTAAATATACTGGAATATTCCTACCTGCAGGAATGTTTCTCTTTCTACTTGTCTCAAAAGAAAATCGCAAATATCTATTATCGTACAAATTTATCTTATTTGCTCTAGCTGTAATAGTTGCTGTCTCTCCTGTAGTTATCTGGAATATTCAAAACGATTTTATCTCTCTTAGATACCAATCGGCAGATAGAGCGGCTGGGCTCTCTTCATTTGAATTTGAGCCTGAACTTTTCCCTGGTTTTTTAGGCTCTCAACTACTTCTAGCTCTACCTCTCTTTTTGATTGCCACATATATTTACGGATTTAAAATAGTAAAACAGCTTTTTAAAAGAGAGAAAATTGAAAAACATATTTTATTTGCAGCCTCTTTTGCTCTTCCAATGTTATTTACCTTTACCGCTATCTCTTTTGTCTATTGGGTAAAGATCAATTGGATAATGCCTGTATTTCTCTCTGCAACAGTACTGGCTGTAACATACCTGAAAAACGACAAAGCTATTCGCTGGCAAACACTATTCTCTATTGTTGTTCATATTGGTCTACTTGTGCAGCTTATATGGGCGCCTGTTAAAATAAAATCAGACGATACTTGGTTGGGCTGGGAAGAGCTTGCGCATAAAGTAGATTCGCTTGAAAAGTTAAATCCTAACGACTTTTTCTTCTCTGACAACTCATATAAAATAGCTGCTGTGCTCAATTTCTATTCAAATGAGCATATCTACGCTGGTAACATAATAGATAAATTTGCCTATCAATTTGCACTAGACAACAAAGATCTCTCTCATCTAGATGGTCTTGATGCAATTTATGTAACCAGCAGCCGCTACCGCCGTAAAAATCAAAAAAGAGAAGGTGGTATAAAGCGGCTACTAAAACAGCATTTTGAATCTGTAGTGCTCTTAGACTCACTTATAGTTAAAGACAAACGCGGCACCGAAATACGCCGCTTCTACTTTTACGACTGCGACAACTACACAGACTAACCAAGTCTCCAAAACTGCTC
>Ga0172377_10007711_pt1 | contig 11064 bp, 9 predicted proteins | sample Pumphouse3metaG_FD_119749 | JGI IMG/M metagenome (GOLD analysis project Ga0172377, IMG submission 119749) | Leachate microbial communities from a municipal landfill in Southern Ontario, Canada - Pumphouse #3 metaG | ecosystem: Engineered > Solid waste > Landfill > Unclassified | place: Canada... | reverse complement strand
TTTGAAGTGAGCATGAACTGCGAGAAGAGCGAGCCGCTCATGGCCACGATGGCGTTGCTGATCACAAGACCGAGAATGACGCGGCTATCAGTGTTGATTCCTTGCGCGCGACTCATAATTTTATTTTTGCCTGTGGCTCTGATTGTAATGCCGAGTTTGGTTCCAAAGAACCAATAGAGGACGGCGATGACGATTCCGATGACGATGATGCTGGCGACGATATAGCCCCATTCGCCAATGAGACTTCGAAAGAAAGAGAAGATCGTCGTCATGTTTAAGACGGTCACCGAACCGACAAAGTCGCCGGGGCGGCTATAGCTTTGAAACGAATTCGTAATGCCGTTAAGCAATTGGGCAAGCGGCACGCACATCACCATCGTGATAATCCCGGCCAGAAGCGAAGGAATCTTGAGTTTGGTGTGTAATACACCAGTTAATAAACCCATGACTCCTCCGACTAAAAAGGCGATAAAGACGGCGATGACCGGCGGGACTTTTAAGACGATCATCAAAACGGTGATCGCTCCGCCGAGGGGAAAGACGCCTTCGGCACCCAAATCGGCGATATCTAAAACGCGATAGGCGATGTAGACACCGATGCCTAATAAGGCATAGATGAGACCTAAATTCAGCGAGTTAGTTAAGATGTTGTAAAAGATAATCATTTTTCCTATTAATTATCGATGATTTCGTCAGCTTCCTCAAGTAGTTCTGTCGGGAAAGTTAGACCGATTCCTTCAGCGTTATCGACGTGGAGGATAAGCGGCATATCTTCGACGCGGCGAACCGGCAATTCAGCGATGCTTTTTCCGCCGAGAAACTCAACGGCCATTTCACCGGTGATGCGGCCAAGATCGAAGTAATTGATGCTAAGGGTTGCGACGGCTCCTAATTCGAGGCAAGCTTCTTCGCCAGCGATAATCGGAATGTCAGCGGCATCGGCCTTTTCTTTGACCGTCGAGTAGGCACTCACTAAAGTGGAGTCGGTCGGAGTGTATAGTCCTTCGATGCCAGCTTCGATGAGCGTGTCCATCGCCGCGGCGACTTGGTTCGTCTCGGTAAAAGTTTCAAAGACGAAATCGAGACCGAATTCGGTAGCGGCCGCAGCTGCAAGATCTTTCTGAACGACGGAGTTGGTTTCAGTCGAGCAGTAGATCATGCCAATTTTTTCAATGCCGAGACCTAATTTCGTGAATAGTTCGACTTGTTCGCGGACCGGATTCATGTCGCTGGTGCCGGTAATGTTGTTATCCGGGGCGTCATCATCGCTCATCAAACCCGAGAAGACGGGATCGGTGACGGCGGTGAAAAAGATCGGCACATCATTTCCTTTGATAGCACGAGCGGATAAAAGGCCGCTGGCGGCCGGAGTGGCGATACCTAAGACGAGATCGCTTTCACCGATGAGAGTGAGTGAAGAAGAGGCGACGAGGCTGCCATCCGCATTGGCATCCTTAAGATTCAGCTTATAGTTGATTCCGGCATCATCGAGGGCTTGGACAAACCCGGCTTGCGCATCGTTGAGCGGTGCGATGTTGACGAATTTGAGAATGCCGATTTGCACGACATCGCTTTCGCAAGCGGTGACGGCGATCATCGAGGTGGCCGCGAGGGCGGCGAGTAGTAGGCGTTTGACTTTCATTTTGTTCTCCTTTATGAAATAAAACTCAGGTGGTGGTCACCTGAGTTCATGAAGGTAATGACTTTGCCAGGTGTCCGCGATCGCTCGTCTTCCACCTGCTATTATCACTGATAATACTTAACGGGATTGGAAAACGATTCCTAAGTAATAATAGTAATAATAGGAAAAATAGGACTTCTGAAGCGTTAAATTGTGATTTGCGGTTTTCATAATTGTGACAACAGGTCCCTTTTTATGAATTGAATTATATCGGGATTCCCTTATTAAGAAAAGAGAAAACGCAAATATTTTTCGCCTAAATCATTTGAAGTGTTGCTTAAATATGGTATATTTACTACATTCAATAGAGGAACTAAGCTTAGCAGCGTGCCACTCCTCTGAAGCGGCTAATCCCCGCCGTCGGCTGCGTTAAAGCCCAATTGAGTGCATTATCAGTAATGAATAAGGATGGTACCGCGAGTTAATCGTTCCTTAGGGACGATTTTTATTTGGCAAGAGGAACAGACCATGAAAACAATGACCGGCAATGAGATTCGCAAGACTTGGATAAGCTTTTTTGAAACGCGCGGGCACAAGCTCGAAAAAGGCGCTTCGCTCATCCCTTATAAAGATCCGACGCTCTTGTGGATCAACTCCGGTGTCGCCGGACTTAAAAAGTATTTTGACGGTTCGGAAATCCCCCCTTCCCGCCGCATTGTAAACATTCAAAAATCAATTCGGACAAACGACATCGAAAATGTCGGATATACTGCTCGGCATCACACTTTTTTCGAGATGCTCGGCAATTTTTCAATCGGCGATTACTTTCGTCAAGAGATGCTGCCGTGGGCATTTGAGATTCTGACTTCCGAGAAGTATTTTGCCATGCCTAAAGACAAATTATATTTTACGTATTTACCGACTGATTTGGAGACGCGGGACCTGTGGCTGAAGTGCGGGGTTAGCGCCGATCACTTAATTCCTCTCGAAGACAATTTCTGGCAGATCGGCGAAGGTCCGTGCGGACCTAACACCGAAGTCTTCTTTGATCGCGGAGAAAAATACGATGTCAAGAAACAAGGTGTCAGCTTATTGGCTAATAACCTCGAAAACGATCGCTACATCGAAATTTGGGGTATCGTCTTTTCGCAGTATAATGCCGTTGATGGCGTCAAGCGCGAAGACTATAAGGAGCTCCCTAGTAAAAATATTGATACAGGCGCGGGCCTTGAGCGCATCGCGTGCGTCCTGCAAGAGACGCCGACCAACTTTGAAACCGACTTATTCTATCCCCTGATTCAAGAGACCGCAAAAATTGCGAGTGAACCATATCAGGACAAGAATCTGACAGCTTACCGCGTCATCGCCGATCACATTCGCACGGTCGTCTTTGCCCTCTCCGACGGCGAACCCTTCTCCAACGAAGGGCGAGGCTATGTCTTACGCCGCGTCTTGAGGCGGGCGATGCGCTTCGGCCGTAAGATCGGAATCGACAAACCTTTCTTATTTACTTTGGTGCCAACTGTCATCGAGATCATGAAAGATTTCTATCCCGATCTCGTCAAGCGCCAAGACTATGTCGAAAGGAGCATCAGAGCCGAAGAAGAGAAATTCTTAAAGACCCTCAAGGGTGGCGAAGCTATGCTTCGTGATATGCTGGTCAGCAAGTCGCTACTCAGTGGACAAGAAGCCTTTCGCCTCTATGATACTTTTGGCTTTCCGGTCGAATTGACTGTCGAAATCGCTCAGGAAAGCGGAGTTAAAGTCGACCTCAAAGGTTTCGAATTTGAAATGAACAAACAAAAAGAGAGAGCCCGCCAAGCCCGCAGCGATGCCGGAAGCATGGGTCAACAACACCAAGACTTACTTAAATTCGTCGCAAAAAGCGATTTTAGTTATGAAGAGGGCGATCTCGATGCTAAGGTTATCGGCCTTTTTGCAGATGGCGAGGCGGTCGAGGAGCTAAATGGCGAAGGCGAAGTCGTTTTCGATGTCACTAATTTCTATGCCGAAAGCGGTGGTCAAATCGGCGATCAAGGCACTATTTATAATAATGATTGCGAAGCTCGCGTCCTCAACACGCGCAAAGCTCCAAATAAACAGCATCTGCACGAAATCAATATCAGTTACGGAACGATGCGCCTCGGTGATGAATTCAGATTGCAAATCGATCATCAACGCCGTCACTTGACGATGCGCAATCACTCAGCGACCCACCTCTTGCACAGCGTCTTGGTCAATGTGCTTGGCGGTCATATAACCCAGCAGGGATCATATGTTTCTGACGAGTATCTCCGATTTGATTTTTCTCATTATGCCAAAATCAGCGATGAACAGATTCTGACGATCGAAAAACAAGTTAATGAACTAATTGCCGCTTCACTCAACGCGAGAGTTCGCGTCTTGCCGATCAAAGAAGCGGAAAAGACCGGCGCCAAAGCCTTTTTCAGTGAAAAATACGGCGATGAGGTACGCGTAGTCGCCTTTGGTGATATATCGCAGGAATTCTGCGGTGGAACTCATGTTCACAATAGCGAGGAGATTGGTCTCTTCGTCATCGAATCCGAAGAGTCAATCGCCGCTGGCGTGCGACGCATTCAAGCTCGTACTTCAATCGGAGCCTACCACCTTTTAAAGCGTCGCGAAAACATATTGCATAAGGCACAAGTCCTTGTTGGAGCCGGTTCGATTTACGAAGTCGACGACCGTCTCAAAGCGATTCTTAATCACGAACAAGATTTAAGGCGAGAAAATGAAAAACTAACAGAAAAAATCGTCAGCATCACCTCCGAATCCCTCCGTCACTCAGCGTCGGTTTTTGGAGGCTATCACATCATCTTCAAACACTTACCCGGATTGGCGCGCGACGTTCTCACCAAAGTCGGCGACAACCTCAAAGTCCATTACCAGGATTATGTCATCGTCTTAGCGGGAGGCGGTCAAGATAACATCGCTCTCGTCGCTTTTGTCGGCGGCCAAGCTTTGAAAGATGGCATCAAAGCCGGAGACATCATCAAAGAAGTGAGCAAACAAGTCGGCGGCTCGGGTGGTGGACGTCCGGAGATGGCGCAGGGACAAGGCAGGAATTTAAACGCTTTGCATGGAGCTTTTGATGATATCAAAGAAAGTCTCAAATGAAAAAAATCATCGCTTTAGATCTCGGCACTAAAACCCTTGGCATCGCGATTACCGACGGTCTTTTGATCGCCGCGCACGGCTATGAAAATTTCACTTTTGAAGAAGGCAATTATAAAAAAGCCCGACAGCACATCTTAGATATATTAGATAAAGAAGGTGTCGAAGAGCTTGCGATCGGCCTTCCTCTTCACATGTCGGGAGCGACCTCGGCGCGCTCCGAATCGGCGCTGCGCTTTCGCGACGACCTGCTGAGCGAGCGCCCTGCTCTCAAAATTGCGATGGTCGATGAGCGGATGACGAGCATCATCGCCAATAAACGCCTGTTAGAAGCCGATTTATCAAGAAGCAAACGCAAGGCAGTCATCGACAAGATGTCGGCCGTCGTCATACTCGAATCTTATTTGCAAATGAGGGACCAACCATGGATGAACAAGACAAAAAACTCGTAATCGAAGATGAAGATGGCAAGCGTTATGAACGCGAGATTCTCTTCACCTATCAAAATCCGGAAAATCACAAAAAATACGTCTTCTTTTTCGATCCCAAGGCTAAAGATGACGAAGTCCAGGTTTTGCGCTATGCCGACGATGGCACGCTCGAAGAAGTCGATAGCGACGAAGAATATCAAGAATTAGAGGAAGTCTTTAATTCTTATCAAGCCGACGAAGAAGAAAAATAGTTGCATTATTTTGATGATTCTATTTATATAGAAAAGCAGCGTAATTTTTATTGTAGCAATCTACTGATGATGTTGTTATAATCTAATTCGCTGAAAAAGAGGAAACAATTATGGTAGACAACAAACTCATTTTGACCAAAGATGGCGTCAAGAAGCTCAAAGAAGAACTCCGCCACCTCATCGACGTCGAACGCCCAGAAGTCATCGAACAGCTGACATTTGCCCGCTCGCAAGGTGATTTAAGTGAAAACGCCGACTACGATGCGGCTCGCAGCCGTCAGTCCGAAGTCGAAGGACGCATCAAACAAATCGAAGATATTTTAGCGACCGCTAAGATTATCGAAGATAAGCCGAAAAACACAAAATGCGTGACGATTGGCTCCAAAGTTCATATTCGCGACTTAGGTCTAAATGTCGAAAAAGCCTATACGATCGTCGGCACCGTCGAAGCTGATCCCTTCGCTAATCGCATCTCCAATGATTCGCTTTTGGGAAGCGCTTTGATCGGCAAGCAAGTCGGCGACATGGTCACCGTCAAGACGGCTCGCCCTTACGAAGTTGAAATTCTTCGCATTGAAAACGCCTAATAAGAACACTTACAAGCAATGAAGCGGAAGGAAACTTCCGTTTTTTTGTTTGTTTGCATATCTAATGACTTTCGCCCTTATAAATCGGTAGGAGGATTTTTATGATCAAAATCATTATTGGCGTCATCGTCGCCGCGATCATCTTAATTGTCATCTTACAAAGCATCGACCCCGATGTCGGTGGCAATATCACCAACACGGCTGAAGTCTATGAGATGCTAACCGTTTCCGTTTCGGGAGAAATCGTTAAACCCGGCACCTACATCCTCGAGCTCGATACGACGCTTGCCGATCTCGTCGAAGCAGCTTCGGGCGTGACGAGCAACGCTGATGAATTGGCTTTCGATTTAAGTTATTTGCTCGAGAATAACCAATCTTTTTACATCGCTCCGAAATACGATATGAGCGATGTGTGCGCGATCGAGCCAATTAACAAAGTTAATATTAACGCAGACAGCAAAGAAACGCTGATGACTGTCAACGGTTTTGGCTCAGCCATTTCCGACGCCGTCATCGCCTACCGCGCCGATCGCGAATTCAAGCGCATCGAAGATATCAAAAATGTCTCGGGCATCGGCAACGCCACTTTCGAAAAAATCAAAAACTACATAACGATTCGCTCGTCATGATCGCGTTTCTTCTTATGGCGAGTCTTGTGCTCGGACTATGGCTGGCAAAACTACCTTGGCTAGCGTCCTCGCTCCTCGTGTTGCTCGCTGGTGCGTTTGCTATTCATCGCTTTAGAAAGCGAGGTCTGATCGCCCTCATAACCTGCCTCGGAATAGGTTGGGCAATTACGAATCTCGATTCCATATCTCCTAAAGAGGCCGAAACATATCGCGGATATGTCATTTCGAGCAAAGAGAATTATTTTATCTTGCAAAGCGGCATTCACAAGTTTTATGTCCAAGAAAGAGAAAACGAGCGCGAATTGGGTGATGTTCTTGAAATCGCCGGTGATTTACAGGAGATATCATTTGCGACATACGAAAGCCAATTTGACTTCAATTCATATCTTAAAGACAAAGGAATTTTCTACGAATTAAAGTCGCATAATATCACAGTTGTCTTCGCTAATCCGCTCCGTATAAACAAGCGGAAAGACGAATTCTTAAAGCCCTTTGATGAGACGAGTCGCAACGCCATTGACGCCCTCCTTTTTTCTCGGCGAAATTACGATGCTGAAATCGTCAAAAGCGCCGCATCGATGAACATCGTATTTCTCTTTTCGATGTGCGGTGTCTACCTGCGCTTATTGATGGTGGCTCTCGAGTATTTCTTAAAGCTTAAATTATCAGATAAAGTCGCACGCATCGCAACTTTTGTTTTTGCCATGCCCTTCTTTCTCTTGAGTTTTGAAAAGTTAGCTATTCGCCGCCTTATATTTTGTTATGGCGGTCGCCTAGTCAACGATTTTTTTCTTAAAAAGAAAATATCGTATTTATCGCTCATTTCGATTGTTGGAATCATTTTTATTGCAATTGATTTTCACAACGCCTATCAGATGGCTTATCTTCTCGGTTTTGGCCTCTCGATTCTCATTATTTTTCTTCGATCCGCACTCCGCGTATTTCATCGTAAAACAAGAAGCTTGATGATGGGAATTTTTATCTTCGCATTTCTCATCCCCATCCACTTAGGACTGAGTTATGAATTGCATCTTTTCCAAATCGTCATTCAATATGTCACCATGCCGATTAACGCCGTTTTCTTTTTTGTGTCGGCCTTTTCTTTTTTCACGTGGCCGATGGTCAATGTCTTATCGTTTATGGCCAATATTTTAACATCAACATACGCGCTTCTAAGCAAAATCGATATCGTCCTCATCGTCGGCGAACCAAACCTCATCTTCTATTTTCTTTACTACGGATTGTATTTTTATCTTCCTTACCTTCTTGAAAGCTCTCGCAAAAGGGATGCGAAAAATGTGGCGGTCATCCTCGCTTCGGGCCTCGTCTTTTCCGCGATACCGGTTCAAAATTATGTCCAGCAAGCTATCCATTTCATCAATGTCGGACAAGGCGATGCCATTTTGATACAGTCACACGGCCACAATGCTTTAATTGATACGGGCGGTAGTTTGCTTTTCGACATGGCTGAAGAAACGCTAATTCCTTTCTTTAAAAAGAAAGAAATATATAAACTTGACTATTTAATCACAACTCACGATGACTTTGATCACAGCGGCGCGGCCACCTCGCTAATCGCTAATTTTCGCGTTGAGCAGACAATCGATAAGGCAACTTCTTTTCCGCTTTCGCTCGGCGATCTCGTCATCGAAAATCTCAACAGCATTTATGGGAGTGATGCAAACGACAATTCCTTAGTTCTTACCTTCTTGCTTTTAAATAAAAGATGGCTCTTGATGGGAGATGCTTCAAAAGCGGTGGAAGAAAGGCTAATCGAGAAATTTCCAAATCTCGACACCGATTACTTAAAGATCGGTCATCACGGCTCTAATTCATCGACAGGCGAAAAATTTATCAGAAAGGTTTCCCCAAGCGAGGCCATCATCTCGGTCGGGCGACATAATTACTACGGTCACCCGCATCAAGAAGTTATCGCTTTGCTCAACCGTTACGGGGTGAGGATAAGACGCACGGACCTCGAAGGCACGATTTCATACTCATCGGCTCTGTTTTGATATATAATCAAATTACGATGATTTTTCTTATCGCCGGCTCGCAGACGCCAATTCTAAAAAAACAGTTAAGCCGCCTGCTCGATGAGCGCCTTTTAACTGTTGATGACTTCAACTGTTCGCGCCTTGATGGACGCGATGTTTTAGCTCAAGATATCGCCTATGAAGCGAGCGTGCTGCCAATCGGGGCGACTCGCAAAGCCGTCGTCATCGAAAATCCCTATTTTCTCTTGAAAGAAAAAGGCAAGAACAAGATCGACAAAGATCAAAAGTATCAACCCCTTATTGAGATAATTAAAGAGCCAAGCGAAGACATCGACCTCGTCTTCGTCTTAGACAGCGCTGATTTCGATGAGAAAAGCGAAGTCCTCAAAGCCATTCGCCAGCACGGCGAGATGACGATTATCCCCGAGCTAGACGCCAGCAAGTGGTTTGAATATGGAAAGTCGTATTTTCGCGCTCAGAAATCTAGCATCGATAATGACGCTCTGCGCGAACTCATCGAACGTGTCAACGGCGACTTAAACACATTTATTAATGAATCCAACAAGCTGATGCTATATAAGAATCACATCAATCTCATCGATGTGACGCTGATGGTCGCTAAACCCCTTGAAAATAACATCTTTGCCATGACAAAGGCATTATTTCGCGGTGATAAAGCGGCGGCCTTAGACATCTTTTCTGATCTTCGCACGAACAATGTCGAACCAATCACCCTCGTGTCGATGCTCGCCAATCAATTTCGCTTGATGAGCCAAATTCGCTATCTTGAATCCCAAGGTCATTCTTTAGCGAGTATCGCCAAGGAGCTCCAAATGCCGGATTTTCGCATTCGCATGTCCCTTCAGGATTCGAAAAAACTATCTCGCTACGCTATTACCCGCAGCCTTGATACTTTGTATCAATTGGATTTGAATATAAAAAGCGGTCTCGTCGACCGCTATTATGCTTTTGAACTGTTTATTCTTAATTTCGCTTAAGCTTTTAACGAATTAAACGCTGACTGAACATGACTCTTTTGACGAGCGCCGGCATTTTTGTGAATGACCTTTTTGCTGACGGCTTGATCAATTAAAGAGATGCTCTTGGCGAGTTCTTCACTAGCTTTTGTGACATCTTTGGCGTCGACCGCGGCTTTGAACTTCTTGACTTGAGTTCTGACTTTGCTGCGAAAAGCTTGATTGCGAATACGCGCCTTTTCGTTCGTGCCGATGCGCTTGATTTGTGATTTAATTTGTGCCATTTTATTTCCTCTTAACCTTTAAAACTATATCAAATAGATTTTGCGAAGACAATATAAATATTGTTATTTGCTCTTTTTGCCGCGGTATGTCAAGACCATCTCCGCGAAGTCGTTGACGCAGACGAGCAAGCCATATTTCTCCTCAGCGATTTTGATGCCAAAGCAATCTTCGATTTCACCGACGAGTTGAACATAACTCATCGAGTCTCCGCCTAACTCATTGACCCAATGCTCGCTGTCTCCGACTTTGAATGTCGGAAGGAGGAGGACCTTAGAGAAAATTTCGCGGACCGATTTGACGATTGGTTCGACGACGCTCGATTCAAAACCCTCGAAGGATTTGACGGTTTTCTTCTCATTCATGTCGAAGAAGAATTCCGGTTTTTGTTTTAACAAGTCTTTGACTTGAAAACGGCGAACTTTTAGATTGTTCGAGATCGGTAGTTTATCCTTGATGACGAAGACGTCTTGGACGCGCTTTTCGTTTGATAAGCCGACATTAATCTCTTGCACTTTGTCTTTTAACAGTCCAAATTCTTCTGTCGAGATTTCGTTATCGACTTCGAGAATCAAGGTGATCGTCTCGTCTGACGATTTGCCTTTGCGAATGCCGACGACACACGTGTTGCTGACATGGGGAATCGATTTGAAGTACGATTCGATTTCATCAGGGTAGACATTTTCGCCGTTGGCATTGATGATGATGTCTTTGATGCGGCCCTTGACATAATAATTGCCGCTTCCATCGCGAAACACGATGTCGCCGCTTCTTAGAAAGCCATCTTCGAGATCGGGAGTCTTTTCGACGCCGCCGACTATTTCGCGGACGTGCGTTATATTAGATTTGATGAGCAACTCACCGAGATTGGCGCCCGTCGTCTTCTCATCGGTCGGATCAATCTTGTAGGTGACGCCTTCGAGAGGGCGGCCGATCGAACCTTTGAGGCGATTTTCGACTTTTGGCGACAATTCGACGCTCGTGACGCCGACTTCGGTCATGCCATAGCCGTTATATAAGGGATAGCCGATGCCGTTGATGATATTCATCGTCTTTTCGGAGATGTATCCTCCGCCGGAGATGCAGTATTTGACTTTCGAGCCAAAGACATTCTTCTGGACGGCCGCCAAAGCGATCGGCGTCGCGGCAAGACC
>Ga0172377_10007710_pt1 | contig 11064 bp, 6 predicted proteins | sample Pumphouse3metaG_FD_119749 | JGI IMG/M metagenome (GOLD analysis project Ga0172377, IMG submission 119749) | Leachate microbial communities from a municipal landfill in Southern Ontario, Canada - Pumphouse #3 metaG | ecosystem: Engineered > Solid waste > Landfill > Unclassified | place: Canada... | reverse complement strand
TTATAATTTTTCTAATAATTATCGAGATAAAGAAAAAATATTATCTTTGTAACTTAATCATAAAAAATTATATGGGTTTATATTCCAGAAAAAAATTAGATAACGGGGCAGAAATTTCAATTTGGGAAATCGTCGAAGATGAAGATGATTTGCGACGGTCATGCACACCTATTCCTAATGAAGAACTAGAAGAATTATCGTTAATTAAAAGTAAAGCGAGAAGAAAAGAAAAATTAGCTATTCGAGCTCTTTTAAATGTTTTATATCCAGAAAAGGTATATTTGGGACATCATGATAATGGTAAACCTTATATTCAAAATAATCTTACTGAGATAAGTATTTCACACACATCTCGTTTCGCTGTAATAATCACACATCCTGAGCTTGATGTCGGTATAGACATAGAAAGTCTTAACAGAGATTTTTCTCCTGTTGAGAAAAAAGCCTTATCAGAAGAAGAACTAGATGACTTATCATCTAAGAATCGCACTCTACAATTAGCTATATATTGGTGTGCTAAAGAAGCTATTTTCAAAAGAATGTCTGTGAATGGTATTGATTTCGCTGAACAAATAGAAATAGAGAAATTCACTCCACATGATGATGGTGAACTTGATGCTGTATTTATAGATAAATCTGGTGATGAAGAAGAATTTGAGCTTCAATATGAAATAATCGATGACCATGTCATGGTTTGGATCGTAGGATAATCATATTATGCAATACAAAGAATTTTTATTTAAACATCCATTTGTCACTGAATCAGAAAAAATATTAGAAGAAATTACTATTGGTTATCATACCAATATTAAAGACAATGAAGATGCTAATAGTAAACCTATCGTATGGATTTGTCATGCGTTAACATTAAATTCTAACCCTGAAGAATGGTGGAGTCCTATCGTAGGCAAGGGCAAACTTTTCGACACTGATAAATATAATATAATTTGTGCCAATATCTTAACTTCTTGCTTTGGATCTACAGGACCACAGTCTATTAATCCTCAGACTAATAAGCCATATCTTTTCAGTTTTCCTATCATATCTATAAGAGATATCGTTAAGGAACTGAAGATTTTAGCATTACATCTAGGAATTAAACAAATAGATTTATTAATTGGAGCTTCTTGTGGAGGTTTTCAAGCTATGGAATGGGCTATCTCTAAACCAGATTTCATTAAAAAATTAGTTTTGATAGCGACTAGTGCTAAAATTAGTCCTTGGGCTACAGCTTTGAATGAAACACAACGTATGACTATGAGCGTTGATCAAGATTTCATGAATAGTAAAAATGTAGATGCAGGAAAAAATGTACTGGCTCCTGCTAGAACTATAGCTACCATATCTTATAGAACGGCTGAATCTTTTAGACGAAAACAACATGAAATTGACCCTGACTTTTTTCTAGCTAGTCGTGCGTGCACTTATCAGCAACATATAGGTACTAGTTTTGCTAAAAATTTTAATGCATATAGTTATTGGTATCTGACTAAAGCTATTGATACACATAATACTGGGCGAAACCGAGGTGGCATAGAAGCTGCCCTAGCTCAGATTAAAGCTAGAACTTTATGTATAGCTATAGAAAGTGATTTATTATTTCCATATGTCGAAATAGAAAATCTAAGTGATGCTATTTCTAATTCACATTTTGAATTAATTCATTCAAACCTTGGACATGATGGATTTATTTTAGAGGCACAGTATATTGGTAAACTTATTTTTAAACACTTTAATATAAACAATATTCAAATGATTAACAGTCAGGAATCAATGAATATAAGTAATAAATAATATCTTTTTTGTTTTACTATAAAAAACTATATATCTTTGTACTCTATATGCGACAATTCTGTAACATAGCTATTTTAAATTACATGCGAATGCAACGCTAAGTTGCTTTCATATATCTTATGTCCCTTACGCAGCGGACTTTCTATAAAAATTACAATCTACAATTTTAGTTCCATTTTAAATTAAAAAACAATTATAAACATATATAATCGTTTAAATAAGAGTATATAATGAAATATTATGAATTTTCGTATGATCAGGAGTTCAAGACTGAATCAGGAGTGACTTTAAATGGTATCAATATAGCTTTTCACACTAATATTCCGATTAATCAAGTCTCTAATCATCCTTATATAACAAAAGATAACAAAAAACCAATCATATGGATTTGTCACGCTTTAACTGCAAATTCTGATCCCGAAGAGTGGTGGAATACCTTAGTTGGTAAAGGTTTATTTTTCGATACAGATAAATATAATATCGTATGTGCTAATATGTTAGGTTCTTGCTATGGCACGACAGGTCCACAATCTATAAATCCTGATACTAATAAACCTTATCTATTTGATTTTCCTATTATAACTGTTAGGGATATGATTAAAGCTCATGAAATTTTATCAAAGTATTTAGGTATAAACCACATTGATTTGCTGATAGGGGGTTCAAGCGGAGGTTTCCAAGCTGTTGAGTGGTCTATCTCAAATCCTGATTTCATAAAAAAATTAGTCTTAATAGCTACTAATGCTATAGTTAGCCCTTGGTGTACTGCCTTGAATGAAGCTCAGCGCATGTCAATGCGTGTAGATAAAGAATTCATCTCTGGTCAAAATCCAAATGCTGGCCAAGAAGCACTAGAGGCTGCACGCAGTATTGCCATAACATCTTATCGCTCGTATGAAGGTTATAAACTTACTCAATATGAGAAAGATACAGATTTTCTTGTGGCGAATAGAGCCAATACTTATCAACAACATCAAGGTAAAAAATTAGCTAAGAGGTTTAACCCATATAGCTACTGGTATCTTACAAGAATGATTGACACTCAGAACGTAGGCAGAGCGCGAGGAGGCGTAAAGTCCGCACTCGCACAAATAACTGCCAAAACGCTCTGTATTGCCATAAAAAGTGATGTTCTGTTTCCTGTCGTCGAATTAGAAACCTTGAATCAGTATATAAAAGGTTCTCATTTAGAGATTATTGATTCTAATTTCGGTCACGATGGCTTTTTATTAGAACATGCTAAGATTAGCAAATTGATTTCTGAGTATTTTTTTTAATTTTGCAAAAAAGAGAATACAAAACCCATGAAAAAAGATATTAATCTACTGCTCCTTCAAAGTGACCTCGTTGGACACAATAACATGAAAATCATTCATTCTAAGATGATTAAGCAACTTGAGAAAAATTTCAATGTTCACTATTATAGTGAAAAAGAGATCGAGGATGCTCAGTCAGACGACCATCTTACAATGATATGGATAGGTAGTGGTGGCACAGAAGAACGATTCAGAGACATATATCCTCAATGGAAAAAACCTATTATTCTATTAAATGATGGGATAAGTAACTCTCTAGCAGCATCACTTGAAATAGCCTCATGGCTGAAGAGAAAAGAGGTGAAATTCAAAACCATTCACGACACTCCAGAACATATAGCATTAGAAGTAAAGGCCCTTCAAAAGATTCACGAAGCACGAGAAAACCTAAGAGGACAACGCATAGGAGTCATAGGAAAACCTTCTAACTGGTTAATAGCCAGCGATGTTAATCCTGATTTAGCACGAAAAAAATGGGGCATTGAATTCATAGAAATAGATCTTAATGAAGTTTTAGGGCAATATGATAAGATACTTAGCGACCCTGATCGCCTTAAAGATGCAGAGCATCTCGGTGCGAAGTTTAGAAAAACCGCTAGCGCGCAAATCGAAGGCAATGCTAAAGAAATAACAAAGGCAGTATGTCTATATTTCGCTCTTAACGAAGTAGTTAAATTACATAAGCTACAAGCCTTTACACTTCGTTGCTTCGGCTTAATAGATCATTGTAAAACTACAGGATGTCTAGCACTTGCTCTTCTAAACCGCGACGGAATTTTAGCAGGATGTGAAGGTGATATGCAATCCATATTAACCCTCGTTATCGCGAAAGCACTAACTGGTCAAACTGGATTCATGGCTAATCCGTCCCTTATATTTAAAGAGACTAATCAAATGGTACTAGCTCACTGCATGATTGACCCATCTCTCACTAGCAGCTATGTTATTCGCTCACACTATGAAACGCAGAGTGGCATTGCCATACAAGGTCTTTTGCCTCTAGGTAGAGTAACGGTAGCCAAGATTGGTGGTAAAAATTTAGATGAGAGTTTCATCTCTGGCGCCCAACTAGAAGAAAATCCTGAATATAGCAATTTCTGCCGTACTCAAATAAGGCTAACTCTCGATAAGCCAGTTAGTTATTTCTTAGAAAATCCTATAGGAAATCATCATATAATTCTTTTAGGGGATCACTCGAGGATATTACAAGAAATGCTTGAAGATTAAAAGATTATATTTTCAATAGGTACGACACATTCGTTTAAAGACATCATTCCATTGATTAAATGAACAGCTTTAAAAGAATTAGAACCTTTCTGTAAATGTAAATCTTCGATAGTAATATGACGCTCATGAATGATATGAGCGTCTAATAATTGGGCACGTCTAGTACCTTTTAATAAAGGAGTATCTGGAGTAAAATAATCGCCGTTGTAATCTTCAAAAACGATATTTGCATATCGCATATCTGTCAAAGCTCCATTTTTGGTAATAATTACTTCTTTAAAGCCACCATTCTCGGCTGCTTCTCCTATATTATCGAACATGCTTCTATTCAAGTATTTATGATGATAATCTATATCAGGAAGCTCTTTAAATATTAACTGTATTACCGGCCTGATATTATATTCTACACATGAAACATCACTAAGGCCCATCATGTTATAAACTATTCTCAATTTATATCGTTTCTTATCATCATCGGCTGCAGCAGTTTCATAATTATGGGAATATTTATCAATAAGTTTTTCTATTTCTTTCTCGACATCTTCTCCAATATTAGTACGTGAGACTCTATCTAAATGATATTTCTTTAATGGAACAGAGCCATTAGATTCAATACATATTGTTTCTATATAAGATTCTATCTGCGGCAAATATATTTTCTCTATTACTTCTTGATACTCAGATTTTAAAGAACTATTAATAGTAATACCTCCACCACTGTGAAAAAAATAATGAGATCCTGACTGTTCTATAAATCGAATCATAACTGCCGAATCTAGTTCTTTTCCATCAAAATATCCCATAACACCTGAATAATAGCCTCGTTTATCAGCATCATTCTCTGCCTCATCGATAGCCTCACATGTAGGCATTTTAGGAGCGCCACAAATAGAACCCGCTGGCAGTTGAGCTTTTATAACATCTCCTAAATTCAGCATATTTTTTCTATAGAATTTATTGGATAAGTGTCCACTAATCTCACTACTTACTTGTAAAATCGTTCCTTTTTCTTTTTCTACCCTAGTTATAAAACGGAATCTATCTACTTGAATATCTGTCGCTACCCTAGAGAGATCACTTCTTATAAAATCTACTATTGTACTATGTTCGGCCGTTTCCTTATAATCATTTAAAATTACGTTTTCAGCATCTGGCATATCTGCATCTATCGTCCCTTTCATAGGGAAACTACTAATTCTAGCATTCTTATCTATCCTGATAAAAGTCTCTGGCAAGAAGCATAAAAAATTTTCGGGGCAATATAAAATATATCTCGTATTACTACCTGAAACCTGCACTGCTAGGTCAGCTAGCAAATCGTCGCCTGAAGAGCTAGAATCGAGTTTTATAGGAGTTTTTATGGTCAAATTAGCTAAAAAAGTATTGCCATTGATTAAGTGTTTTTGAATGATATCAAATTTACTTTTATAATCATCTAGGGATTCAGGATAAGATTTAAGAGTAATTAAAGGAAGTTTACGCTTAGGTATATTAGATATATCTCCTACCCTAAATAATATGTTCTTTTGTTTTAATGGATCGGATACGAATATGCCACGTGTCATTTTGTAGTTAATCGCGAATAGACAGGATTTGCCCTCTCGTCCATATTTATTTAATAAATCAAATACTTCCTGCGCTTTTATCATGCGACAAAAATACTTTATTTTTTACCATATTAAAATATTTACTACTTTCGCCTTCCATGAAAAAAATTCTAGTTGTAGATAATAATGATTCATTCGTTTATAATATAGTAGAATACTTACGTCAGCTACATAACTGCGATATTACGACTATATTATTTGATAATATAGAAACATATATAAAAAATAAATCTAAAGAATTTAATTTTAATAATTCTTCAGATTTATATAAATATTTGCCTTATCTTTTTGATGCCATTATATTATCTCCTGGGGCGAAGACGCCACAGGAATATGCACCTATGATGAATATTTTAGATGCTGTAGCAGACAAAATGCCTATTCTAGGTATCTGTTTAGGACATCAGGCTATTGCCATGCACTACGGCATTCCACTTATGCATATGTCGCATCCGCGACATGCACATCCAAGTCAGCTGCATCTATTGCTCGATGAGTATGATAGGGATGGAAAAAGATGCTGTCATTATTGCCATAAAAATAAACTTCATAAAAAATTTCTTAAGGGCATAACTGAGGGCAGCATCATAGGACGCTATCATTCATGGGTAGCTAGCATGCCTGAGGCGGACTGTGAGCTTGAATGTCTGGGCACTGATGAAGATGGAAACATTATGATATTGGCACATAAGACATTAGCTGTATTTGGCCTGCAGTATCACCCTGAGTCTATTATCACTTCTCAAGGACATGAAATCATAACAAATTTTATCGAGCTTATACCTGAATGAAATCAGTAGATTATTTCATTAGCGTCTTAGTAAATTCTTTAGCTTTGTAGTGACGGTCGAAAAGTGTCGCATAATCGCGTCTGCCTTGTATTGGCCAATTATTTCTCCAGCTCAGACTATCAGTTAAGCCCCAAACAGTTATTCTTGAAATTTTATCTTTATTGGCTTTAAATACATCGAAGTAAGATTTGATTTGATTATTCCATGCGGTCTGAGCACTATCTGGTAAAGATTCAGGATATGGATTATATTTTGCTAAATATTCTTGATCTTGCTCAACTCCTGCACCACTTAGATTTTCAGGGAAAGGAAGTGCAGACAAATCAAGTTCTGTAATCATTAATTTACAACCAGTTTTCGCTAAAGTATCGATCGCCGTTTGAACTTCTTCTGCACTTGGACCCGTTATATTATAATGACTCTGCATACCTATACCTGTAATAGGAGCACCATAATCCCTGATAGTTTTGACTATATGTAATACTCCTTTCTGTTTAGCAGGAAGAGTCATAGAATAATCATTATAATATAATTCAGCTTTAGGATCAGCTTCATGTGCACATTTGAATGCGAAAGGAATAAACTCTTCACCTAATATCTGATAGAATTTACTATTTCTATATGAGCCATCATCTAGGAGAGCTTCATTTACTACATCCCAACCATTAACTTGACCTTGATAACGAGATACGATAGTCGTAATATGATTTTTAATGCGTTTTTTTAAGACCTCTGGAGACACATTATTTCCATTTTTATCGACGCAGAACCATGGAGACAACTGACTATGCCATATCAAACAATGCCCTATGACGAACATATTATGTTTTACTCCAAAATTAACATATTGATCTGCCATATCCCAATAATAATAATTCTCCTCAGGATGAATATTCTCACTTTTCATACAATTTTCTGGAGATATACAGTTAAATTGTTCTGAAACTAATTTCATAGCGATTGAATCTTTCATACTAACTTGATGAGGTGTAATAGCCACTCCTATAAGGAAATCTCTGCCGATTCCATTTTTAAGAGTAGGAATAGATGTATCATTCTTTTTAGAAGTGCAAGAAGAACATAAAAATATCACTCCCAATAATATACCGATTAGATTTAATTTTTTTTGTTTTTTCATTTGTTGAATTATAAAAGTATTAATGCTTCAAAATTACACATTAAAACTTTCCTCAACATATTATCGTGTTACTTAAACTTTTATATATGTTACAAATTTGAATATTTAGAAGGTACCACTCCAAATTGTTCTTTAAAACTAGTAGAAAAATGAGTAATATTGACAAATCCTGTAGCATAAGCTGCATCTGACACAGTAACATCCTTCTTTTTTAACAGTTCTGCAGCTTTCTTTAATCTAATATTACGAATTAACTCACTCGGCGTCATATTCGTCAATTGTTTTATTTTTCTATGTAAATGCACCCTACTCAATCCCACCTCTGTCGCTAACTGCTCCACAGTCAAAGAAGGATCCGCTAAACGTAGATTTATCTCTTTCATAACACGCTCCATAAGAGCCTCATCAGGACCTTTTATGTCAGGCTGTTTAATACTAGACTCGATTAACTCCTCAGTCACTACTTTATTAGTTAATCTTTTTCTACTTAATATTAAATTCCTTATAGTAACTTTAAGAATCCCCATATTAAAAGGTTTAACAATATATGAATCAGCACCTGACTCCAATCCTGATATTTTCTCCTCATCTAAAACTCGAGCAGTAAGTAAAATTACAGGTATATCACTAGTATCGTTATTATCTTTTATCTTTCTGCAAAGAGTTTCACCATCCATATTAGGCATCATAACATCAGAAACTACCAGGTCTGGATGCTTTACCTTAATAGCTTCATACAATTCTTTTCCATTCCCAAAACCCTTCATTTCATAAATACTCTTAAGTTCTTTTTCCAAATAATTTTTAATATCATCATTATCTTCTGCCACATAAATTAACTTCTTTCGTTTTTTATCCATAGAAAAAGATTCTTCCTCTTCAGTTTTATCAATACATAGATTCAAACCTTCATCAGAACGCACACATTCCTCTTCCTGCACTTTTTGATCTATGGCAATGAAATGACTACCCTTAGGAATTCGAATAGTAAAGCAAGCGCCACCTGTGGTAACATTACTCGCCTTAATATCTCCATGATGTAGCTGCACCAACTTATCTGCTAAATGCAAACCTATACCAGTCCCTGAAACAGACTTATCTACCTGATAAAACCTTTCAAAAATACATTCTAGCATCTCATCAGGAATACCTGGCCCATCATCAACAATTTCTATTTTAACAAAGCCATCAGGAAATGAGATTTTATCACATTCATCTACATCAGATACTTTTACAATACAAAGAGACAATAATATATGTCCACCTTTAGGTGTATATTTAAAAGCATTTGAAAGTATATTAATAATAATCTTATCGAATTGATATATATCGATCCACAATGAAATATGAGGCTCTTCATGAATAAAATTTAATTCAATATTCTTAAACTGAGCATTATAATCAAAAGAATCCATAAGATCATTAATATATTGCACAATATCTACTTCCGAAAACTGTAAATTCATTTGTTCTTTTTCTATTTTACGTACATCCAGAAGTTGATTAACCAATTTTAATATAGTCTGACCATTTCTATACATAGTACGATATATGCTTTTATACTCAGAAGAAGTCTTCAGCAATTCAGTTAAAGGACTTAATATAAGAGTCATAGGAGTACGAATTTCATGAGAAATATCAGTAAAATATTGGATTTTAGCCTCTTGCAGCTGACGTTGATGCTCCTGCATTAATTCGTTTTTTTTGAATTTAATTCTAGCATATAAATAAAATATGACTACACCAATTATAACACATGCGAATAATATCCATAATATAATAGCAAATGTAGTCTCATACCATGCAGGTCGTATATGAATATTAATAGAATAAATATCTGAAGACTCAGCTTTCTCTTCTAACTGCACCTCCAATTTATAATCCCCTGGCTTTAATTCAGTAAATGCTAAAGTTCTATTACCAAAAGAAGTATTTAACCATTTATCATTTTTTGGTAATAAACGATACCTTAACTTAAATTTATCTGCATTAAGATAATTAATAGTAGAGAATTTCATTACTATATTATTATCATTATAATTTAAATTAATCTTCTTGGCTACTAGCAGAGTAGTATCAATAATTTCTTTATTACCACTTAAAACTCCTCTTTTTACATTTCTCTCATTAACTGTTAAACTTGTAATAAACAGAGGGACTTTATGTTTTAAAGGAATAATTTCTCTAGGATAAAAAGCAGTCACTCCATACATACCTCCAAAAAACAATCTTCCATCACTAGCTTTAGTTACTGAATTTTTATAAAATTCATTACCCTGCAAACCATCTTCTTTACTATAATGAGTGAGTATTTTTTTTGATCTCGAGTAGCTATACAGACCTTCATGAGTAGAAAACCATATATTGCCATCATTACCTTCAGCCAAAGCACAGATTTGGTTATTTTTCATATCCCAATCCTTTGAAATCTTTTTTAACCTGCGAGTAGCGGGATTATACTCATAACAGCCATCTAGCGCAGCTATTATAATCATATAATCTTTAGTAACCAACAAACAATTTACACATGCATCTTGAAGAGCTGTCCCTTCAAAATTATGAGGGAATGTATTAGAGATAGGGTCATAACAGCAGAAACCTTGATTCGTTCCTATCCATATTAAACCTGTATTATCTATGGCCAAACTATTAATCCAATCATTCGTTAGCACCTTTTTATTTCCATAACCATCTTTATATTCACTATGTTTATGAGCTATAACCTTATGTGTTTTAGCATCCAGACCATATAAACCATCACCTAATGTTCCAACCCATATATTGCCTCTTGAGTCACATACTGCAGCATTTGTTTTTTTAATATCATCTGGTAATCCTACATTATAATTAACTTTATTATTTTGTTTATTAAAAAGAGCCACACCATTAAAATAAGAACATAAGATTAAATTATCTTTTTTATCTCCAGATATGTTTAAAATAGTATGAGGAACAGATTTTTCATCTGTGGTAGAAAAAAAATGATTAGACGTATTCTTATCCAGATTGACTTGATACAAGCCATCACTATCAGTACCTACCCAAAGAGTATTCCTTTTAGACATATATAACGATGTAACACAATAAGACCCTATTATATTATTTGATAAAGATTTATAACCATAATATTTAAATGCATAGGAAGTATGAGGAAGAAACAACAATCCCTTTTGATAAATACTTATCCATAT
>Ga0172377_10007705_pt1 | contig 11070 bp, 5 predicted proteins | sample Pumphouse3metaG_FD_119749 | JGI IMG/M metagenome (GOLD analysis project Ga0172377, IMG submission 119749) | Leachate microbial communities from a municipal landfill in Southern Ontario, Canada - Pumphouse #3 metaG | ecosystem: Engineered > Solid waste > Landfill > Unclassified | place: Canada... | reverse complement strand
TGAAGACCGCCGTCGAGACCGTGGTGAACGACAAATTGGCGGAATATTTCGAGGAACATCCGGGTGAAGCCAAAGATATCGTCGCCAAGTGCACTCTCGCCGCCCGCGCGCGCCTCGCCGCCCGCGCCGCCCGCGATTCCGTCATCCGCAAAGGGGCGCTCGAGGGCATGACGCTGCCGGGCAAACTGGCGGACTGCAGCAGCAGGGATCCCGCCGAATGCGAGCTCTTCATCGTGGAGGGCGATTCCGCAGGTGGTTCCGCCAAGCAGGGCCGCAACCGCGAGTTTCAGGCAATTCTGCCGCTCCGCGGAAAGATCCTGAACGTCGAGCAGGCGCGCCTCGACAAGATGCTGGCGAATAATGAGATCAAGGCGCTCATCATCGCCATGGGTGTCGGGATCGGTGAGGTGAAGGATCTCTCAAAACTCCGCTACCACCGTGTCGTGATCATGACCGATGCCGACGTCGACGGCGCGCACATCCGCACACTGCTCCTGACGCTCTTCTTCCGCTACTTCCCGGAACTCATCGAGGCTGGCTGCATCTACATTGCCCAGCCACCGCTCTACAAGATCCAGCGCGGCAAGGATCTGGCTTACGCGTACAGCGATGAGGAGAAAGCGAAGACGCTCAAGGGCTGGGGAGTGGATGCCCAGGCGATCCAGGAGACGGAGGAACCCGAAGAGGCCGAAGAAACCGAGGAATCCGAGGAGATGGAGAAGCTGACGAAGGCGAAGAAAGAAGCACCCAAGAAGACCGCACGCGTGAACGTCCAGCGCTACAAGGGCTTGGGAGAGATGAATCCCGAGCAACTGTGGGAGACCACCATGGATCCCGAACGCCGCAGCATGATGCGCGTGACCATGGAGGATGCCGAGCTGGCCGATGCCACCTTCACGACCCTCATGGGGTCCGAGGTCGCCCCCCGCCGCAAGTTCATCCAGACGCGGGCGAAGACGGTGAAGAATCTGGATATTTAGTCATTGCATCTTGTGTGCACTTTCCCGCACTCCTTCTTTCTCTTGTCTGCCCGACAAGAGAAAGAAGCAAAGAGAAGCGCACCGCCGCCAATCCCCGCTCCGCCCGGCCCTGTGCCTCCGCGTTTTCGCCTCCAAGGCTTCGGCAAAAACTCGTCGGCCCCACGTTCGCGGGAGCAGGGCCTTCCTCTTCACCCCCCCCGTGGCGGCGGACCTCCAATTTTAATAACCGCGCCGAAGTGCAGGATCTCGTGAATCAAATAATTCGCGGCGAAGCGGTGGGTGGCTCTGCCGGGACCCATCGCTGCAGCCGCACCACTGAAGGGAAGGGTGGGTCCGTGGGAGGGACACCGTAGGTGGCCATCCCACGAAATCAGTCATCCGTGGGTCCCTGGAACTGATCACGCAAGGTGTACGTATCCAGGTTCTTCTCACCGAGGAGTTTGATCACGTGATCCACGATGCCCTCGAAGGGCACTTCCTGCTGCTGACCCTTCTTCATGTCGCGGAGGATGATGGTGCCGCGTTTCACTTCCATCTTGCCTAAGAGGAGCGCGAACCTGGCCTCGAACTTGTCGGCCAGGCGCATCTGGCTCTTCAAGCTCGCTTCGCCCAGCGCGCCGACGGTGTGCACGCCCTTCTCGCGGAGCGCCGAGATTAAGAGCAGGCACGTCTTCTTGGCTTCGGGTCCCAGCTGCGCCACGAAGATATCCACCTGATCCTTGTGCGGGGCCGATACGCCGGCTTCCTTCATATGCCAAATGATGCGCTCCATGCCGCCGGCGAATCCGACACCGGGTGTGGGCTTGCCGCCGAGGAGCTCGATCAGGCCGTCGTAGCGGCCTCCTCCTCCCACCGCATTCTGCGCGCCGGTGGTCTGATCCCAGAATTCGAAGACGGTCTGGGTGTAGTAATCGAGGCCGCGCACGAGGTGGATATTCGGGACGTAGGAGATCCCCAGAGCATCGAGGTACTCCAGCAGGGTGGCGTGGTACTGCTTGCTCTCGTCACTCAGGAACTGTTCGAGCGTGGGCGCGCCCTTCAGCAGAACCTGGGTATCCCCCTCTTTCGAATCCAGCAGACGGAGGGGATTGGTTTCGAGCCGGGCGCGATCGAGCTCGGGGAGGTTTCTCTCTTTGCCGATGAAGAAATCTTTCAGTGCCTGCACGTACGCGGCGCGGTTTTCGGCCGTGCCGATGTTGTTGATCTGCAGCGTGAGCCGATCGAGGATCCGGAGGTCGGCGAAGATCTTCGTGACCACGTGGATGAGCTGTGCGTCCAAGCTGGGATCCTTGAGACCGATCACCTCCAGATCGAACTGGTGGAACTGACGGTAGCGGCCTTTCTGCGGTCTGTCGTGGCGGAAGCAGGGACCGATGGCGAACAGTTCCACCGGCTGGGGCAGCTGCTGCATGCCGTGCTCGATGTAGGAGCGGCAGATGCCGGCGGTGAATTCCGGGCGGAGCGCGAATTCCGACTTGTCCGTTTGCTCTTCACTCTTCTTGCCCGAGACCGTGAAGAGCTCCTTCTCCACGATGTCGGTGTGCTCGCCGATGCCGCGTTCAAAGATACGCCGGTCCTCGAACATGGGAGGATCCATGCGCTTGTAGCCCGCCTGACGTGCGCGGTGCCGCACGGCCTTCTTGATGTAGGTCATGTAGCGCTGTTCCTCGGGGAGGACGTCGTGTGTGCCTTTCGGGGTGCGGTATTGCGGTTCGGCCATAACGTTGGGGGATCTTAGCAGAATGTCGAACGGGTGAGAAGACTTTCCCTCCGGTTCCGTGCAGGAGTGCGATCCGTAATTGGCTGCACTCCTGCAACGCGGAGTGGCGGTCATTCCTGAGGCTTTGCTGGTGTCAGGATGACGTTGTCGCATTGACGTCGGACTTCACCTGTCCTGTTGTTGACGATCACGCGGGCATTGCGCGAGGCGTCAGCTTGCTGCTGCAATTCTGCACTCGAGGGTCGGCCGTCGACCTGATTGACGAAGACGGGTGTTCCGTCCGGCGCCCGATGAATGAGGAGGTTTACCATGGGATAAAGGGGGAAAGAATAGAAAGAAAAAACCCTCGCAGGTGGGCGAGGGCTTATTCGCAAGTTGGGAAAGTTCTTTACGCCAACTCACGCCCTCGCAGCGCGTGCATCATCATGTGCATCATGCCGAGGGCGGATTGCCGCGAAATCACGAACGCAGCATAGGACGGGTTTGGCTGTTGTCAACGGAAACGTACGACAGTGCTCCGGGTGGCACCGGCGGCGGATGATTTGCCAATAGTCACAATCCGGAACCCGTCAATCAGACATTGCTGCGACGATCGTATACTGGCCGCCTATGAAGGAGAATTCCCGCAACAATATCCCCACCATCATTGTGGTCTTGGGGGCGACCGGCGACCTGATGGCGAAGAAGATCATTCCGTCTCTTCTGCATTTGTCTGGGGAGGACAAGATCCCCAACAAATTCAGAGTGGTGGGTTTTGCGCGCCGCGATCTGAGCGATCAGGCGTTTCGGGAACACGTCGCATCCGTCGTCGCGGAGCACAGGGAGCAGCATCCCGCGGACAGGGATCCGCAGGATTTTCTCCGTCTCTTCTCGTACCATTCCGGCGATTTTGAGCAGGTCGCAGCCTATCGGGGACTCCAAGCCAAACTGCAGGCGATTGATGCCGAGTGGGGCGTGTGCACGAACAAGGTGTACTACCTGGCGGTGCCGCCCGAAAAATTCGCGCCCATTTTCGAGGGTCTGGCTGCAACCGGGCTCAACAAACCCTGCGGCGGCGCGTACGGCTGGACGCGCATGCTGATCGAGAAGCCGTTCGGTCATGACCTCGCAACGGCGGAGAAGCTGGAGAAGCTGCTCTCGCGCTACTTTCAGCAGGAACAGATTTACCGCATCGATCACTATCTTGCGAAAGAGTTGATACAGGGCATTTCACATTTTCGTTTTTCCAATACGCTGCTCGAATCATCGTGGAGCAACCGGGACATCGAGAAAATCGAGATCCGACTGCTCGAGAGCATCGGCGTGGAAGCGCGCGGCAGTTTTTACGAGAGCGTCGGAGCGCTGAAAGACGTGGGAGAGAACCACGTGCTCGAAATGCTGGCCGCGATCACCATGGATGCCCCGGTGAGCATGAGCATAGAAGAATTGCACGAGAAGCGTGCAGAGCTGATGAACACGCTCAAGCCGTGGACGCCCGAAGACCTGCGGCAGAACACCTACCGTGCCCAGTACGATGGCTATCGGGCGATCAAGGGCGTGCGCAGCGATTCCACGATGGAAACGTATTTCAAACTCAAGACCGAATTACTGCATCCCGCCTGGCGGGGCGTGCCCATTTTCCTCGAGGCCGGCAAGCGCTGCCCTGAAGCGCGCAAAGAGATTGTGGTGACGTTCCGGCACCCGCATGCCTGCCTCATGTGTTCGCGGGATCATCGCATCCAGAACCGGGTGGTGTTCGCTCTGGAGCCCGAAGAGAAAATTTCGATCCACTTCTGGACCAAGAAATCCGGCTATGAGCACATTCTGGAAGAGCGCACGTTCGATTTCTTCGTGCATCAGCGAACATCGCGGGTCAAGTACGTCGAGGAATACAGCAAATTGATTTTTTCCTGCATTCTTGGTGACCAGACGGTTTTCCTGAGTCCCGATGAAGTCCGGGCGCAGTGGCGATTCGCCGATCCGATCGTGCGCGCCTGGCGGCAGAATGTCGTGCCGCTCCACCACTACACGCCCGGCACCGCCGCAATGTTCGAGGCATCCGCATCGATCGGTGCCCCGCCCAAGACAACGGCAGTCGCGAAAGAAATGGCCATCATCGGCTTGGGCAAGATGGGGGCGAATATGAGCCGGCGCATGATGGAGAAGGGCTGGCGTGTGGTGGGGTATAACCGGTCACCGGCAATCACCGGGACGTTGGCCAGGGAGGGGATGGAACCCGCGATGACACTCAAAGAAGCGGTGCAGAAGCTCACCGGACGCAGAATCATCTGGCTCATGGTTCCGGCCGGCCAGCCGGTGGATGACGTGCTGTTCGGTGCAGATGGCCTTGTGCATCTCCTGAAGCGCGGGGACGTCATCATTGACGGCGGCAATTCCTACTTCAAAGACACCGTTGCCCGTGCGAAAAAACTCCGCCGCTTCGGCATCAGATACTTGGACTGCGGCACATCGGGCGGACCGAACGGTGCCCGCGGTGGCGCCTGTCTGATGATCGGCGGTGAGCGGGAAGTTTTTGAAGAGGTGGAAACCCTGTTCAGGGACTTTGCGTTACCCAACGGCTACCAGTTCTTTGCAGGTCATGGTGCCGGCCACTTCGTGAAGATGGTCCACAACGGCATCGAGTACGGCATGATGCAGGCGATCGGGGAGGGCTTCGCGCTCATGCAGAAAATTCCCTACAAGCTGGATCTGACCCGTGTCGCGGACGTGTACAACCACGGCAGCGTCATCGAGTCGCGGCTCATCGGCTGGCTCGAGGAGGCATTCCGGCTCTACGGCCAGGACCTGAACGCGGTGTCCGGATCGGTGCAGCAACTGGGAGAGGGTGCGTGGACAGTGAAGACGGCGAAGGAGATGAAGATCCCAGCGAAGGTGATCGAAGAAGCGCTTGCATTCCGCTACGCTTCCGAGAAGCACCCCAGCTTCACCGGCAAGATCGTGTCTGCGCTCAGAAACCGCTTCGGGGGGCATGCGGTCGAGGCGAAGCCGAAGAAGAAGAGTAGTCGATGATTTGCAATGACTCCGAGGAACCATGATGACGAAGTGGTTTGTTGTTGGTCATTGGATTATGATGTTTATTCAATGCCCAGAACGAAAGAAGTGTACGACGGCAAAACGTGGACTGCCGAGCAGGAAAGAATCAAACATGCTCTCGATGAACACGCATGGCTAATGGAAAAGTTGGATGAGGAATGGTGCCAGCAAGAACTCCTATTCTCAGAACGTCGGCCAAGGAGAGAAGTCCATCCGCTGTTTTTCCATCTAGGGTCTTCCCTCTTCGGGGATCACCGTTTCATTCGAGATTTGCGATTTTTCCTCGACGAGATGCCGAAGCGTTTCTCTGGTCTGATTGGTAAGTTCAAGATGGATCGGGATCGGCAGAACACTATTTCTCGTATCTACCAGTTACATGCCTTCTGTGTGCTGCAGCGGCGAGGCGTCATTTGTGATTGGGAACCTCCAACGGTGGGTGACAAGCGAGCTGATTTACACATTCCACTCTCGAAAGGGAGGGAGTTGTTCCTAGAGGCTTTCACTGTCTTTCCGATGCAGGATGATCGTATCCACGACGAGCAATCGGACTGGCTGCGTGTCCAAGTCAATAAGATTCCCAACTTGGCCTACATGGTGTGTCCGTGGTTCCAAGGATGCCTGACCGAGAAAAGAGCTAAATTTCTTTTAGAAGCCATGAAGCGGGACATCGCGTCGGGAGAACTTCCGAAAAGACTCGACGAAAGAATAGAGAGAACATACATGTATGACGACTTGCCGGTTGCGAAGGTGGAATATGAATTGTCGGAAGATGGAGAGGGATTATTTTCTGGTCCAGGACAATCAACCTCACGCGAGAACGACGCGGCGCATATCAAGTTCAAACTCCTCGATAAGCTTGAGAAATTTCAGCTTCCTCCGCGCCCAGCCCTCAGTGGATTCCTCATGTGCCTGGAAACCCATTGGGGTGACTTTGTTGATGTCGTGGACGCGTTGAAGGGCAATCCCAAGATCGCGGTCACGCCAAACGGACAGTTTCGTGATATCCGCGACCCGAATGGTGTTATCCATCACGAAAAGGGTAGCAACTTGGCGAATCTGGATTGCATTATTGTCGTGGAGCAACCATCGAACGATTGGACTAGGAAGAATACGAGATTTCTTATGAACGAGCAGGGATTTCTTGTTCGGGATGAAGTTGAGAATCTTTTCTTCTCCAAACCGGAGGAGCTGCCATAACTACCCTTTCACGGGACATGACCGCTTTGCTCCGCCCACATGTTTTAGCTGAAAAAAATCATATCGCGAAGCGTTGGGTGGCTCTGACGGGACCCAGCGCTGAGCGACACCATTTAGGGAAAAGAGAGCTCATGAGAGAAAAACCGTAGGTTTGTCTCTCATGTATCAAACTGGGGCGAGCTTTGGTATGACGCGCGAACTGAGATCACCGAGACGTTCAGACAGCTGCAGGGTGCGTTTGCACTGCTCCGGACAGCCGCCTGAGCGATTTGAGTGAACCGGTCCGGCTTGATGGCTCCAGCGGAGTCATGGTGCGCTTATGGCTATATCACACATCCAAGTTACTGTCGTCGCAGTAACTGGTTGATCTCACCCTGAACTGTCTGCATCGGGATCTCGAAGAAGTCGAACACTTCGTAGAGGGGTTTCGTGAGCTGGAAGACGAGCTCTGGCAGTTGCTCCTGCACACGAGAAACATCAGGAACGACGATCTCTGAGTGCACCTTGTCCTGTTTCGAGAGTCGATCAGATAGGAGACCGTACTTCGACATATCAGCTACGAGCTGTCGTCCCTTGAGGCCGTACCAGTCCACGCTCACAACGGCAGACCGCTTTTCTGTCGGAGAATACTGGTCTGCAAATCGCATGGCATGCAGAAGGAGCTCCGCGAGCCGCCATACTGGTGTCGTGAAGTTGAAAGCGGGCTTCTCGTGCTTGCTCCCAAAGAGCGTCTCGTTCGAGTCTTCCTGCATACCGCGAAAGATGATGAACTTACCGGATGGGGAAGCACGCCAGTAATCTCCACTCAGAGGGTCGTTGAATTCTTCGACGAGAGACATTTCAAGAGAACCCTCGAAAGCGTAAGGCTGTCCTGCACGAGGTGGGAATTGCCCGATGGGCCAACCTGTCTCGCGCCCAATGCAGTTCCTCAATCGTTCACTCACATCCTTCACTGTTACACCCGAAAGAGACGGGCTGAATGAATAGGCACCATACCACCCACCTTTCGCGTATGGACCCTTGCCTATCGAGCCATACTTGTCCTTCACGATCGTTTCCATGCGGTCGACTGACTGCTTGACCCACTCACTGTGCGGGTCCTTCACAGCCTCTTTTTTTTTATCTGAGGCGACGTTGACTCCAGGCGTGAGAATCGAGCGCATGTCCTCAATCAGCTGTGCCTTGTCGACCATTACACAACGTCTAATGAGTAGACGCCATTCGTCCGCTGTTCGGATCTCCTCGCTGGAGGGTCCGGGGCGACGGATGTAGTACTTGTTCTGTCGGACGTGTTTCATATCTGGCCCGTCCCTAGTACAACGGATGGGGACGGAATGTTGTCCAGGTACGAGGATGACAGGGTGGCGCTGGGAACCGGAAGTCACAATCTCACATCCGAGATGGAATGTCGGATCACAGTACTTGTTCGTGATGGCATTCAGGCAGTCGTGATCATACATCTCAAGGATACCGGCAGGTGCGGGAAGCGGCTTGTATGTCGCTCCGTCTTTGGTGAAACCAATGACGACGTGGCCGCCGCCCGAGTTCGCCAGAGCTAGCACGGCATGAGCGAGGTTCGCTTTTGACTCTTCCTGCGTTGGGTCCAGCCATTCCTTAAGTTCCACGGACAGTGTTTCCATGGGATGCTTTACCAACTCCTCAAGCCGCATGTTCAGGGAGCCGCTTTCCACCGTCTGAAGATACCCTCTTGACCACGTGGAGTGCAAAGCACGTCTCACTTCACTATGCTATGAGGTATGAGCACCATCTCCCACGAACGCATCGGCGAATATATGAAACTGGCCCTGCTCGTTCTCAAGGAACACGGTGGATCCTTGCCGTCGAAGGAAGTGATGAGCCGCTTGAGTGAGCGACTCAAACTCAACGAGCACGAGCTCGCGCGATACGAGAAGAGCGGCTACGTGCGGTGGGAATCTGTCCTGCACTTCTATTCGATCAATCTGAAGAAGGCTGGCTGGCTCAGAAAGCAGAAGGGATATTGGATCGTCACACCGGAGGGAGAGGAGGCTGCCAAGCTCTCTCCCGGCGATCTCTTTACAAAGGCCAAAATCGCCTACGGCGAATGGAGGAAGGCACATCCAAAGGAACAGGAGCCCGAGGAGACAGAGGAACCCACAGAGAGCACGACGCATTCCATCACACTGGAGCAATCCGAATCGAACGCCACGGCAGGCATTGAGGAGTACGTCCGCAATCTCAATCCCTATGACTTCCAAGACCTCGTGGCTGCCCTCCTGCGTGCCATGGGGTTCCACATTCCCTTCGTGGCCCCCAAGGGCAAGGATGGCGGTGTGGACATCGTCGCCTACAAGGACCCGCTCGGGGCCGAGCCTCCGCGTATCAAGGTGCAGGTTAAGCACCGGCAGGAGAAGTGCGGGCCTCAGACCGTCCGTGAGCTTCTCGGCGTGATCCGCAAGGAGGGCGAGGTAGGCCTGATTGTCTCCTCCGGGGGCTTTACAACCGATGCTCTGGTGGAGATTCAGAAGTCTCCTGTCCACATTGAGGCCATCGACTTGAGCAACCTGATCGCGCTCTGGCAGAAGTACTACGAGAAGATTGATGAGGAGGCGAAGCATCTCCTGCCGCTGCGCTCTATCGCGTTCCTGGATGATGAGGAGTGATGAGTCCTATAGCAGCTTCTGCTGCGGACTGTCCGGATGCCGCATCTTCAGAACCTCCCGTACAGGGGGGCTTTCTTCGATGGCCAGTACGGATTCTCTCAGTGCCGGGTAAAGGGCATCGAGATCCTTCTGCGCGGCAAAGGTCTTGCGCACGGCGTCAATCGCCTTCACCCAAGCGGCATAGTCCTCCTCCGTCCATACGCGCCCTTCCCGGGCGGCCACGTACTCGTGCAGAACGCTCCTATAACCGCCGATGGAGAATGTCATTACCTCGGATTCAATGGGACCCGCATACACCTTCGCATTGAGGTAGTACCGCTTCTCCGCTTCGTCGTAATGTGGACGTTCGATCACGACATCTCCCGTGGCCTGCACAGGAAAATCCACAGTGTCGCGCCCGTCGCTAAGCGAGGCATCCGTGAGCGTGTGCAGGTCGAGGAGCTTCTGCCCGATAGCAGATACCTTGGTGAACACTGCCTCGTCCGTGGGGAAGAGAACAGGCGGATACCCGTCTAAGAGGTCAGCCTGAAACTCCTCTCGGTACACCGGGGCCCAGAAGAGGCCGTAGAGATATGCCAGTGCCTGATCGATGTGCACGGTGCGCTTGTAGGCAATACTGAGAGCCTCCAGTACTTCATCCCGGATGCCCGGGGTCCCATCGGCTAGCCTCTTGGGGAAGATGTACCTTCCGCCGCGTCGGAACACATTAACATCTGTAACCGTTTTCGTGGCCCAGCACGAAGTCCAGCTCTCGCCTCCCGCAGTACCACTATCAGGGCAGAGGAGGATTGCCACGTTGTCCTCTCGGTCAATAAACACACGATTGATTGCCCCCGGCCTACTACTCGTAACTTTTCCGTAGGCATGCCATCGCTTATCGAATGGACGATACAGAATGCGAGTGATAGGGGTATCGTCAGGATTGGTTGCATAGCTTTCCCGTGCAGCAGCAACTGACCAGCCATCCGCATCCTTCAGGGGCTTGTCACCCTTGGAGTACTTCCTGCGGAATTCCTGCTCCGGCATCTGAACGAGATCCTTGAGGTGTTGCTCCATTTCTTTCCGTGTGAAGGCCATCGAGAAGTGATCACGCCCGGACATCACACCGGTCCGTCCCCTCACTTCGGTCATTATGTCTTCCAGCGGTGTGCCTTCCTCCGTGCCGGCTGCGTTGCCAATTTTGTAGTGGGGAGCCGAGAGTGTCTGCACATCCTTGATGCCGCTGAGTCCTTTCGATGCCATCCAGCTCTGCTTCTCCTTCTCTGTTCCCCATACGTCAATGGAGCGCACTGCCGCGAGCTTTCCGTCCGGCTGGTACGTATGTCCCGGCTCCTTCACGAGGAAGGTGATGGCGACGCCCTGCTGGATCTGGAAGACAGGCTCGTTGGCTTTGCCTTTCGGGGGGAACTCGCGCTTGCGGGAGTTGCCGTGCAGATCGACGATGTAGGCGTGCGAGAAGTGTCGCAGGAGATGTGCGCGCATACCGGCGAAGACGCGG
>Ga0172377_10007702_pt1 | contig 11074 bp, 7 predicted proteins | sample Pumphouse3metaG_FD_119749 | JGI IMG/M metagenome (GOLD analysis project Ga0172377, IMG submission 119749) | Leachate microbial communities from a municipal landfill in Southern Ontario, Canada - Pumphouse #3 metaG | ecosystem: Engineered > Solid waste > Landfill > Unclassified | place: Canada... | reverse complement strand
AGATAATTAATTCAACCGGACACATTGTGTTATAATTAAAGCCTAGAAAATCTCATTGCAAAAGTGTCCGGTTGAACTCTGGCATTGCTGTCCGAATACTCCGATATATGCAATATGGGGTATTAAAACTAATTCTAGCGTTCTTAAAGTATTGTAACATATAGTTGTTTAATCGATATCAAAAACAATAAAATAATATTATTTTAAGTATATAAATTATAAAATTTTTTTTTAATTATTGCGAATAGTTATTTAATAGGGGTATTAAATTAAGGTTACAAAAATCTGTAACTTACTTTAGGGTGATGATTTTCATCACCCCTTTTTTGGATAAATAGAAGTAATCATATTATAATTCTTATTACTTACAACCTTAAGTTATAAAATATGGAAGTCTTATTAAAATATTTATTTTTATGATTTTGTGACAATTATTCATAACCTCAAATACGTATGAATACATCAAAAAGATATTAAGCCTTTTGTGAAGGGAAAGAGAACTAAAGTTATTCAAAGGAAAAAATTACTTATATTTTAAGAGATTAAGCAAATTATTTTACATTCTAAAAGTTTGTTTTTGGGAAGAGATGTACTTGTCCGAGAAGATTTTTATCTTTTACTTAGTTCTAAGTATTGATAGGTAAGTTTCCTTTATCATTTTTAAGTTTTTTAAAAAAACTATAAAGTTCATTTTGTATAGTGCCTATTATTTGATAAGAGTTAATGTTTCCTAAAATATCAAGGTTTAGTTTTATAATTCCAATAGCACCTGCAATTCCAAATTCTTTTCTACCTTTGCCACTTGCTACTTTAAATCTTTCAGGTTGATTTTCTAATCTTTTAGGATATCTTGAATCATACATTCTGATTTTGTTAGTATTTTCATCAAATGATTCAACAAAACCTAATAAATTTTTATTTTTAAAATTGATACAAATTAAATTATTCCTAATAATTAAGAAATCATTATCTTTTATATTATTTTTATTTGCCACATCTATTCTTTCATAAAATAATTTATCATTTTTCAAAGAGGCTTTAAATCCTATAAACGTTTTTTCTTTTGTAGCTAATCCACCTCTTATATTAAACCCTGTTAAATTTGTTTGATAAAACTTCACTTTTCTTATTGGTTTATTATTGTTATCCAATAAAGGATTATGAATCAAGGTATCAAGTTTTTGTTTTGCTTCACTTAATGCTTCTTTGTCTTTTTTATCTATTGTTTCAAAAGAAGTTAATAATTCTTTTATATCATAAGCTCTATTTTGTACAATTTTACAAATTACATCATTTGGATTTGTTTTATAAACATACATTTTTTCCAATATATTCTTTTTAAAATCTTCATAAAATTTATTTGCCTTAGTATCATTATTTACTTTTAAAGCTATAAATTGATTTAAAATATTTTCTTTAACAGTATAAAAATCATTTGGCTTTTTACTATAAATTGTATCTTTATGAATTTTTGAAACCATAGGTTTTTTAGATACCCAAAAGTTTACAGCCTTCGTTTTTCCAAAAATATCTTTATAGAAAATAGAATCTTCTCCATAAGCGTTATAATTATTTTCTATCATTTCTATTAACTCTTTGGGTTCAATTCCTTCAATAAGTGGGATTACTTTTTTAATATTCTGCCTTGCTACATCATCTATTACACCCATATTTTCTCTAAAAGTATTAGATAATTCTTGAAGCCACGACTGATTAGTAAGTCCAATTAAAATAGCATCTATTGCATGATGAATATTTGTATTTCTTATTTTTGTTTTTACTTTTAAAAGCTTTCTAATATTTGAAGTAGTTCTTCCTTGAATATGTCTTACTTCCATTGAGTTTTTTGTTTGATTAGGAAATGGATAATAACTTTTTAAAATTTGAGCAGTTAGTGCTTCAATATAACTTGTAGCTCTTAAACTTTTACTTTCAAAAGTATCTTTATATGTATCATCAAGATTCGTTGCTAATAGATTTTTTCTTTTTTTCCATGAGATTTTATGTTCTTTAAATAGATATTCAATCCTATCTATAAATCCTTGTTTATCAGCTATAAAATTTAATGGTAATTGATTTAATTTTTGTAAGTTTGTATCTCTATGTACTAAAACTAAATTATGTTTTACACTAAGTCCACCTAGACTTTGTGGTACTATATGGTCTATATCAACACTATTTGAAAAAATATCTCCAAAGCCTATTGATTTCCCATTATATATATCAAATCTCTCTTGTTCATCCCATATCAAAATCTTTCTTGCATATTTTTCAAGCTTTTTCCCATAGGTTTGAGCTATTTGTTGATATTCTATATTTTCTAAAATAGCTGTAATTTTTGCTTCATTCTCTCTATTTACTTTGTCAATATTTCTTTTTGATTCATCATTAAGACTTAATTCTCTTGTACTCTCAACTCTTATTTCATCAAAAGCTCCGTAAGTAACATGAAGATGTTTTATAAGTCTTAATGCTGCACTTACTACATATTTAACAGGATGATTATTTATAGGTAAGTTATTGTTATTTTCAAATTGTGCAACACTTAAATATTTAATTCCTTTTTTATATGATAAATAATCCTCTTCTCTACTTAGATTTAATTTTTGTTTAATTTCATCAATCGTAGAACCATCCTCAAAATATGGAATAATATTTATCATAGCTTGATGAGATATACTTAAGCTACTTCCAGTTTTATTTTTGATTAGTTCTAAAATAGTATTGTTTTTGATAGATTCATTTTTTATTAAATCGTATTTTGAAAATATGTTATTTAATTTATCATAAATTGGTTTTGGTTGTTTCTCATCCCTTAAAACATCAAAAACTTCTTTTAAAATATCATATTTGTTTGATTTTTCTAAAATACTTTTAATAAAATCTTTATCAAATTTTGAAAGATTGTTTACAAAATGAAATTTAGTAATACTATTTTCTTGTGTTTTATCTTTAGATTTATAACTATCTTCTTTATTAAAAATTTTAAAATCATCACTTAATTTTAAAATCTTTCTAATCTCTTTGTATTTTATATCACTAATATTTTTACCATTTTTTAATTTGTTAAAAAAATCATTAGCAATTAATTTAATTTGTTCTTTTGAAATTTTTATAGTTGGATTTGAATTAAATGTTATATTGGCAACAGATTGATACATTTTATAAATATCACCTAATAATGAATATTGATGTGCTACTTTTTCATTTTTTAAATATTCACAATTTCCAAATAATGATAAATCATTTGATGATCCCTTTTGGTCATCAATAGTTTCTATAAGTTTTTCAATAAAAGCATTTGAATTAAAATTTTTATCAAATAAACCAAACTTTTCTTGAGATAAAACTAATGCTTTTATTTCTTCATTAATATACTCTCTTCTTATCATATAATTATAATTATCGTGGTTTCTGAAAGTAGGATTATCTTTTTGTATTTCAACTTCATAAATAATTTGTGGGATAGTTTTATGTGGAAATTGTAGTTTTAAAGTTTCAATAGTTTTTAAAGCTTGTTTTATTTTACCTTTTTCATCAACTACTTTTTCTTTTTTTACTTCTTGATTTAAACCTAATTTTTCACAAAATTCTTCAAGTAAATCATCTGTATCAAGAGATTTATAACCTCTATGTTTTGCGATTAAATATAAAATTGAAAAAAGTTCTTGAAATGTTAATTTTTCTTCAAAAGCTTTTTTTGCTCTTAATCCCCATTTATTTATAAATAGATTTTCCTTTTCTTGATTTAGAAAATCTTCTTTCTTAGCAAATCCAAAATCTTCAAAAAGTTTTGAGAGATTCTTTTTTCGTTCTTTTCTTAATTCATAAAGTTTTTTCGTTGATTTAATTTGACTATGTATTAATTTTTTTGAATTTCCATCTTTATCATATGGGGTATCAAACATATTTACACCGTAGTCAATTAAAGAATATTTATCATTATCTAGTTCATTTAAAACTGAATAACCAATAGAGGTAATACCTAAATTTATAGACAATAGCTTTTTCATTTGCTAAACCTTTATTCAAATACATTTTATAACTTAGAATAGAATAATTTTGTTAAAGTAGATTAATACATAAAACTTATTAACATTCTTATTGTATCTTGCCACAAAATTTTATGAATTTATAAAAACTATAAAGTAAGTAACTATGTTTTTTTGGAATTATAACTTAGTATTTTTTAATATTTGAATTACTAATTTTGTTATAGTTCTTTTCCATTTTGTATTTAGATAATTGATATGGTATCTAAATTGGTATATATTCTTGAATAAATAAAAATTTTAAATTCACATTACGACAAGAATCCCCGATTTAAACTTATATAAAATTATAAAATACAATTTGTCAAAACTAAATATTTTATAGAAATTTTTGCTTTATGAATAATTTTTTAAAACATTAACTATTTATTAATTATATTAATATAGAATAGTATACAATTTAGGCAAAGGATAAATATGAATAATAAAAATACGTTTCGTAAATTTGTATTTATTTTTGCACTTTTCTCTATTTTTTATCATTCTTTTAATGAGTTTACATTCGAAAAAGTTTACGATAATGAGTCTAAAAATATTGTTAATCAATCAATAAAGACTACTGCCTTGACTAATGAGAATTCAAAAAAATGTAAAAATCATTCATTATGTATTTTAGAACATGAAATTCATAATTCCTATTTGAATATAGAAAGTGATTTTTATACAATTACTTTTATCAAAGAATTTTATACTGATTATACAAATTACTCTATTCTTATAATGAACCCTTTACTTAAACCACCTACTGTTTAATTTATTTTCATAATCAAGTTCTTTTAAATAGAACTAATACTAAATTATATAAGGAAAATAAATGATTAAGAATAAATTATTTTCTGTTTTTATGATATTTTTATGTTCATCACAAATATTAAATGCAGAAGATTTCAGATATTTATTAAATAAAGCTATTGAATCGAATTCGAATCTAAAATCATCAGAGATCGAGATTGATTTAGTAAAAGAAAAAGGTTCAATATTAACAAGATTTAACAACCCAACAATAGATCTTAATTATTCAAATTATAAGTTCAAAGAACAAATAAATAAAGATAATGGATATGGGGTTAGTTTAACGCAAAAAATAGTTCCATGGAATGTAGCTAATGATAAAACTCGTTTATCAGAAACCACTATTAAAAATGAAGTGGATAAATATAATCTTGATAAACAAGAATTCATTAAAGAGTTATCTATAAAATATACAATTTATGCTAAAAATAAGAAATTTTTTAATGTAATAAAAGAATCTGAAGACATTGCTAATAAAGTATATGATATTTCAAATCAACAATATAAAGTTGGTGCTATCTCAAAAGCAGAATTATTACAATCAGAAATTGAATTAATGGATATAAAAAAGAAAAAAGATGAATTAAATTTGGAAATAATGAATACTTATTATGATTTAATAAGATTTTCTGGTATTGACCAAGAAATACATTTTAATTTAGAAAGTGACTATAAATTTAAAATCACTAAGAGTATAAATTTAGAAAAGAACCCATTTATTAATTCAGAAGAAAGTAAAAAAGATATGTTGTTAGCTGAAGCTAAATTAGATTCAAATATTATAGATTCATTTGACCTAATATATTCTTATAGTGAAGAACCTGATCAGATAGTTAATCAAGTGGGAATTAGTTTACCTTTACCTATTTTTAATATAAAATCAGAGGAAGGTAAAATTGCAAAATTAGAAGCAATGAAAATGAATTTATTGGTGAATAAAGAGAAACAACAAGCTTTAATGGAATATGAAAAACTTGTAAAAGAAAGAGTTTTGTTAGAAGATTTAAAAAAGAAAAACGAAACGGTATTAAAACTTCAATTAGATGCTTTAGAAATATCTATGGAAAAATTAAAGATGTTTAAAATTTCTATATTTGATATTCAAAATTCAAAAATAAAACTTATCCAAACTATGACAGATATAATTAACATAGAAACAGCATTAAACCAAAATGCGATTTCAATTAATTATATCCAAGGAGAACATAATGACTAAAATAATTATTATCAGTTTATTTTTCTTAAATTCTGCTTTTTCAAATGAAATAACTCTTGAAAATGCACAAATAAGAAAATTCGGCAAATCAGTGGAATTAAATTCAAAAGTTATACAACTACCATCATCAAAACAATCTTTAATGGCGTCACTTGATGGAAAAATTGTTAAATATTATGTAAAAGAAGGAGATTTAGTAAAAAAAGGAGATAAAGTTGCGCTTATTCAATCTATCGAATTATCGAGAATGTCAGCAGAATATCTTGCTTTAAAAGAACAACTTAAAAGTATGGAAGAAAATTATAATGGTAATTTAATATTAAATAAAAGAGATATTGTTTCGAAACAAGAATTAAATTTATTAAATATTCAAAGAAAAGATATTTCTGCCAAATTAGAAACTATTATTTCTCAACTAAAAACTTTAGACATAGAAGTAAAAGATATAAAAAATACGATATCTGAATATACATTATTTGCTCACAACTCAGGTATCGTATCATCACTTCTAAAAACAGAATATTCTGCGGTATCTAAAGATACGGAAATTGTCTCTATTGTCAAAGAGAAATCTTTTTACCTTAAATCTTATTTACCAATAGCATATTCAGAATATTTAAAACCTGGTCAAAAAATTTCAACAAATTTCAATGGTAAAAATATAATAAGTTATATCGAAAAAATTTTACCAGAATTAGATGAATCAACTCAAAGAATTATTGTTTTATCTAGTATTGAAGATGAAAAAATAAAACTTTATTCTAATTTATATTTGGGGTCAATTTTATATTATGAAACTGATAAAGAATTTATTTCAGTTAAAAAATCTGCCTTATCTTTTATGAATAATGAATGGGTAATTTTTGTACCAAATAAGGAAAAATATGATGAAAAAGAAGTTTCCCATAAAGAAGAAGACAATGTACAAGAATTTAAGCCATTAGATATAAAGATTATTCAAGAGAATGATGAATATGTGGCAGTAGAAGGTGTAGAAGACAATCAAGAATACGTAAGTGATGAACCATATAAAATTAAATCTATAGTTTTAAAATCATCTCTTGGCGGACATGGACATTAGGAGATTAAATGTTAGAAAAAATTATTGACATTTCGTTAAAATATAAATTAATGGTAATTATATTCTTTATTATAATTAGTATAATGGGAATAAAAGCTTATAAATCAATTCCTGTAGATGCTTTTCCTGATATTACGCCTAATCAAGTAGTAATATATACAGAAAGTCCAGGAAATTCTGCTGAAGATATTGAGAAATTAATAACATATCCTATCGAATCAGCTATGGCTGGAATGGCAGGAGTAAAAACAATAATGTCTAATTCAATTTTTGGATTATCATATGTATCCGTTTTTTTTGAAGATAATATGGATATATATTTTTTAAGACAACTTGTAAATGAAAGATTATCTACGGTTGATATTCCTGAATCTTGGGGAAAACCTACATTAGGTCCAAATACAACAGGTTTAGGTCAAGTATTCTGGTATCAACTGTATGATAAAACAAGCAAATATTCTTTAAAAGAATTAAGAGAAATGCAAGAATATTTAGTGACACCTTTGTTTAAAAGTGTTAAAGGTGTTGAAGATGTTATTGGATGGGGAGGAGATGAAAAGCAATATAATATATTAGTAGACAGTAAAAAATTACAAAATGTAAATATAACTTACAATGATATTGTTATTGCCCTACAAAAAAGCAATCAAGTTGCGGGAGGACAATATCTAGAATTTAATAAAGAACAATATCTAATAAGAGGTGTTGGTTTATATAAATCAATAGAGGATATTAAAAAAACTGTAATTAAATCTGAAAATAGTCAAGCTATTACTATAGAAGATATTGGAAGTGTAGAAGAGAGTTCAAAACCAAGATTTGGGGCAGTCTCAATAAATGGAAATGAATCTGTTATTGGAATGATTTTACAAAGAAGTCAAACTAATGCAGCTGAAGTTGTTTCAAAAATTAAAGAAAAAGTTCAAACGGTAAATAGTGTTTTACCTCAAGGTGTAGAAATTCGTCCTATGTATGATCGAACAGAGCTTACATTAAAAGCTGTTGATACAATGTCATCAGCTCTTACAGAAGGAATTATTTTAGTAACAATTATTCTTTTCCTATTTTTATTTGAGTTACGTTCAGCATTTATTGTTGTTATATCACTTCCTTTATCATTATTAATTGCATTTCTTTTTATGGATTATTATGGGCTTAGTGCAAATTTAATGAGTTTAAGTGGTTTAGCTATAGCCGTTGGAATGATAGTAGATGGGACTGTAGTAATTGTTGAAAATACATTTAGAAAATTAAGTAGTGATTCAAAGCATTTGACAAAATTAGAAATAGTAACACTAGCTGCAAAAGAAGTTGTTACTCCAGTAACTTTTGCCATATTAGTGATTGCAGTTGCATTTATTCCCTTAATTAGTTTAGACGGTCTAGCTGGAAAACTTTACAAACCAATGGCATTAAATATTGTATTTGTAATGATTGCATCTTTAATTGTTGCATTAATATTAGTTCCTGTGTTATGTTTATTATTATTAAAAAGAACAGAACATACTGATAATATAGTTATGCGAAAAATTAAAACTTTTTATAGTCCTATATTAATGACGGCATTAAATAATTCAAAAAAGTTGGTTATAAGTATTGTTACACTTTTCTTATTTTGCGTAATATTACTGATGTTCCAAGGTCGAGAATTTATGCCTACTTTAAAAGAAGAATCAATTATGTTTAGAGTTACAGCAATTCCTGGAACTAGTCTTTCACAATCAATAAATTCAGCACAAGAAATAGAGAAATTTATTTTACAAGAATATCCTAAAGAGATAACATCAGTATTATCTATGATAGGAAGAAGTGAAAAAGGAGAAACAGCTCAACCTAATTATATGGAAGTATTACTTACATTAAATGGGAAAATTAATAATTTAGAATCATTAACGAATGATTTGAATGAAAAAGTTTCAGAAAAGTTTAATTATTTACAGTTTACTCCAACACAACCAATAGCAATGAGAGTGGAAGAATTATTAGAAGGTGTAAAAGCAGAACTGGCAATTAAGGTTTTTGGAGAAGACCAAGAACAATTAAACAAAATAGCTACTGAAATTAAAGAAAAAATTTCTAATGTTAATGGTGTTGAGGGAATTGAATTAGAATCACAATTAGGACAATCACAAATTAAAATTGAACCAAATTATATAGCATTAGCAAGATATGGAATTAATATAGATGAAGTAATGCAAGTAATTAAAAATGGTATAGGTGAAGAAGAAATTACTGAAAAAATTGAAGGTATTAAACGTTTTGGTGTTGTTGCAAAAATAAAAGATGCTAAAAAAGATATTGATAGTATTAAAAAAATCAGTTTACGTTCTTCTTCAGGTTCTATTGTTAATTTAGAACAAATTTGTGAAATAAGTGTTGTTCAAGGAGCTTCTTTTATAAAAAGAGAAGACTTAAATAGGTATTTAGTTTTATCAATTGAAGTAGATGGAAGAGATATCGCTTCATTTGTTAAAGAAGCAGATGAAATTATTAAAAAAGAGATTTCCATCCCATCAGGCTATTATATATCTTGGGTAGGAGATTTTAAAAATATGCAAGAAGCAACTAATAAGTTAATGATAATTATACCATTAACCATATTACTTGTAATGTTACTTTTATTCATGGCATTTAATTCTATAAAAAAAGTAGGATTAATTTTGCTTAATGTTCCTTTTGGATTAATTGGAGCTATTATCGCATTGTCAATTAGTGGCGTATATCTATCTGTATCAGCAATTGTAGGATTTATAGCAATTTTTGCAATAGCTATTTTAAATGGAATAGTTTTAGTTAGTTTTATAGATGAATTACGAGATAAGTATCCACACACTAAATTGAAAATATTGTTAAAAGATGCCACATTACTCAGATTAAGACCTGTTTTAATGACTGCATTTACTACGTTATTTGGTATTTTACCCTTACTATTCGCTACAGGCGTTGGTAGTGAAATCCAATATCCATTAGCCGTTGTTGTTGTTGGAGGAGTAATTAGTTCTACAATACTTACTCTTTTAATATTGCCTTCAACATATCTTATATTTTATGAAAAATCAGAAAATGTTGAACAAAATAAGAAATTAATTTGAAATAAATAAGGATAAAAAATGAAGAATTTATTAAAAATACTACTTGTATTAGGAATTTTATTAACAGGAAGTTTATCTCTAAATGCAAAAGAGATATATTTATCACAACAAACTACTAAAGATTATAGTGTACATGTAAAAGTTTATGATGATTTAAAATTGGGAGATAATGAATTTAACGTTAAAATTCTTTATAAAACTAAATCATTAGATGGAGTAAATGTAAATTTGAAATTATATAAACCAAATGGAGAAATAGTTGAATACAAAAGTAATACAATAAATGATAAAAGAAACTATACTTTTGATGTTAAACTTATAGAAAAAGGTCAATATAAATATCTTATTACATATAATGTAATGACAGGTGGAGTTACTCGTGATTCAAAAGGTTCTTTTGAATTATAAAAGTAATTGAAGTCTAGACACTCTTTTAGAGTGCTAGGCATTTTCTTTAGATCAGAATATGATTAGAATGTTGTGACCATTCCAAAGAAGTAGAAAAAATAAAAAGTATTTTAGTTTGTGATGAAACTTTTTATGATGTTGCTGAACTGTTTAAAGCTTTTGCAGATACAACAAGAATAAAAATAATTGCTGTGTTAAAAGATGAAGAGTTATGTGTTGGAGCAATTAGTGAGCTTATAAATGTAAGCCAATCAGCAGTTTCTCATCAACTAAGAGTTTTAAAGAATTCAAAAATTATAAAACCAAAAAAAGTTGGAAAACAAATATTTTATTCATTAGATGATGAACATATTAAAAAAATATATGATATGGGATTAGAACATATCATAAAAGGATAATTATGAAAAGTGTAAAACTTAAGAATCTTGATTGT
>Ga0172377_10007699_pt1 | contig 11075 bp, 9 predicted proteins | sample Pumphouse3metaG_FD_119749 | JGI IMG/M metagenome (GOLD analysis project Ga0172377, IMG submission 119749) | Leachate microbial communities from a municipal landfill in Southern Ontario, Canada - Pumphouse #3 metaG | ecosystem: Engineered > Solid waste > Landfill > Unclassified | place: Canada... | reverse complement strand
TTAATATTCAGTTTAAAACCTAACCTTGATATTCTATCATTATTCGTTCATTTATAAACGGCAAGATGGAGAAAACAGGGATTTATCAGCTGTCAAAACAGTAAAAGCTGCATCTTAGACTGATAGATGCAGCTTTTAAAATCTAATCAGAACAATATCAAAATCGTAGTTTTGAGTCTGTTTTCTGTTAAGCTTCTTTTCTCTCGGTTTTGGAATCCAAGAAAGAAGAGAAGGCGAAAGTGATGAAACTAATCAGATAGAAGACAATTCCGACAATACTGGTCTTAGCGGCATCGATCTGTTTAATCGGATGATTGACGGGTATCAGCATCTCTCCCACTACTTCTTCTTTGTCGATGACAAAGAAAATAATGGAGATTATCAGACAGACTGCAAGAACAAAGAAAGCCGGAGTCTCAAGCTTCTTGAGTTTATCTTCAAAGAACCCATAAGACAAAGCACCGGCAATATAGATAATAGATAAGAACAAAACCGTCAAATTAGGAGTGTTGCCGTTGAAATAGCCAGTTGTAGAAACAACTAAGAAGATAATGAACCCTATCATAGCAATCAATGAGGAGACACAGAGCAGGATGTTTCGTAAGGATAGTCTTTTTTTGATTATTTCCAACATGTTATTAATCCTCCTTCTTTCTGAGAACCGTGAAGACGACAGTTGCCGCGAGCAATCCAGCAGTCATGACACTAGTGACGGCAATGGCGGATTTATAGCCGATTCTCCAGGAAGTCTCAAGCTGAACAGTATATGCCTTATAAGAAGAGTTGACTCCATTAAGGGCATTGGAATTAGCTAAAGAATATAAGATGTATTTGATATCTGTGTGAATAGCCTTGGCCATCTCATAGTCACCGGAAAGGCTCTCTGTGTTCCAATATGACAAAGAAGGTTTTCCAAATCCGCAGAAAGCGACAGTGCCGGCTAGGATAGATTCCTTAGGTGCGGCCTTTAAGCTGACACCGGTGAAATCAGTGACTGAATAGCCATTGAATCCCCATTCTTCACGGAGAATATTCTTCTGAAGAGCTGAGTTGGCGCTAGAAGCGACAGCACCAATTCTGTTATAGGAAGTCATAACTCCCAGAGCACCGAGCTTATAAGTATTGTTTTTAGTCTCATCCTTATAGAAACTGGCAGGTTTTCCCTTGGCAGTGAACATGGCATTGAGATTTCTCAATTCCATTTCTCTGGCCTTCTGCTCATTGGTAAAGACGGCGATACCGGAACGATTGGCTTCCTGATCATTGAAGGCAGCATGTTTGATGTTGACTAAGCATCCTTTTTCCTGAGCGCCTTGGACAACTGCACTGCCTACATAACCGGAAAGAATAGGATCTTCAGAATAGTATTCGCCTCCGCGTCCATTGTATCCGTGACGATGAAGGTTGCCGCCAGGTCCGATGATTATCGGAAGATTCAACAGAAGAGAAGTCTCGCCGATGATGATGTTTCCATTCTCATAGGCAAGTTCCTTATTAAATGAATAAGCAAGATTAGTAGGAGAAGGAGCAGTTCTTGTTCCTAGATAGCTGTCAGCAGATCCATTGACTAAGGCCTCAGAATAATCAGTGAATTTTTCTCCCTGATAAGTAGACTCATTGAGATAATGAGTGTCAGAACCGCCGGGGCCGTCATCTGCCTTGTTTCCGGCATATCCGACAGAGGAGATTCCGGCGATATTATGGAAGGCATTAGAGGCAAAACTGAGGAATTCATCAATAGAGACCTTAGAAGCCAATTCATCAAATCTCTCATCGTCAAAGGCAGCGCCTTTCAAGTCTGCCAAGGTCAAAGTAGAAGTCGTATCTCCAAACTTGACAGCGGAAGTGTCTTCTCCGGTTTTGAGAGTATAGATATCGTTCTTGAGAAGTTCCTTAAGTCTTCCAGTTGCGGTCAGGCCAAGATAATCGGAAGGGAAAGTTCCGTTCCAATCCTTCCTGGTGAAATATGTGACCTTGTCTTCCATGAAATTGTTCAAATCCATCGCATAATCGCCTTCAGTCAACTGATTGGTGATTTCTTTTCCTGTGTCAGAATAACGGAAAGTATTAGAATCAAAATCAGACCAATTCCAACGATATACGCTATCGGCCTTGCCCTCATAGTCCATTCCGTCAGCCACTCTTTTTCCCTGATTGGCAAGAACATTGTTCAGGGCATCATGGGCATTAGAGCCTAAGGCAAAATAATAATCGCCCTGATCAAGAACAAAAGTCTTCGCCTTTGTATAGTCATAAGATGCGATATTGGACATATCGACATTCATGGTTATGGTCTGTGATTCATTAGGCTTAAGAGCATCGGTCTTTTCGAAATCCATCAACTGAATCGATGATTTCTCGACATTGTTTGTCTGATCGTATTCAGTATAGGGAGACTGAGCATAAAGCTGAACTGCTTTCTTGCCAGCGACTGAGCCCGTGTTCTTGACAGTGACTGTCACAGTCGCCGTCTTCTTGTCTCCGGCAATCTTGACCTCATCCAGTCTTTCTTCAAAAGTGGTATAGCTTAATCCATATCCGAAAGGATAAGTAACCTCATCTGAATATTTCCAGGTACCATCAGCAGTAGAAATAGTGTTATCGGCTTTGGTATAAGTCCCGGCTTTGGCTGTGGAGGCTCCGTCGACTTTGTTAACTATATCGTTATATCTGGTCTCATAATAACGATATCCGGAATAGATGCCTTCAGCCTCAACCAGATAGGAATTGACATTCTCGTCCGCGCTGAATTCATCGGCATTAGACCAGGCAGTCTTGCCAAAAGACTGCATAGCGGGATTGGCGAGATTGTTAACAGCGTAGACATCACCAAGATAGGCGCTGGGATTTACAGTTCCGTTAAGAACATCAGCGACACCATAGAAGCCATAGGAACCGGGATAGCCAATCCAGAGAATTGAAGAAATCTGAGGATCATCCTTCAGTTCATCGATTTCCATGGTCGTCGTGGAATTTACCAAGACGATGACTTTTGAAAAGTTGTCTTTGGCTTCTTTGATGATTTCGCGTTCCTTATCGGACAATCCCATGATATTTCCAGTTGTTGTTTCCGGATTCAATCCCGGGACATATTCTTTAGATTCTCCGCCTGGACGTCCGACTACGACAATCGCCGCATCACCATAGGTTGAATATTCGGAATTGTAGCTGGGGTTCAGAGCCGATAATTCAGATTTGCTCAATTCGGCAACTGAATCAGTGACAGTGACATCGGAATATTCAGCCGGAGTGGCTCCGTAGCCTTTTCCTCCCCAGGTCTTGTCTTTAAAGTAGTTTTCATAGGCTTTGAACATGCTGGGATTGATCTGGAATCCACGTTGAGCAAAGGCCTCAAAGATCTTGTTTCCGTTATCGATAGTATTCTTATCAGGAATGGAACCGCCAGAATTACCATAGACAGGAGCATAAGAACGTAATCCCATCATAGTGATCTTGCTGTCTTTCTTAAGAGGCAAAGCATTATTCTCGTTCTTCAAAAGAGCAACGGTTTCCTGACTTTCCCTGATTGAGAGCTCCTTATAGCCTTCAACAGCTTCCTTAGTCGACTTGAACTTGCCCTTAAAATTCCAAGGGTCGGATTGATTGGCATCATCGAGTTTCTCATATCTGGTCTCGCTTGATACTGTTCCCAGTACCTGGTCCAACTGACTTGAATACTTCTCCATCATGGAACCGGCAGTGACAGAACCAGCCAAGAACAAACCTGAGATGATTGTCAATCCACGAAACAGCTTTGGATTCATGTGAATCTCCATTTCTGTCAGAAAGCGATAAAAGTAAGGGCTTTCAGGCAGCAATCACTCTAGCATTCACACTGTAAAGAACTATTCAAGTTGACAAATATTGTCGGTTTTCGTGACACATTCAGTTTGAAAAGAAGGTAACTGGGAGTCAGAAAGAGTCTTATTTCAAAGAGGGGACAGGAATAAGAATCGAGAGATAGAACACGTCGTCTTTCTGCTCCATCTTCAGCTGTCCCTGATATTTTTCAACCAGATACAAAATTGATTTAGAACCATATCCATGATTGATTTCATCTTTCTTCGATGAGATGGGAAGACCGTTTTTGCCAAACTGCAGTAAACTATGACAATAGTTCTCTTCTTGGATAATGACAAAGCCTTTTTGCAGATAAGTCCGCATCTTAATCAATCTGAATTCGCCTTCTTCTTTTTCACAGGCTTCAATGGCATTGTCAAGAATGTTACCGAAAAGTGAGGTGATATCGGATTTATTCATGAAGCTTAAGGAAGTGCCATCGATAATATAAGTGAATCTGATCTTATTGGATGTACAAAGGAGTGATTTCTGAGTGACGACGATATCCATTGCCTGATTGCCAGTCTTGGCAATATCGGAATAAATATCGATGCTCTTTTCTATTTCCTTTGCTGATTCAGTCCGGTCTTCCAAAGACATGCTCCTCATCGACATCAGCTGATTTTTCATATCGTGGAACTTCAGGTTGATAATATCCGTAGTCTCTTTGGAGAGTTCCTGCTGTTTAGCCTGAAGACTCAGCATATTCTCCAAATTGTTTTTCTCATTAGTGAGATTTCTTTCATTGATGACAAGATCAGACAGGTAGGGATAACCTAGCATGATAGTCAAAGTCAGAAGAGCGACTAAGGTCGTATATAGACGATAACTGATGTTCCACTCAGTGACTGACTGAGACAAGAACATCGTGGCAACTACAACAATTGATGCAAAGACAAAAGACCAGAGCTGCCTTTTGTTGAATGTTATCTTTATTTTCATCTTGAGAAGACATAAGAGGAAAACTCCATATACCACGATGTAGACGAAATACTTGATAAGAAGGAGCCAGGCCTTTTCTATCTGTCCGACATTGGGAATAAGATCATAGATAACGCCTAAGATATTCCAGCTCACATGCTGTAAAGCCCAGGCCGCAACACTGGATAAAAGAATCGGAAATATCTTTTCGTCATATAGAAAAAGCCCTAAGACAAAAACAATCGACATGACTATCAGATAAGTATAGTTAAAACCGAATAATGAAAGATTGGGAAGATAGTAGCAGGGGAAGCCAACTGCTGCTCCAACTAAAGCCCTAACCCAGAATAGTTTTCTTTTCTTTGCATAGAAAAGAACAATCAGCATGGCAATATATAATTCCAGGAAGAAACTATACTGACCCCAAAGAATGATGACTCCGATTAAATTGTTTTCGTTCATGCTTTAGGTAAGAAGCTCTCTGAATAAACTGAATTAAGTTTAATCATGACTTCCTTTCTGTGAGAACGACTGACGATAATTCGACTATCATCTTCCATTATCAGAACTTCCCCCTGTACCGACTTAACCTTTTTAATATTGACCAGACAGCCGGAATTGCATTTGAAGAAAATTTCTTCACTGATGATCTTCTCAATTTTTGTCAGAGAAAAACGAAATACAACGTCAGGTTCATCGACAAGGTGAATACATACATCATGTTTGATCATCTCAAAGAATAGAACATCTTCAGCCTTGAATTTTCTGACAGCACCATGAATATTCAAAACAAACTCGCTGTTCTTCGAAGAAAGAACAGTCTTTTCAACCCGAGACATAGCTAGGGAAAAATCTGCATAGGTCATCGGCTTAAGAATAAAATCCAAGGCCTCAACCTTATAGCCTTCAATAGCATATTGCGGAAGATTAGTGACAAAAATCAAAACAGTGTTGAATCCAGTCTTTCTCAGCTTGACTGCCGTCTCCATTCCGTTGATGCCAGGCATATCAATATCCATAAAGGCCAAATCAAATAATGAAAGATTGCTCTCTAAAAAATCAAATCCGCTAGTAAAGGAAGTGACCTCAAAAATAATTTCTTTTTCAGAACAATAGCGCTTGATCATTCCTATAGTGAGATCAATCTGTTTCTCTTCGTTTTCAATAATTGCGATTCTAAGCATATTTTCATTTTACTTTGCAGTAAGCATATAGTCAAACAAGTTATAGAGTTTTGAAATGATGACTGAAAAATTATATAAACAAGAAATATACGTATAATATCTCACTTATGATATTTAATAAATTATACCTATATAAATTTTACTTCATTAATTTCCATCTTCATTTTTAAAATAAAAAACGGCGTTATCAATTGCTATTGTTCTTCTCAGTTTCTTTAAAGTATTAACTATTTATGCAATGAATAAACCATGCCTTCTCAAATAATCTCCTTATTGGGAAAAGACAAAAAACAGCAAAAACAAACTTGTTTTTTTACAATTTATCCTTGTTGTTTATCGAATAAAATATGTAAAACCCTCCATATCTATGGGCAAAATCAAATAAAACTTGCAAAAACGAGTCTCAGACACTATACTTATAAGGCTGTAAATATATCGCGGGGTAGAGCAGTGGTAGCTCGTCAGGCTCATAACCTGGAGGTCGCAAGTCCGAATCTTGTCCCCGCCACCATGTAAATAATCTCCGTCTCAACTGACGGAGTTTTTTTGTTTCACAAGAAAAGCCGCTTTAACGCGGCTTTTCATTCTTCATTGAATTTTATTAATTGGAACGTTTCTTTCCCCAGAAAAACAAAGCGACTGTTCCAGGTCCGGTGTGAGCACCGATAGTAGTTCCGACTGAATAGATCTCAACTTTTCCTTTGAGATTAGGGAAATTTGTTTCAACCATTTCAGCAACCGGTTTTGCCAAGTCCATGCAATCAGACTCAGAAATATAGCATTTATCAGCATACTGAAGACCGTCATCGGCGAATTCAGTCATCTTTTTGAAAATAGCCTTCTCGACATTCTTGATTCCTCTGATCTTTTCACGAGGCACCAAGTGGCCCTGCTCATCCATATTGAGGAGAGGGCAGATATGAAGCATAGTCCCCAAGAATCCGGAGGCCTTGCTGATTCTTCCGCCTTTGACGTAATACTTCAAATCGGTAGAGAAGAACCAATGATGAAGTCTGAGCTTGTTGTCTTCGGCAAAAGCTCTGACTTCATCGATAGCTTTGCCTTCGTCTCTCAAATCTGCAAGTTTATCCATCAATAACCCGTATCCCGATGAGGCGCCCAGAGAATCGACAATATAAATCTTTCTGCCGGGGAATTGTTCTTCCAAGATAGATTTGGCCGTACAGGCTGAATTATAGACTCCTGATAAACCAGTAGATAAGGAAATATGAAGAATATCTTTTCCTTCTTCTAAGAAAGGCTTGAAATAATTGACGAATTCACCGACAGATAACTGAGAAGTCTTGGTATCGGCACCATCAGCCATAGCCTGATAGAAATCATGAAAAGGAACAGTCTTGCCAAAATCATCAGTGTATTCTTTTCCATTAATGAAGAAATGGAACAACGCTACTTTAATATCTCTTTCCTGATAATGTTCGTAAGTGAGATCACTAGTCGAACAGCAACTGAGAATGAAATCCGCCATTTATTTCCTCCATCTGCGAAAATGTGTTTTCGCTACCATTTAGTTTACACTGACAAAAGAAAAAAGCAAAGTAAGTAAAACGTTTATATAGCATTTATCGCATATTTGGTTTTGTTTTAAAACTAATCAAAAGAAAGCGGTTCGTTTTACCACATAAGATGGTGATTCTGTTATAAAATCTACAACGTGAAATTGGGGGCTATCAATCATGAACGAAAATGAAAACACTGCTTATCAGGGATTCAAAGGACGTCTTTGGAAAGAAGAGATCAATGTACGACAGTTCATTCAGGATAACTACACTCCCTATGACGGAGATGAGTCTTTTTTAGAAGGTCCGACCAAAGCCACAGATCTGCTCTGGAATAAAGTTGCCTTTCTTCAGAAAGAAGAGAGAAGGAAAGGCGGAGTACTCGATATGGAGACTCATATCGTCTCTTCTCTGACTAGTTATGGCCCGGGCTATATCGATGAAAAACTCAAAGATTATGAGAAGATTGTCGGTCTTCAGACTGATAAGCCTTTAAAGCGTGCTTTCATGCCCTATGGCGGAATAAAGATGGCTGAAGAAGCTTTGACAACATATGGATATACACCAGATCCTGAGTTGCACAAGATCTTCACCGAATACCATAAGACTCATAATGACGGCGTCTTTGATGTTTATACTCCCGAGATGATGAAATGCCGTCATAACAAGATCATCACTGGTCTTCCAGATACCTATGGAAGAGGAAGAATAGTAGGCGATTATCGCCGTATTGCTCTTTATGGCATCGATTGTCTTATCGCTGACAAGAAGAATGATTACGCTGAATCAACTGACGGAACTATGACTGATGAAGTCATTCGTCTACGTGAGGAAATCAGCATGCAGGTCAGAGCCTTAGAAGACATGAAGAAGATGGCCAAAGCCTATGGATACGATATCTCCAAGCCAGCAAGAGACAGCCAAGAAGCTGTTCAGTGGCTGTATTTTGGATACTTGGCTGCCATCAAGACTCAAAACGGAGCGGCCATGTCAGTCGGCAGAATATCTACATTCTTAGACATCTATATCCAGCGTGATCTCAAAGAGAACAAAATCACTGAGAAGGATGCTCAGGAATTGATTGATCATCTCGTCATGAAGTTCAGAATGGTTAAATTTGCTCGTATTCCTTCCTATAACCAACTTTTCTCTGGAGACCCAGTATGGGCAACCTTGGAAGTAGCTGGAATGGGTGATGATGGAAGAAGCATGGTAACAAAGAACGATTTCCGTTTCCTCCACACTCTCGAGAATATGGGACCGGCTCCTGAACCTAACCTGACTGTCCTCTGGTCTTCAAGACTTCCAGACGGATTCAAAAAATATGCTTCTTTGATCTCTGTCAAAACTTCCTCAATTCAATATGAAAATGATGATATCATGCGCCCAGTATGGACGGATGACTATTCAATCTGCTGCTGTGTCTCAGCCACCCAGACTGGTAAGGAGATGCAGTTCTTCGGAGCCAGAGCCAACTTAGCCAAATGTCTTCTTTACGCCATCAACGGAGGCGTTGATGAAATGACTCATCAGCAAGTCGGCCCTTCCTATCAGCCTATCTCTTCCAAATACCTGAATTATGTTGAAGTACTCAGCAAATACGATATGATGATGGACTGGCTGGCAGGAATCTATGTCAATACTCTCGATGCCATCCAATACATGCATGACAAATACTACTATGAAGCGGCTGAGATGTCTTTGATCGACACTGATGTCAGACGTACCTTTGCAACCGGTATCGCCGGTTTCTCCCACGTCGTCGACTCTTTATGTGCAATCAAATATGCCAAGGTTGAAGCAATCAGAGATGAAAAAGGCATCACTGAGGACTTCAAGATCGAGGGAGATTTCCCCCGTTACGGAAATGACGACGACAGAGCCGATGATATCGCCATCAAGTTGCTCCACACTTTCATAACCAAGGTCAAGAAACATCATACTTATCGTAATTCCGAACCGACAACCTCAATTTTGACCATCACCTCCAATGTCGTCTACGGAAAAGCAACTGGCACTTTGCCAGACGGCAGAGAAGCCGGAAAACCTCTCTCTCCCGGTGCCAATCCCAGCTATGGCGCTGAACAAAACGGCTTATTGGCCTCTTTGAATTCAGTAGCTAAGCTCCCTTATGAATATGCTCTGGATGGTATCTCCAACACTCAGACTATTAATACCGGTGCCCTTGGCCATGACGATAATGAGAGAAAAGCTAATCTCTCTCAAGTATTAGATGGCTATTTCAATCAGGGAGCCCATCATCTCAATGTCAATGTCTTTGGCAAAGAAAAACTAATCGACTGCATGAATCATCCTGACAAAGAAGAATACTCGAACTTCACTATCCGTGTCTCAGGATACGCAGTCAAGTTTATCGACCTGACTAAGGAACAGCAGCTGGATGTCATTTCCAGAACCTGCCACGAAAGAATGTGAAAGAAGCAATAGGCTATTATCAATCCATAGAATCATTCGCCTTAGTGGACGGGCCTGGTGTCAGATCCATCCTCTTTTTGCAAGGCTGCAATATGAGATGCCTGTTCTGTCATAATCCGGATACCTGGAATCTGAAAAACGGCAAACCCATCACTGCAAGAGAAGCTCTGGACCTGCTCATCCGCTACAAGCCCTACTGGGCCGATCACGGCGGAATAACGATATCAGGAGGAGAGCCTCTTCTCCAGATGGATTTTCTGATTGAATTCTGCCGACTGGCCAAGGAAAACAATATCACGACTGTTATCGACACAGCCGGAGAACCTTTCTGTTTAGATGAACCATTTTTCGGTAAATTCAAGGAACTCCTAAAATATACCAACCTCATCATGCTGGATATAAAATGTTTCGACAATGACAGGCATATACAGCTGACTGGAAAGACGAATGAGAACATCATCGACATGTTCTGCTATCTTTCTTCTGTCAGTTTCCCCATCTGGATCAGACAGGTTCTCCTGCCTTCCTATACCGATGATGAGGAAATTTTGAAACAGACTGGTCAGTTTATTGAGTCTCTTTCCAATGTAAGAAGAGTCGAAGTCCTTCCTTATCATACTTTGGGAATCCCAAAATATGACAGACTGGGGATTCCCTACAGATTAAAAGGAATAGAACCTCCCTCAAAAGAAAGCATCGAAAAAGCAGAGACACTATTGAAAACAAAGAACTATCAAGACTATCTGTCTGACTGACTACTTGAGATAAAACGAGGCGTCAGAACAGTAAGAGCGGAGATTATTGAAACAGTGTTGAGCTTATCACTTGGTTTTTGTTTATTCAAAGAGTCAATGCTGTTTCTCACCGCCTTATAAAAGCCCACATAATCATCTGTTAATTCGCATCCGCCGTTTTATAGATACCTTCCAGTTTTTTCTACTTCCATTTTAGGTTCTTACAATTGATTTTAATCAATATAAATAAAGGTTAAGAAAAACAAAACTATTTATACTTCTCCCTAGAAGAAAAACTATAGGTATAAGTCAAACAATAGACTAAAGAAATAGCAAAACATAAAAACACAAATGGATTAAAAGAAAAGATATGCAATGGTTCAGTTAGTGATTCATAGTAATTATTAGCAGGCATCTGCGAATAATAATATAAGCCTTCT
>Ga0172377_10007696_pt1 | contig 11077 bp, 6 predicted proteins | sample Pumphouse3metaG_FD_119749 | JGI IMG/M metagenome (GOLD analysis project Ga0172377, IMG submission 119749) | Leachate microbial communities from a municipal landfill in Southern Ontario, Canada - Pumphouse #3 metaG | ecosystem: Engineered > Solid waste > Landfill > Unclassified | place: Canada... | reverse complement strand
AATGGCGCTGATCTTCCACCTCGTAAAAACGAGAAATAAAAGGCAGATAAGAACGAACTATGGCCCTTTTCGGAAGCGAATAGAGGTTCTTGTACTGGGCAAACATTCTCTCGGTGAACCCATCGGGATTTTCACCCCTTGAGAAAAGCCAGCGGGCTAAGCCATCAATAATTAAGGCATAGTCCTCTTCTGAGACGCTCTCATCCTCCTGCCATACGTTTTCAAGCAGGTTTTTGCTTGAAACCTTTGCATCTTGAATAAGAGAACTCAGATCTTCTGTCTTGTAAGAAAGAAGAAGTTCGCTATAAGCCAATTTTAAAAACACGTTAGGAATTTTATTCACAAGATCCCTCATATTGTTAAAAGTAGTCTTTTCTTGAGAAAAAGACCAGTATAAACAAAAATGAAACCCCTTTTTGGGTAGTCTTTCCTCAATTTCTATATTTGAAATATGGAGAATTCCCGAATTCATCGCTTATCCGAAGATGTCATCAATAAAATTGCGGCAGGGGAAGTGGTCGAACGCCCTGCTTCCACAGTCAAGGAATTAATGGAAAACGCCCTCGATGCGGAAGCTTCCCACATAGAAGTCCAAATCATAGACGGAGGGAAAACATCCATTCTTATCCGGGACAACGGCTGTGGTATGACCGAAGAAGACTTGAACCTCTGCTACTTGCCCCATACGACATCCAAATTGCTCTCTGCAGACGATCTCTTCCATTTGATGACAAATGGATTCCGAGGAGAAGCCATCGCATCCATAGCCGCTATTTCAAAATTGACGATAACATCCCGTACAGAACAAGCGGATGAGGCTCATTTCATAAAAATCAACGGGGGAACCCGAGAAGATTGTGGCACAAATGCAACGCCTAAAGGAACAACTTTTCTCATTGAAGATCTTTTTTTCAACGCCCCGGTGCGAAAGAGCTTTCTCGGAAGCGATACTCTTGAAGCGAGCAAAATTTTAGATACCGTGACACGCCTTGCTTTGGCAAACCCCAATGTGCGGATAGACTACAAGGCCAACGGGCGGGAAATTTTTACGGGGGTCGAAGGGAACGACCTCAAGAGCCGGATAGCCGAAGCACTCGGTTCTGGAGTCGCCAAAGTAATGCTCCCTGTGGATTACACCGAAGACGGCATCCGCGTATCAGGTTTTGTTGCCCCCCCCGAAGCATTTAAGAACAAGCGAAGCCGGCTGTACTTCTATGTTCAAAAGCGCCCCATCTGGAACTCCATAATGACCAAGGCGGTCACCCGGGCATACGAGCCCTATGGAAAAGAAAATGCACCCACCGCCGTGCTCTTCTTGGAGATGCAGGACACGAGCGTTGATGTGAATGTTCACCCCACCAAACGCGAAGTCCGGTTCGCCAATGAAAACGCCGTATTCCTAGCAGTGCACCACGCGGTAAGAGACGCTTTCCAAAAATCAGCAAAAGATTGTCCGACAATACGCTTGGAAGATATAACCCTTGGAGCTCTCCCTTCAGGAAAAACGGAATGCGCCCAAGATAACCAGGTAGCAAAGAAGATCGCTGCGCCGACAAGTTTTGCAACAAGAGAAACTCCGAATTTTACAGCTAGCGAGCCCGCAAAGCCCTACCACTCTGAAGATCCGGAAGACATCATCCAAGATCTCTTTTCCCTCCCCGAAGCAGGCAACGTAATCCCCCTCACACCGCAGTCGTTCAATACGCCCGCAAAGATGGATAAAGTTTCCCCGCCTCAATTTTTCCAATTGGCAAAAACGTACATCGTATGCGAAGACAGCGAAGGGCTCCTGCTTATTGACCAAGGAGCAGCGCATCAGCGGATTCTCTATGAAGAAGCTCTTCAAAGTCTTGAAAATCAAGGAACGCTCGAAACACAAGAATTGCTGTTCCCAGAACTTGTCGAGCTCACTACAATAGAGTCTTCATTTGTCCCCGCCCTCATCCCCAAACTGGATCACCTCGGATTCCACTTGGAACTCTTTGGGAAGAACACGTATCAACTCCGCGGAATTCCGAGGGAACTTATCCTCTCCCGCGCCGTAGCAGCAGTACACGAAATGCTTTCTTCTATTGCAGAAGGAGAAAACGTCGCGGATCCTACAAAGGAAACCCTCGCCAAGGCATGGGCGTTAAGCAATTCATACCGCGCAGGAGACGAACTCGGTACAGAAGAAATGACGGCTCTTATGGCAGAACTTCTCGCCACACAAGATCCGATGACCTCTCCTAGTGGTCGCCCGACCTTGATGCGCCTCCCGATTGCAGACATCAACAAGCGCTTCAAGCGCTAAAATCCTTCACCGGACATTTCGAACGGTTTCATTAGCAACCATCCAAAGCCCAGGCTTTTGTATATTAGCTCCATTGTGAAAAAAATTTTTCTCTTTTTATTTTTTCCCATTCTTTCTCTCGCTTCCGAACTTACCTTTTCCGGCAACCAAAGCGACATTCATTGGAAAACCGCCCAGACGGAGCACTTCGTATATGAATACCCCGCGGAATACAGCGGACACGCGAACATAGTAGCCTCTTATGCAGAGGCTGTGTACGATTCCGTCGTTTCCAGATACCGGATCGACCTGCCGCAAAAAGTGAACCTATCCCTACAGAACTCGCTTATTTCCAATGGTATGGCAATCCCTAGCGAAAACGCGGTAAACCTGAGCCTTTCTAATTGGGACTTCAAGGTGCGGAGTTCCCACACTTGGGTTTCAGATGTAGTGACGCACGAATTTTCGCATTTGGCAAGCATCGAAAGCGGAAGCAAACTTTCTCATTTTATCTACGGACTCCAACTCTCTTACACCGATTACTATAACGAACGGGATGTGGAAAATTTTGCATTTACATTTCCTTTTTCGCTTCAACCGCTCTGGCTTGCAGAAGGCACGGCGCAATTCGAATCTTCCCGGATGGGCTTCGATTCTTGGGACAGCCACCGCGACATGCTATTACGCGTTGCGGTATTGAATGACGGTTTACTCGATCTCACCTATATGCACGACTTTGCCGACAATTCCCTCGATGCGGAACTCGGCCCCTATACTCAAGGATTCTCACTTGTACGCTATATCGATGCCCACTATGGTCCAAACGCCATACCTAAGATTTGGTCGGAACTTGCCCGCATTCACCGGGTAACGCTCGACGCAGCCCTTGAAGACGTGATCGGCATCGGCGAAGAGGAACTCTACAAGAATTGGAAAGAAGAAATCACCAAGAACTACGAAGAACAAGAAAAGAGCTTGGGGAAGCTCGCTACCGGAAAGAAATGGACATCCGATGCATTCTACAACGATTTTCCCATCGTCTCCGATTCTTCTATCTACGGGATTTCCAACTTCGGCGGAGCCTGGTTCGATGGCGGCATTTTCAAGATCCCGAAATCAGCGGAAGATTCTATCGCATTTAAAGATTCCGCGTCCGGAGAAACCATTACCATACAAGATTCCGTCATTGATATTAAAAAATATGCAAAAAGCGGATTTGATCCCGAAAAGCCCTGGTTTGACAAGGGCATTTCCGTGCGGGACATTGAAAGCCGCGGTCCTACATTAGCTTATGTAACATACAAGAACCGGGACCGCAACGGGCACGCCCATTTCGACATCGCAGTATTAGACACGAATGGAGAACTCCAAATGGCGACAAAGCTCGCCGATGCAGTTTATCCGGACATTTCCCCCAATGGGAATGAAATCGTCTTTGCGAGACGCGAAACAAACTCGACGCGGTTCATCTTGAGCAAAGTTGCCGTCCCCGAAAAAAGCAGCAAAACGAACGACGAATACATTGACATCTTTACACCAAAAGAGCAATATCTCTATTACAACATCTATTCTCCGAAATTCAGCCCGGACGGGAAAAAGATTGCATTCAGTTTCTTTGACGACACCACACGCGGTATTGCCATCATCAACAGCGACGGAACTCGCTTCACAGACCTTTCCCAAAAAGGATTTGACCTCCGCGATCCGAACTGGATCGACAACGGAACTTTAATTTATTCCAGTAATAAAAACGGAATTTACAATCTCTATTCCAAAAAACTTCCAGATGGAAGAGAACACCCTTTGACGAATGTAGTCGGCGGTGCATTTACTCCAGTCGTGGATTCCAACACCGTATATTATACAGGGTACGACAAAGATGGTTTTTCGCTTTATTCCATCGAACTCACGGACTATGATGCGACAAAAGATTCGACATTCAAAGTGTCCGATACGACTTACACAAAATGTCCAAGCAATCCGGTAGTCTCCACCGCCGACACGAATGCAGCCGATTCTTCCACCAAAATCACCTGCAAAATTGACACGCTCATCGCCACCCGCGATTCCACAATCAAAAAGTCCGCAATACCTCCTATCGTACTTAAAGGAACTCTACCTGAAAAAATTCACAAGACAATTGAAAAGCCCGAAATCGAATTTGCCGGCAGCGAACGCGATTACAAAGCAATCCCCACCGTTCCTTTAATAGCGCCCATCTTTTCCATCTCAGAACGCGCTCCAGACTTCGGGGCAATCGGAGACGGAAAGGCCACTCCGAAGCTAGGAATGGTAATGGAGCTTTCCGACCCGCTCAAAAAGAATATCATTACTGCAGGACTTCTCCTTGAAGTCGGCAATGGTTGGGATTACATCAACAGTGACGGTATCAACCCCGAAAAGGAAAGAGAATTCCTCGTTGCAATCGAGAACCGTTCCACTCCGATAACATTAGGCCTCTCTTACACGAACATCAACTACCGCAGCAAGGACACCGTGCGCTACGAAGACCCGCGGAGCTATGACGATTCGATAGCGACGAACAACTATGCAATTCCTGTAAGTGCAGTCGTCGGGACCGCTGGCTACAGCGTATTCAAACAGGGCGATAGCCTCATCGCCGCAATCGGCTACGACTGGGCGGACTTCAACCTCTATGAAAACAACTTAAGCTGGACATACCAGAAGCGCATCTCTGGAGGAATCGGGGCATCTTTCATCGGCGGAACAAGCGATGAAACTCAAGATAATACCGTGGGAATGGGCAACGGGATTTCCCTCGCCTATCAAATTTCCAATTCTGATCTGTATCGCCCGGGAACGTTCTCCGAAAGCTTCACCGTAAGCCCCAGCGGGAAAATCGAACCCATCTACCGGAATTATACGCTCCACAACATTTCGCTTTCTATGTACGGAAGCCTGCCCAACCCAATTCACGACAACGCGCGCTTTGCCGCAGGTGCAAGCATTTCGGGAATTTTGAATTGGAGCGCAAAAGATTCCAAGGATACGCTCGACAGCTACTATTACGAGCCGCTCCTTTTGGATGGCTACCCATACCTCATCACCAGCGAAGATTACAACCGCAGCGGAATGAAGGCCGCCAAGGCCGAAATTCACTATCTCTTCCCCATCTTCGACGATTTTCGGAACCAATTCTGGATCTTTACCACCAAGGACCTTTACGTGAATTTATACGCACAAGTCGGCGCAGCTTGGAACGATCACGGGCTACCTTGGAGCAAGATCAAAACACGGGAATTCTGGGATAGAAGCGTAGGAATCGAATTCCGGGTTGCCAATCGCATTTTCTACAGCCTGCCATTCAACATTTCATTCAACTTGGCGAGAGGATTGGACCGCATCGGTGAAGACATCTACGGAAAAGGCGGACGCAAAATGAACCCGCTAGACATTCCGATTTTGCCAAGTGCCATAAGCCCGACAAAGGTGACATTCTCCGTAGGGTTTAACTTCAACGACAGTTGGATGGAATAGCTTTTTTGGTGCACTCACACCACACCGCGCGCGGGCTTATTGCAGAATGAGCTGCTTGTCAAGCAAGCGCGAGCCCGTATTCCTCTCGCCTCACAGTCATTCCGGGCTTGACCCGGAATCTCGGGGGTATCGTCCAATGCTTTTGGCTTTCGTTCAACGATAACTGCAAGACCCCGGATCAAGTCCGGGGTGACATTTAGGAGGCGCATTTACGCATAGGTATCGTCCAGGGTGACGTTGAAGGAGCCGTTCTCGCGTAATAGGACATTCATTACGCGTCATTCAAGATGACCTGCTCCACTCAGCCAAGCTTTTCCGAGCAAGCTCGAAACGCAAGGCGTTCGTTCCCCGTCATTATAGATGACTAGTTCGGCTCGGTCATACGGCTCTGTGCAAGCGCGAGCCCGTATTCCACTCGCCTCGCAGTCATTCCGGGCTTGACCCGGAATCTCGGGGGTATCGTCCAATGCTTTGTCCCGCATTTCAGGCATTCTATTCGGTGATAGCGGCAAGACCCCGCCCCGGATCAAGTCTGGGGTGACATTTAGGAGGCGCATTTACACATAGGTATCGTCCGAGGTGACGCAGAGGGAGACTGAGTCATCCAAAGGTCGGGGCGCGACGCTGAAAGGAATTGTACCATAGCCAATGTCCGCGCTCGAACGCTAGAAGCAGCGCAGCATGTCCCGAAGGAACGCTTGCTCGAAGAGCCTCGCGGGAATGAGGGGCATGCGCTCTGCAGAGACGAATGCAGCACAAAGTCTGCGTTGCCCGCTCAATCCCAATGCATCTGCTCTTTGCGGATCAAATAGCGGCGGGATTCATCATCCAACTGACTCGTATCTTCGACAAGTCCCATAAGCCCGCCGTAAAGAGCGAACGGACTCATCGTACCGCCTTGGTCATTGCACTTGACGCGAATGATGATCTTGCCATCTTGTTCAGAAAGTTCAAGAATGTGTTCGTTCAAATTGACTTCTTGTCCGCGGTGGTTTGTAATCGTCGGGAGTTTTTTCTCTTTGAATTTGTCAAATAAGTCAGCAGGAATAATATCAGGCTTGTAAGAATACGTCATCGACGTCGGGAAATTTTTGGAGAGTTTGGAATCCAAAGTCTCAATCTTCAAAATTTTCATTCCCATTGGAAAGGGCTCGCTCAACTTAGCAATAAGCCGCGGAATATTTTCTTCGGAAAGGTCAAGCTTTTGGAGAGTCTCAACACCAATAATCTCGCACACGGTCTCAAGACCAAGCGGAAGAGCTCCCATATTGATAATGCGGGGCTTTGGGCTGAATCCTTCACTGTACCGAAGCGGAATTCCACAACAGCCGAACGAGCGGACAAAAGCCCCCAGCATATTCTGATGTGGCAAAAATCGGCTGATTCCCGTTTTTTGGAAAGTTATTTTGTACGAATAATGCGATCCATAAATTGGCCTCCTGCTTTCCACCAATTTTTTTATTTCATCCGGAGTGCGGCTAGGCGCCTTGTATTTCACGGGATTTTCCGCAAGCACCACATCCTTGCCTCCCCCCGGTATTCCGCAATGCTGGCATTCACCCCATTTGCAATTCGGCACGGGCTTTGCAGTCTCAAAAATTTCTGGATTAAATCCCTTTTGGTACTCATTCCACAAATACGACTTGGTAACACCCGCGTGAATAAAATCCCAAGGGAACACGCTTTCTTTGGCGCGCGTTTCATAAATCCACTTTTCATCATAGCCAAAATCTTTCCAAAGCTCCTCCCACTTCTGCGGGTTGATCCGCTTATTATCGCTTTCAAAAATCATTCCGCGCTTATACGCCTCATAAATCATTTTGGAAAGCGAGCGATCACCCCGGCTATAAAAAGCTTCCAACCGGGACATGCTCCAATCCGCCCAACTAATCTTCACATTCGGGTGCTTGTAAAAGCGCTCACGGACAAACTTTACATGAGACATCGCCAATTCTTTTGATGCAAAACCAGCCCATTCAAGGGCGGTAAACGGTTTTGGAATAAGAATTCCAATGCTCACTGCAATTTGCGCGCCGCGAATGTACTTGCGGCCAATTTTCACCAGATTTTCAATGAGGCCACAGAACGCTTCCATGTCCGCTTCATTTTCTGTGGGGAAACCGATCATTGTATACAACTTAATTTTATTGAATCCCGAAGAGAACGCATGCTCTGCGGCATTGTACATATCCTCATCGCTGATGGTCTTATTGATCATCTTCCGCAATCGCTCCGAACCGGTTTCCGGGGCAAACGTCCCACTGCGGCCTCCTTTGAGGGCTGCCACCTTTTCCGCAAGAGTTTCGCCAAAGCTGCTCACGCGAATGCTCGGAAGCGAGACATCGACCGTATCAAAAAACGCATCGTCAATGATGGAATCGGTAAGGGCTTCAATCGGTTTATAATCCGCCGTTGAGAGGCTCAAAAGTCCAAGTTCCTGTTCCCCCGTCGCCCGAAGCCCTTCCTTGGCAATTTCCATCACGTCATCGGAAGGAAGCTCCCGGCAAGGTCTGTACCAAATTCCCGCTTGGCAAAAACGGCATCCTTGCGTACAACCGCGCATCACTTCGACGCAAAAGCGATTATGCACCAGCCGCATATTTGCAATCAAATTCTTAACCGGGAAATCTTCTCTGGAAAGCTTTTCAACGTATACCCTGCGGACACCGTCCGTATTCGCATACGAGCCCGATGCAACCAGCTCTGGCACAAGCATCCCAAACTCGCCCACAACCACTTTGCGAAACGCGGGAACATAGCAGCCGTCTATCTTGGAAAGATTCTCGAGGATCTCGATCCGTGAAAGCTTCGCCTTGCGGCATTCGCCAACTGTGCGAAGCATTTTCGGCAAAAGCTCTTCACCATCGCCAATACAGAACGCATCAAAAAAATCCGCTACAGGTTCCGGATTCGCCATCGCCGGACCTCCGCCAATGACAATCGGATCTTCTTCCTTGCGATCTTTGGCAAAAGCCGCGACACGAGCGAGTTCCAATACGTATGGAACATTTGTAAAGTTGAGTTCCGTCTGTAACGTCATCCCCACCACATCAAAATCGCGCACAGGCGTCCATGTGGCGTGCGTATAAAGAGGGATATCATAGCGGGCCATTTCCTTCGCCATATCATCCCACGGAGCAAAAGCGACTTCGCACAAAAGTTCAGGATCGCGGTTTACCACATGATACAGAATGCGGAGCCCGTTATTCGAAAGTCCGATTTCATACAAATCGGGGAATACAAAAGCCATACGCGCCAAAAGTTTAGAAGGCTCCTTGACGATGCTATTCGCTTCGCCACCCATATAGCGGGCTGGATTTTCTACAGAAGGCAATACAAGGCTCAGTTTATCAAAAATCTTCATACGGGCACCTCTAAAAATTCATTTTCTATGAAATCGGTTACAGCACTTCGCAATAGTGGACTAAAGTCCTGTTGTCGAGCCTCAACAATGGCAAAGCAAGCTTTGCCGCTGTATTCGGCTTTTGCAACAGTCGTCTCTCAAAGTGGCGAAGAGCGCTCAAGCCGAGTATCGCGATAGTGAACTCGTTCACTATCAAGACCTGAGGCGCAGAAGCGGATGCCGAAGGCATCAATACAGAGAGTATGTACGCTTCGCGTCACCCTTGCGGTTCGGTCATACAACCAAGCAAGCTTGATTGTGCGACACTCACCTCGCATGGTATTGACGCTTCGCGTCACTCTTGGGGTTCGGTCATACAACCGAGCAAGCTCGGTTGTGCGACACTCACCTCGCATGGTTTTCGCCGCTTCTCGTTCCTGCTCTTGCTCGGCTTCGCTCGATTTCATAGCCGCAAAGCAATTTTTAGAAGTGCCCATAATTCAAAAATAGAAAAGCATTCAAAGCTAAAAGTTTTTTCTTTCTTTCATAAGCTAAAATTTTAACTTTGCAATATGCGACTTCCCCTTCAATTAGCAATCATACTTGTCATCTGTTTTGCAGGCGAGTTTCTCCATAAAATCTGCAAAGTGCCGCTTCCCGGCAACATACTCTCTATGCTATTGCTTCTCGCAGTACTTTGTCTCAAAATTATCAAGCCCGAAGATATTTCAAGCGCCACGCGATTTTTCTTGAACCACCTGCCATTTTTCTTCTTGCCCGCAAGTATTGGTCTTCTCGCCGCCCAAGGATCGCTCCAAGGGCAATGGATTTTACTTCTCATTCTCTGCATTTCGGCCACAATAGCCACAATGATCGCCACAGGCCGCACAGTTCAATTCTTTGAACGGCATTTTTCAAAAAAGGAGAAGAAATGAACGAGCTTCTCAATACCCCCCTTTTTGGCATTCTGGTTTCCCTCATCGCTTTTGAACTCGGCGTCTTCATCAGCAAAAAATTCAAGTGGTCCATATTCAATCCACTGCTCATCGCCAATGTCCTTGTCATCGGATTTCTTCTCACCACAGGCATCAGCCTCGAAACATACAATCTGGGAGGAGATTATATTTCCTTTTTTCTCTCACCCGCCACAGCAGTGCTAGCCGTGCCACTCTACAAACAGCTCCCACAATTAAAAAAGAATATCGTCCCCATTCTCGCGGGAATTACTGCCGGCTGTATCGTTTCCGTAGTATTTATCATTCTCTTTGCAAAGCTAGTCCATTTAAATCAAGCGCTCTGGATTTCTCTTGTTCCAAAATCCATTACAACACCTATGGGAATTGAGCTCTCCAAAGAAATCGGCGGAATTCCCGCCGTGACAATCATCGCCATCGTCGTTACAGGAATTACGGGAGCTGTCGTCGCACCAATCGTCTGTAAGCTCTTCCATATTAAGGATTCCGTTGCACAAGGCCTCGCCATAGGAACATCTTCTCACGCCGTAGGAACCGCCCGCGCAATGGAAATGGGAGAAACCCAAGGAGCAATGAGCTCTCTCGCCATAGGCGTCGCCGGGATTATTACAGCAATTCTCGCTCCACTCATTCTCAAATTCATTCAATAAAGGCGATCTTTTAATTCAGGGGTTTACTATGAAAAAGATTATCTACGAGCTTTTTGGACGCACCGGAAAAGAAACTGCAGCACGGAAAGCAATTGACTTTTTCCTGATGATTCTCATTCTTGCAAACGTCATCGCGGTATCGCTTGAAACCGTCCAAAGCCTTTACACGCATTATGCACATATATTCCGCATCTTCGAAGTTTTTTCCGTCGCTATTTTCTCCATTGAATATGTTTGCCGCATCTACACATCCAACTCCACGCATCCTTCCAAGCATCGCATAACATCTGTGCTTCTCTATATCTTCTCATGGACAGGCCTCATCGATTTAATTTCCATT
>Ga0172377_10007693_pt1 | contig 11078 bp, 9 predicted proteins | sample Pumphouse3metaG_FD_119749 | JGI IMG/M metagenome (GOLD analysis project Ga0172377, IMG submission 119749) | Leachate microbial communities from a municipal landfill in Southern Ontario, Canada - Pumphouse #3 metaG | ecosystem: Engineered > Solid waste > Landfill > Unclassified | place: Canada... | reverse complement strand
ATACTCTTACACCATACTTCTTAGCTTTTTCAACTAAATACTCTTCACTCTTTAAAGTATCTACATCAACTAAAAAATGCAGTCCAGCTTCTTCTCCATAAATTCTTATTTTTTTAGAAAAAGAACAATCTTTTAATAAAGAAATCAAAAAATCCCTTTTATTCTTATAACTATTCTTAGCTCTATTTAAATGCCTTTCATACTCACCATTAGCTATAAACTTTTCCAAAACTAACTGATTCAAAGTGGGAACTGATGAACTAAAAAATGATAACTCATTTCTAAACTTAATTGTTAATTCCTCAGGCAAAACCATAAAACTAATCCTAAAAGAAGGCCCTAACGTCTTAGAAAAAGAGTTCATATAAATAACTTTATCAAACTTATCCATACCCTTTAAAGCCGGAATTGGATTCCCAGAAAACCTAAACTCACTATCATAATCATCTTCAATAATAAATCTATTCTTACTCTCACTTGCAAACTTCAACAATTCAAGACGTCTAGCTAAAGGAGTTACAATCCCCATCGGAAACTGGTGAGAAGGAGTCATATGGATAATTTCACAATCATTTTTCTTGAGTTCTGTTACACTAATACCTTGTTCATCTAACCCTATAGCCCTAACATTAACGCCATAGGCTTGGTATAATTGATAATTTTTGACATAAGATGGTTCTTCTACAGCATATATTTTTTCTCTACCTAAAAGCAATACTAGTAACAAGATCAAATGCTCTGAGCCACTACCAATAACTATCTGTTCTGGTTTAGCAGTTATCCCTCGATAAGCAAATAAAACCTCTGAGATTTTTTTCCTAAACTCATAAACGCCAAAACTATCTCCACGATTCAAATTCTCTTTAAAAGAATCAAGAACCATATCCCTTTCAATCTTCGCAAATCTTTCATAAGGAAAAATAAGCGTGTCTACTTGGTTTGTTTTAAAATCAACCTTATACTCCAAGGGTTTATTAGTTAATAATTCCTTATCAATACTTTTTTTCATATTATATAATAAATCTACATCAGCCGCTACAAAATATCCAACCTTTTCAATTGATTTGATATATCCTTCAGCCAATAACTGAGAATAGGCTGATTCAACTGTTGTTTGAGAAATCTTTAAATGCTGAGACAGTTTTCTTTTTGAAGGTAACTTCTCGCCATGTTTTAAAACACGATTATCTATCGCTTTCTTTATTTCTAAATATAATTGTTCATATAATGATTTACTAATCGATTTATCCAAAAAAAATGTTAACATAAACTGACCCCTTTATTTTTATTAAAACTGATTATTTAAAAGATACCAGTTACAAGTATAATATAATTGAATATAGACATATTGTCAATAAGGAGAGTGAAATAATGAACGAGAGATATCAATTAAACAAAGAACTAGCACAAATGTTAAAAGGTGGCGTAATTATGGACGTTACTAACGCTGAACAAGCAAAGATAGCCCAAGATGCAGGTGCTTGTGCAGTAATGGCATTAGAAAGAATCCCAGCGGATATTAGAGCTGCAGGTGGAGTTTCTAGAATGAGTGATCCTAAACTCATCAAAGAAATCCAAAAAGCTGTCACAATTCCAGTAATGGCAAAAGTAAGAATTGGTCATTTTGTAGAAGCTCAAATTCTTGAAGCATTAGAAATCGATTATATTGATGAAAGCGAAGTGCTATCACCAGCTGACAATACTTATCATATAGATAAAACTAAATTTTCAGTTCCGTTTGTTTGTGGAGCTAAAAATCTTGGAGAAGCTTTAAGAAGAATTTCTGAAGGTGCATCCATGATTAGAACTAAAGGTGAACCAGGAACAGGTGACGTAGTACAAGCTGTTACTCATATGCGCTTAATTCAATCAGAAATGAGAAACGTACAATCTCTTAGAGAAGACGAACTATTCAACAAAGCAAAAGAACTTCAAGTTCCATACGATTTGTTAAAATACGTACATGAAAATGGAAAATTACCAGTAGTAAACTTCGCCGCTGGAGGAGTAGCTACTCCTGCAGATGCTGCATTAATGATGCAATTAGGAGCTGAAGGTGTATTTGTTGGTTCAGGCATCTTTAAATCAGGAAATCCGGCAAAAAGAGCTAACGCTATTGTTAAAGCTGTAACTAACTATAATGATCCTAAAATCTTAGCTGAAATCAGTGAAGACCTTGGAGAAGCTATGGTTGGAATTAATGAAGAAGAAATTGATTTGTTGATGGCTGAAAGAGGAAAATAAAAAATGCGTATAGGAGTTCTAGCATTACAAGGCGCATTTATCGAACACCAGAACATGCTTAATAAACTCGGTGTTGATGCCTTTACTATCAGAAATTTAAAAGAACTATCACAAGAAATGGATGGTATCATATTGCCTGGCGGAGAAAGTACTACGATGTATAAACTCCTTAAAGACTTAAAAATGGAATCCTTATTAAAAAATATGATAAAAAACGGATTGCCAGTTATGGGAACTTGTGCAGGCTTATTACTACTAGCAGAAAATATTCACAATTTTGAATCAGCGTTTTTAAAAACAATGAGCATAACTGCAAAAAAGAATGCTTATGGTAAACAACTAGGATCTTTTAAAATTCTTGGAACTTTTAACAACCAAGAAAACATACCTTTTGTCTTCATTAGAGCACCATATATTGAAAAAACAGGAAAAGATGTAGAAGTATTAGCTGTTGTAGATGATAAAATTGTAGCTGCTAGACAAAACAACCAACTAGCAACTGCTTTTCATCCCGAACTAACCGAAGATCTAACCATTCATAAATACTTTTTATCAATGATTAAAAGTAATATATAAAAATAAAAACCTATGAATAGCCACTCTCGAAAATAACTCGAGAAAACATTCATAGGTTTTTTTAATAAAGATAATATTTTAATTATTTTATAAATACTCTATCCACTCTTGGCTTAGACATATTTGTCAACAACTCATAGGTAATTGTATGTGCTCTTTTTGCCATATCTTCTAATGATTTATTCTTACCGAATATTTCCACAAAATCACCTTCATGAATATCCACACCAGTAACATCAACCATAGTAAGACCCATACATACTCTACCTAAGACCTGAAGTTTATAATCCTTATAAAAGAAATAATCATTATTGCTTAATATACGCATATATCCATCTGCATATCCAATCGCAATCGTAGCTACTTTCATCTTTTCACTAGCAATAAAAGTTCTTCCGTAACTTACCCCATCACCAACATCAATATTTCTTATCGCAATTACCTTTGAATATAAAGACATTACAGGTAAAAAGTCTTGTTTAGTAGGAACTGGAGGATAGCCATAAAGCGCTATTCCCGCTCTTGAAATTTCATATTTAACATCATCAATTTCAATTATTCCACCACTGTTTTTTAAGTGGGCTTTTCCGTAATCTATTTCTTCCTTTTTTAACTTTTCTAAAAGTTTATCAAATAAATGTTTTTGCTTATTAGTATAATCAATATCGCTATCAGCGCTTGTGAAATGACTGTATATTCCCGTGATTTTTAAGTTTTTAAGTCTCGAGATTTTATACACTTCTTGAAAAACATTCTCAAGATCTTCTTCTTTATGTAACATTATCCCTAACCTTGACATTCCGGTATCAATATTTATTTGAACATTAATACTTGTATTTTGTAAGTTTAAAGCTAATGCATAATCATAAGAATCAACAGTTTGAGTAATCTCATATCGATTAATTAAATCTATATTTCTACTATCTGTTTTTCCGAAAACTAAAATTTCACCTTTTACTCCAGCTTCTCTTAACTCAATCGCTTCTTTTAAAACTGTAACTGCAAAATGATTACAACCCGCTTCTTCCAAAGCTAAAGAACATGGAACACTTCCATGTCCATAAGCATCAGCTTTAACCACAGCATATATATCTTTACCATGACTAAGTTCTTTTAGAAGCATATAATTATTTATTAAAGCTTTTAAGTCAATTTCTGCAAACAAGCGATCAATAATCATTATTTCACCTTCTGTAAAACTCTAATGCCTCCAAGATAAGGAACTAAAACTTCAGGAACATTTACACTGCCATCAGAGTTCTGATTCTGTTCAAGAATTGCTGGTAACAATCTAGAAGTAGCTAATCCAGAACCGTTAAGTGTGTGAACAAACTCCACTTTACCATCTTCGTTACGATATCTAATCATTCCTCTTCTAGCTTGGAATGTTCTAGAATTTGATACTGAACTAACTTCTTTATAGATTTCTATTGAAGGTAACCAAACTTCAATATCAAATGTTCTAGCCATAGCAAAACTAATATCTCCAGCAGCTAATTTTGAGACTTGATAATGAAGTCCTAACTTTTTCATTAATGTTTCTGCTTTAATCATTAGTTCTAAAAAAGCATCATCACTATTATCAGGAGTAGTAAACTGTACCATTTCAACCTTATTAAACTGGTAACCCCTAATCATTCCTCTTTCTTCAGAACGATAACTACCAGCCTCTCTTCTATAACATGGAGTATATGAAAAATACTTTTTAGGTAACTTATTAACATCTAGAATTTCATTACGATGAACATTAATTAGAGCTGTCTCAGCTGTTGGTAATAAGAATTTCTTTGGACTTTCTTCTTGAAGCCAAAATACATCTTCTTCAAACTTAGGAAACTGACCAGCTGTTAATCCACTCTCGTAATTAAGTAAATGTGGAACCATTAAAAACTCATATCCATCTTTAATATGCTCGTCAATAAAAAAGTTGATTAAAGCCCACTCCAACCTAGCACCTAACCCAGTGTAAATCCAGGTACCTCTACCACTGATTTTAGCAGCTCTTTCATAATCAATTAATCCTAAAGAAGTAGCTAACTCAACATGATCTTTAATCGGAAAATCAAAGACTGGTTTATCCTTATTAACACTAACAACAGCATTATTTTCCTTATCACCAGCAAGGATATCTTCATCAGGAAGATTAGGTAATTTTAATAAAAACTCATTAATTAGTTCTTCTACCTTACCTAACTCTTCTTCATCTTTATCTACAGAATCTTTTATTTTATCAATTTCATCAAATAACTCTTTCGTGTCTTTTTTCTCTCTCTTATACTCACCAATAGATTTAGATAGTTTGTTTCTTAAAGCTCTTACCTCTTCAATTTGCTTAATTAAAAAAGCACGTCTTTCACGCAATTCTATAAAACCAGAAAAATCAACTTCAAATCCACGTTTTCCCAAAATCTTTTTTACCAACTCAGGACTACTCATTATCATTTCTACATCTAACATTTTATACACTTCCCTCTTATATTTTTAAAAAAAAGTCCTTTACTAAAAATAGTAAAGGACGAATCTCTCCGTGGTGCCACCTTAGTTCCAGCTTTTTGCTGGCACTTATAAACTATTGGTAACGCTACAGTTAATAGCGGAGATGATTAATCCCACTCCAAGGTAGACAAAATACGAACCTAATATCAGTCTTTCACCAAACAACCGATTCTCTTTTCAATTAAATATCCTTGTATTTTTTATCCTCTTCAAATGTTTTCAACAATCATTATATTGAAATTATCATAAACTGTCAAGCAAGTATTAAGATTTATTACCTTCTTGCACCAATTTCTTAGCATTTTCTTCATTTTCAACTGCTAAATTACGTACCCAATTCTCTTTGCGATATCGAGATAAAGCAAAAACAGATTTTGGTAATTCCAGCAATTGAACTATCAAGAACATTAATACAACATTTAAGTTTGTCAATCTAGCTAAAGCAAAAATTAACGGAACTTGAACAACCCACATATATCCAGAATCCATCAACATCGTTGACCTAGTATCACCACCAGCTCTTAATGTAAAATACATTGAAACATTAAACGAGAATACTGGTATAAATATCGCATTAATTCTAATATTCTGTTTAGCTATTGCTTTTGTAGTTTGACTAATATCATATAAGTCTAAAATAAAGAAACTTAGTATGAATAACAACGCACCAGTTAGAAATGCAAAAGCTACCGCAAAAGCAATTACCTTTTTCGCATTATCTTTCGCTAAATCTAAGTCATTCTTTCCTAAAGTATTACCTACCAAAACAGCTATTCCCGTCCCAATACCCCCAAAAGTAACAAAAACTAATTGACTTATAGCGCTCGTAATATTCATCGCTGCTAAAGCAGAATCCCCTCTTGTTGAGTACGATTGTAAAAACATTGTTTGTCCCATTGACCAAAAGAATTCGTTCAATAAGAGAGGTATAGCCATAACAATTATAGCTTTAAGAATAAAGTTATTTATTCTGAATACATCCTTGATTTTAGTGTTAAATATTTTACCCTTCTTAACCAGTAAAAAGAACATCAAAAGAAACTCAACTATACGAGAAAAGAAAGTACCATAAGCCGCTCCTTCTACTCCCATTGCAGGAAAACCAAAATGCCCAAAAATAAGCAAATAATTTAAAAGAGTATTAGTGATAATCGCAATTACTGAAATACCTAATAATGGCTTTGTTATTCCTATTTCTCTAAAAGTAGTTGATATAGCTATTGAAAAAGCCCAAGGCAACATACTCCATTTAACAATATTTAAATAATCAACTCCACCACTTACTGTTACCGGATTATCCGTGAATAACCCAATTAAAAACTCTCCCAATAAAGAAAAAACTAATAAAGATAATATAACTAGCATTAAAGCTACTATCAGTTTAAATCTAAATGTTTGTTTTAGTTTATCTATTTCGCCTGATCCGAAATATTGCGCAGTAAATATCCCCGCTCCGCCCAAAGCTCCAAAAGTAATTAATATAATCACAAAATACAGTTGATTAACAACCGAAACCGAGCCAATAGCTAGTTCACCTAAACTACCAACCATAAGATTGTCAATCAACTGTAAACTTGATGTTAATAATTGTTGTAAAACAATTGGAAAAGAAATTGCAAATAAGGCTTTATAAAACTTCTTATCACCAATCATTGATTTAATATTCATAAGAGATTACCTCATAAATCATTTCTTAAAAATCTTTTTTAAAACTAAACAACTGTAAGTATATATGATAGTCTTTTTAGAACTCGGAACATCAAAATAAAAAGCTTCATTTGTTGTTTGATCAAGCAGAACAACAATGACACTAAGCTTCATTTTCCCTGTTGGGATGATTTCAGACACTAAAAAACTCTTAGATAAATCTTTAACATAATCCTTATGCTCTTCTTCTATTTTAGGAAGAGAGAAAAAAAGTATTCCGCTGATTTGTTCACAGCCTTGTCGATGAAATCTTCTAAATCTTACAACTTCTTTTTCAATTACATCATTAAACACTTCGGACTCAATAAACTTAGCGTAATAACAAATTCCTTGTGTAGCTATTCTTTTAAAATAGAACCCATTTGATAATAACTCATATGAAGATTTATCAAGACCACTTTTAATTTCATCAATACTATTATATTTTGCTTGATATAATTCAACATCATCATAAGATTTTAATTTTTCATTTACACTAATTATTTCTTTATCATTCTTGACGACACTTTTCAAAAGCGCAGAAATTAAAAAGAAAACAACAAAAACTATAACTCCATATATAAACCAATTTTTCTCAGGCATAGCTTCACTAAGTATTAAAGACATAAGTACAGCTACAAATCCTAATATAGTAAATATTTTTGCGAATATCTCAAAAACCAATATTTCTTTTTTATCTTTTTGTCTGCTCATACTTATCTACCTCTAATCACCAAATTTAACAACAATAATTTTACCATATAAACATATTTACTCAAAATATTATTTACACAAAATATTATATACTCTCCAATACATTTAAAAGAATTATAATATTAATACAATTTTTTCTTGTAGTTTCATTAAAAAAGAATATAATAAAAGTTGTTTTGCATACAAATCATGACTAAGGGGTAAAAAAATGAAAGTACAAAAATTACTAAACAAACTAGTTGCTCATCGCGGTGGTAAATTCTATGGTTTAGAAAACACCAAAGAAGCTTTTGAAGGAGCTATCAAATTTAACTATTATGGAATAGAGTGTGATATACAACCGACAAAAGATAAATTATTGGTTGTACATCACGACTTAAACATCTTAGGTTTTACTGGTCTTAATAAAGATATAGTAGCTACAGAATGGGAAGAACTTAAAAGCTTAGAGTTAACAAAAATTGAAGTCGACAAAAATACTTATAAAGGTAAAATCATGCTTTTTGATGATTTTCTTGATTTAATAAAAAAATCTTCATGTAAAGCCTTTATAGAAATGAAGGAAACCTTTAACATTGAATACGTTCATATGATGTTTGATAAGATAGAAAAATCAAATATTAATAAAGAACAAATTGTAATTATCGCAAATAAGGTAAGTTTTAATCTTTTAATAGAGATTAGAAAGTTTAACAAAGAAGTTAAACTTCAATTTGTAGCTTATACTGATTACACAAACTACATTGATGATTGTCTAAATAATCAAATTGATTTAGATGTTTCAAAAAATGTTTACTATGAAAACAAGAAAGAGTTTAAGACTAATATTGAAAAATTTCATTCCCATGGTTTAGAAGTAAACTGTTGGGTTGTAGATGATCTTAATTTACTTTCTGAACTTGAATCTATGGGAGTAGATTACATTACTACTGATACAATAAGACCATAAAATTTCTAAAACGGTTGATTTCAACCGTTTTTTTTATAACTAAATTATAATAAAATTCTTATTTTTTTTATGTTTTCACTAACAATTGATCATCTATCAAAAATTTATTTTGTTTGATAATGAAACCACTTTAGGATATGAATATCCTTCCTCGTTTTTAAAATCAATCAAAGTAATCTCCGCATGTCCTAATTCGAAACGTGTACAAAAATAAGGGTATGGTATATTAAGCAAAAGTGAAAGAAACGCATATCCAAACCCTTGATGAGCAAACATAACAACCCGGTCAAAATTATCTTTTAAAACTTTATACTTGCCATTTCCTAAATATTCATATCCCAAAGATTTGAAAAAATGATTACTCTCATTTTGTAACTTAATAATCTCAGCTTTAAAAGATAGATTGCTAAACTCAGGATGTTCATACCAGTTCATACCTAGATTTGTAATTTCACGCGTATAAAAAAGATCAATAATCTTTTTTGATTGAAATAACCAAACCTTACCAGTTGGTGTTGAAAGGGTCAAATTATTCCACACATGCTTTTCATTTGCAAAGTCTAAATATGTGATATCTTTATTTAATCTGTTAGCCGTTGGTAACGCTGTTTGAATAGCTCTATTTGACGTTGATGAAAAAATTTGATCTACACCGTTAATCGCAAGATATTCCGCAACCTCTTCTGCTTGCTTCTTACCTAATTCAGTTAAACTATCAGGATCATATAAAGGCTCTCCATGTCTAATATATATAAACTTCATTTTTCTCTCCTTAGTCTTTATTTAATAATAATCTTATTAACGTTGCCAATAAGCCCACTAGAACAACAATATTGAAACTTATTTGGAGTGATATGCGAAATTATCGTTCCATGAACATGACCACAAAAAATTGCTTTTACTTCATAACTTGAAGAAATTAAGTTAATAAAAATACTTGTAGTTTCATCACAATCATTATATTTTATTGAATAACAGGAATTTAGTTGTGTAAATTCTTTTTCATTATATTCAGTCATAATAGGTATATGCATAGCTAATATTATAGGTTTTTGATATTTAACCAATGTTTCTAACCGTCTAAGTTGTTCTGTGGTAATTTTTCTTTTTGAATTATCAATAGAAACTACAAAGAAATCAACAAAATCAACATAACTAAAGTCGCAGTTCCCACCGCAAATTTCTTGAAATAACTCAGAAGGAGACTCATGATTTCCACAGGAGAATAAATATGGACTTTTAATTTTTCTAATCGATTTTTTTAAAAAATCATAATTTTCATGACTATAATAATCAATTATGTCACCTGTTAATAAGACTAAATCTGGATGAACACTATTTGAGTAGTCTATTAAATGATTGAGACAATCAGTAGATGTAAACAATGATTCTTGATCATATACTTCATTGAAACTTCTTGCAAAATCCTGTCTTTGATAGAACCATGTTTCTTCTTGTTTACTTGCCTTATCAATAGCTTCAAGATTATCGGTTTCTATATTAAAAGAGACTGCATGAATATCATTAAATTGAATCAGTATATATTTTCTTGATAAACCTAAATCAATATGAACTAATTTTTCTTGTATAAAACTCATTATTTTCACCTAAATATTTCCTTTTTTATTGATAGTGAATATCCAATTAATTCTATCATGTTTTATACTAAAAATTAATCTTGATTTAAAACAAAAATAACTATTCTTTAAATACTCATACTTTCTCTCAAACTTTCTTTCCTTTATACCTATAAAAAAAGCTAAGAGTTATCTCTCTTCGCTCGCAGTAAATCATAGGAAGGCGTAGACTATCATAAATACTCAAAGGTACACTAGTTTTTAAGAACTCGAAGTTCAAATTGTTTAACTACGCCTTCGCCATCATTTTACTACCAATTACATATAAATACAAGACTAAGAGAATAACTCCTAGTCTTAGTATACGAAAAAAGCTCCCTGCATCAGAGTGGTATGGTTATTATACCATATCATCAACTTTCGGAAGCTAATTCATTGTTATATGGGTTGCATGCCATAGATTGACACAATTACGCACCCTTTATTTTTTTGCATTCCCTTGAAATTCAAGGTAAACGAAAATAATTTTTCCTCCAAGACTAACCTTATAAAGAGAAAAATATGATTATTTGCTTGATAATAATAATTTATTTTTCTTAATCTTCTTCTTAAATACTATTGTAATCGTTCTTAATTAAACTTATGTATTCTTTTATTTTTTTAATTTTACTATCATATGTTGTCTTAGAAGAATTCTGTTCTTCTTGTATGATTGATTCTATAAAAACTTTTAAACTCTCAGGGGCACATTTACACTTTTCAATAAGACATAACATATATCCATAATTTTTTTCTTTTAGTGGATACATCTGTTTATTTGATGACATATCATTTTT
>Ga0172377_10007691_pt1 | contig 11082 bp, 13 predicted proteins | sample Pumphouse3metaG_FD_119749 | JGI IMG/M metagenome (GOLD analysis project Ga0172377, IMG submission 119749) | Leachate microbial communities from a municipal landfill in Southern Ontario, Canada - Pumphouse #3 metaG | ecosystem: Engineered > Solid waste > Landfill > Unclassified | place: Canada... | reverse complement strand
TGAGCTTCGTTATTGGATGGCAAGTTCGGGTATCCAGCCTGACGCAGACGCAACTATCAAACCTTTTCCGCCACCGACAATGCCTTCAAACCTTATCGCGGGCAATATCGAAGGGTATTGTGTTGGTGAGCCGTGGAATGAGCGTATCGTGATGAAAGAAAAAGGCTCAACGCTTGTCACAAACTACGATATCTGGAACAACAACCCTGAAAAAGTGCTTCAAACAAGAGCGGACTTTATAGAGAAAAACCCTCAAACGACCAAAGCGGTCATGAAGGCTATTCTCGAAGCGCAGATGTGGTTGGATAGTTCATGGGAAAACCGTAAAGAAGCGGCAAAGATTTTGAGCCAAAAGAACTATGTAAACGCACCTGTAGATGTTTTGGAAAAATCCATGATAGGCACGTTTCAGTATCTCAAAGGAGAAAAATCAGAAGCAAATCCTATGTTTAATGTTTTTGCAAACTACTATGCAGCCTATCCGTTTTATTCACACGGTATGTGGTTTATCACGCAGATGTATAGATGGGGACAAATCGATAAAGCTGTAGATATGAAAGCGGTTATCGAGTCTGTTTATAGACCGGATTTGTTTGAGATAGCGGCAAAAGAAGTGGGTTACACACTGCCTCCAAGCCCATGGAAAAAAGATGGCGTGGACAAATACAACATGTTTATGGACGGCAAAGTCTATGATCCAAACGAAGCGGTGGAATATATCTACAGTTTTGAAGTGACAAATCCAAAAGTGAGCAAAGCAGAGATGCTAAAAGTCAACAAATGGACAGTCAAAACGCAGCAGCCAGAGTATGTATGTCCTTATGGCCCGGCAGGTTGTGCCGATCCGAAGTATGTGACGAAGAAGTAAGTAAATCCTTTGTATATTGTTTGAACGCACTTGAGATTCTGAATCGAGTTCAGAATGACGGCGTGAGGGATTTTAAATCGTCACCCTGAACACAAATCGTTACCTGCCCCGCAGGAAATACCCAAACCTCGTCACCCTGAACTTGATTCAGGGTCTCTTGCGTTCTTGTAGCTCATGAGATTCTGGATCGAGTCCAGAATGACGGAGTGAGAGGTGCAAATGACGGAGTATTGACGAATTAAATTTATAGGTATCCAACAATAGCTTCTAATTTTCAGCTGGATAGCTATGAGTGTAATGTTTAAAAAGGAAAAAAAGATGAACAGAGAGTTAGTAAAAAAAATATTTTTGCCTTTAGTGGTATTGGTGTTTGTATTGCAAGTGTGGAGCGGTATCGCGTCAATCGTCAATGAGTTTCCGACCCCGAGTGATACATATGTCGCTGCGTTTGGCGGTGTGACGAGTGAGGGGGATGAACTCACGGGAGTGCTCAGTGATCCTTTTTATGAGAACAATCAAGATGACAAAGGGATATTTTGGCAGGTTCTTGAATCACTCAAACGCGTATTTGCCGGTTTTGTTTTAGCTATCATCGTGGGTGTGCCGCTTGGACTTTTTGTGGGCATGAGCAAAAACGCACAGTATGCGCTCAACCCTTTTATACAGATATTCAAGCCCGTTTCACCGCTAGCGTGGTTGCCTCTGCTTTTGTTTATCTTTCAAGATATCAATATGACGGCAATCGCTACTATCTTTATCACCTCTATCTGGCCGATTATCATCAATACGGCTTTGGGTGTGAAGAGTGTCAGTGAAGATTATATGAATGTCGCTAAAGTGTTGCGTTTTACGCCGATGGAAAAAGTGATTCAGATTATTTTGCCGGTTTCTGTTCCTTTTATCTTTACGGGAATGCGCCTCTCTTTAGGTATTGCATGGTTGGTTATCGTCGCTGCTGAAATGCTTACGGGCGGTATCGGTATCGGTTTTTGGATTTGGGATGCCTATAACAATCTCAACTACTATCATATTATTATAGGGATTATCGTAGTCGGTCTTATCGGGTATCTTTTAGACCTTATGATGGGCAAAATCGCCGATTATTTTGATTATACGAAAAGAGGGAGAGCATAATGAGCAAGTTTTTAAGTTTGGAAGGAATCGAGAAACGATTTCCTATCCCCGGGAAAGAGGATTATGTAGCGGTCACGGATGTCAACTTAGAGATAAAAGAGAATGAAATCATCTCTATCATAGGTCATAGCGGATGTGGCAAAAGTACGCTTTTGAACATGATATCTGGTTTGGATGCACAAACAAGCGGAGCGATAATTTTGGAAAATCGCCATATCCAAGGTCCCGGACCTGAACGCGCCGTGGTATTTCAAAACCACTCTCTGCTTCCATGGCTGAGTGTCTATCAAAATATCGAGATGGCGGTAAAAAAAGTGATGCCCCAACTCGGCGCACATGAGCTACGCCAAAGAGTCGAACAGTATGTAAGTATGGTCAATCTTGACCACGCAAAAGACAAACTTCCAGGCGAGATCAGCGGAGGGATGAAACAGCGTGTAGGCATAGCCAGAGCACTCTCTATCACACCTAAAGTTCTGCTTATGGATGAGCCCTTTGGTGCGCTTGATAGCCTCACGCGTGCAAATCTTCAAGAGCACCTGATGCGTATCCAGCAAAAAGTGCAAAATACGGTCGTCATCATCACGCATGATATCGACGAAGCGGTACTTTTGAGTGATAGAGTTATCATGATGACCAACGGACCTCAGGCTACGATAGGAGAGATACTTGAAGTCAATCTTCCTCGTCCGCGCAACAGAGTAGAGCTGCAGCAAAACACTGAATATATCCGATGCCGTGAAGCAATTTTGAGCTTTTTATATGAGAAATTTGCAAAAGATGACGAGTAGGCTATAATTTAGGCAATATTAAAATAAAGAGTAAAAATGGCTTCCAAAAGTGTTGCGTTTTCAGTGTTTTCTTTGGCTAAAGGCAGAGAACTTACGGGTGATGATTTTTATGAAGTCAAAACTATACATCTTTTGCAGCAGATTTTGTACATTTTCTCTAATATCACCTTCAAATATAGCGCTCACAACTGAAACCATGTCGGGTTTTTCGTTGCAAATTTCTGAAATATTTTGAATATTTATCCCGCCTATGACACATACGGGAATATCAAGAACTTGTTTGGCTTTTTGTATCACACTTTTTGAGACGATACCTGAGTGAGGTTTTGTCGGTGAGGGGAAAAAAGAGCCAAACGCAACGTAGTCAGCACCCAGCTCCTGCGCCTCCATAGCTTTTTTGACACTTCCATAACATGAAACACCGATAATCCCCTTTGTAAAGATAGTGCGCGCATCTTGCAAGCTCATGTCATCTTTGCCGATGTGAAGTCCGTCCACACCGATTTCTTGCGCAAGATGAGGTCTGTCGTCTATGATAAATAGAGTGCCTTTATCTTGGCAAAGTTTTAAAAGTGCTTTGCAAACTTCTTTGACCTGTGTATCAGTTTTGGTTTTATTTCTGTACTGGATGATATTTACACCTGCTTCTATGGCGATTGTTACTTGTTCGACTACGCTTGTATCGGGAGTGAGAATCTCGTCCGTGATGGCATAAAGCCCATGAAGTTTAGTATGCACTTATGACTCCTGCTTTGTGGTTTATAGGTCCTGCGCCATGTCCGATGTTTGGTGCATGCAGGATAGCTTGGTATATAAAAGCTTTGGATATTTCAATAGATTTTTCCAAAGAGTGCCCCAAAGCAAGGTTTGCGGCGATAGCACTGGAGTAGGAACATCCTGTGCCGTGGAGATTTGTAGTCTCTATCATTGGGGACTGAAATATTCTTTTTTGGTGTTTATAAAAGAGCTGATCGACACTTACTTTTTGGTGTGGCATCTCTAAAATCTGATGTTTGATAAGAACAGGACAAGGTGTGTGATGGAGCTGTTCCAAAGAAGCCGTGTCTCCATGTTTATAGCCAAAAAGTGCGTGCGCCTCGTACATATTTGGGGTGATGAGACTTACATGAGCGAAAAGTGTTTTCATAGCTTCTATAGCCTCTTCTTCAAGCAAAGGAGAACCGACTTTGGAGATAAATACGGGATCGAGAACGATAGGAATATCCAAAGTGGAGATAATCTCTCTCACTGCTTCGATAATCTCTTTGCTGTATAGCACCCCTATTTTGATAGCAGCCACGTCAAAATCATCCAAAACAGCAGCTATTTGCTCTTTGATAAATGCAGCGCCAAGTGGTGCAATACTTCTTACACCCTGCGTGTTTTGTGCTGTAAGCACTGTGATAGCACTTGTGCCAAAAAGACCAAATGCTTCAAATGTTTTCAGATCAGCCTGAATCCCGGCACCTCCGCTTGAATCGCTTCCGGCTATGGTTAATACAACTTTCATTTCAACTCCTACTATTTTGAGAAGTGTATAATTTTTTCACTGCGTTTAGTAGGGCTTTTTTGTAGGTTTATTTTTATTTTGAAGTATGATGACCGCTCCCACCACTACGTGGGACAAGCTCATTCATCCCAACTCCACCTATGACGTATGCCTCACCAAAACCAAAAGTAGCCTCTCCTGAGAAGACTTCAAGTTCAAAAAGATTGAAGTCACTCATCTTTTTGAGCATCTCTACCATTGAAGCATCAAACTTTTGAGTATAAAGAACAAACACTTCTTCAAAACGCAGTGAATCTCTTTCTATTTTTTTGGAGATACACTGCAAAGAGATGCGTTTACGTGCGAAGAGGTTTTCTGTTTTGCTTTCATCTTCTGCAAAAAAGAGTGAAGCGTTTGGATTTGCTAGAATGTTTTTTGTGTGCGTTGCGATACTAGAGATGTAGATATAGAAGCGATTCTCATCATAGATATACGGCGCATAAGAAGAAAATGGATGATTGTTCGCGTCGATAGTACCGATAACAGCTGTTTTGATAGGAGCGATAAAGTTTTTCATGGAGGACTCTTTTTGAGCTGATTTTAGCGTAATTTATACATTTGAAAAGTAGTATAAAATATTAACTGTCAAAAAACAGATACAAGTAGAGGTGCATTTAGTATAGTATTATGAAAAGGATTTGATGTGCGCACATTTTTATTGTCATGTTTTATTTTATTTTTTGGTATCACTATTTCTGCACAAGAAACGCAGCTCAAAGAGGATGTGCTTGAGCAGATGCTCAAACCTCGCGTGACCTTTGACTCTTCGTACATAAGTGACGCAGAGGTGAGTAGCGGGGGAGGAAGTGTCGCGGTCGCCAAAAACCGTATCGCAGTTGCGAACAAGTTGGGTTCTATCAGCTACACAAACTGGTCTTTTTTGTGGAGTAATATCGAAGCGCTTCCTTTTGGAAATGGCGTAGAAAATCCAATCGAGCAGATGCACAGCGTAAAAATAAGTGGAAATATTCCTTATTTTATCAACGAAAAATGGTTCTGGCTTACTTCACTTTCTCTTAGCAGTACCTTTGAAAAAGAGATGCAAGACTCGTATGGAGCAGGGTTTTTCAGCTTTGCCTCGTATAAGCTGAGTGATGATCACAGTATTCAGATGGGAGCTTTTGCCAACTACCATCCGACTGCGACCTTTGGACTTCCCGTCATGAGCTACAGCTACAGAGCCAGACAACATGATGGTTTGCAGTTTGTTTTGGGTTTTCCTAGAACCTATGTCGGGTACTATATTAGTGATACTACGCTGCTGCGTTTTGGCATGATCTATTCACAATCGCTCATCAAGCTCAGCGATACAAGTACGATAGAAGCTGCGGGATATATCGAAGCAAAAGATTATATGAGCAACCTTGGTATCTCCTACACCTTTGATTCGCAAATCACGCTGGAGACGGATATTCTTTATTCCATCAAGCGTGAATTTACGCTTTATAACAGCGGAGCAGATGAAGGAGAGAGTTATACCATCGCTCCTTCTTTGGGAGCTGCTTTGCGTTTGAAATACCTTTTTTAGAAACAGGAGAAGAGAATATGGAATTATTTATTTATGCGAAGAGTTCACACAGAGACGGCTTGGAAAATGTCAGACGCACAGCGGCGCTTTGCACTCTTTTGGAAGTATGCAAACCCACGCTTTGTACAGGCGATTATCGCGCCGCTTCTATAGCCCGAGCGACAATGGGTGTCGCAAAAACGATGGGAATCGATGCTATATACTATGGAGCGTCTGGATATGCTTATTTATGACAATGAAGATGTGACGCAAGAGATGCATGAGCAGATGTTTTCGTATTGCAGTCGCGTTTATAGAATCGGGGATGCTATTGCTATGGATATTGTAGATCCAGAGTATTTTGGCACTTTTGATACAAAACGTGAAAAAGCTTTATTTTTTGGAGATGATGACTATAAAAAATGGTTTTTGGATTTTTGTGAAGGATCGCAAAAATATGATTTTGCACTTGTAAATGGAAACTATTTTTTCCTTGATAGCGGAGAAATACTTGAGCGCTCTTTTTGTGAGATAGTGGATGAAGAGCATTATATGCAGAGTATTCAAGAGACAAAATATCTCTTAAGTGCTTCGGTGCAAGCGTGTTTAGAGTCTTTGGCGGCAGGTAATGCACCTGTATATTTTCAAAGAGGAGATAAAGAGGCGCAAAACATAGAGTTATTGCAAAAATATAATATTCCAATAGCAAGTGGTGAGAGACTTGATGCATTGATAGAGAATTTTGAGAATATATGTACGCACTACCCAAAAACACAAGCGATACAAATGTATGATGTAAGCAGCCTCAAAGAGGAGATTCTTGGAGTGTTTGAGCAGTACAAAGATATCCCGTGCGCGATATCTTATGGATACTAGGATGCAAACAAACGCAACCATAGAGCTTTTAAAAAAGCATGATTTGTTACGGGTAATAGATGAAGAGCTTGATATTTATCTCGAAATCCCGCATGTGGCGTATGTTGAGGTGAAAACTCCAAACTCAAAAGCGCTTCTTTTTACAAATGCAGTGGATAAAAAAAGCGGTAAAAAGTTTGATACGCCCATACTTATGAATGTTTTTTGTTCACCAAAAGCAGTAGAACTTCTCATAGGCGATGGCGATGCCATTGCTGCGCGTATTGAGGAGCTTTTGCATATGAAGCCTCCAAGCGGTTTTATGGACAAGATTTCGATGTTTGGGACACTTTTCAACCTCAAATCTGTTTTTCCAAAGAAGCTCTCTAAAAAGGGTGAATGTCAGGAGGTCATCAAGCTCGGGAGTGATGCAAAACTCAGCGACTTGCCTGTTCTTACGACATGGGAACAAGATGCTGGAGCATTTATAACGATGGGACAGGTCTATACAAAAAGTCTCGATGGTACCATGAGCAACCTCGGGATGTACAGACTTCAGGTCCATGATGATCATACGCTGGGGATGCACTGGCAGATACACAAAGACTCCAACCATTTCTTCCACGAATATAAAAAAGCAGGCAAAAAAATGCCTGTAAGTGTCGGTATCGGCGGTGATCCACTCTATATCTGGTGTGGGCAGGCACCTTTGCCTATCGGTGTTTTTGAGCTGATGCTGTATGGATTTATCAAGGGCAAAAACGCAGAGCTTGTGAAATGCATCACAAATGATATTTATGTCCCTCGTGATGTGGATTATGTGATTGAAGGCTTTGTAGATGTAGAAAATTTACGTATAGAAGGACCTTTTGGAGACCATACAGGATACTACACACTTGATGAAGCGTATCCTTTTATGGAAGTGACAGCCATTACACACAAGAAAAATCCTATCTTTGCGGCTACAGTCGTAGGCAAACCGCCGCTTGAAGATAAATATATGGGACATGCAACGGAGCGCATATTTTTGCCGCTACTCAAAACCACCGCACCTGATCTTTTGGACTACTATATGCCTGAAAATGGCGTATATCATAACCTTATCCTAGCAAAGATAAAAACACTCTATCCTGGACACGCGCAGCAGGTGATGCATGCTTTTTGGGGTGTGGGACAGATGAGTTTTGTCAAACACGCCATATTTGTGGGTGAAGATGCTCCAGCACTCATAGACCATGAAGCGCTCACAGAATATATCCTCAACCGTGTAGATATAGACGATCTCATGCTCAGTCGCGGTGTCGTCGATGCGCTTGACCATAGCTCAAACAAGTTTGGCGTAGGCGGCAAACTCGGTATCGACTGTACGGGTGGCGTGGTACAAAAGAGTGAGATAGAACTTCTCGAAGATGCGCTCATGTACCAAAAAATGAGAGAAATTACGGATGAAGTCCAAGAGCTCAAACAGTACTTTACAAACACTAACACACCGCTGTGTCTTATCTCTGTAAACAAACGCAGAAGACAAAAAGAACTTTTTGCAGATCTCGCACCCTTATTAGGACACATAAAAGTGCTCATAATCGTGGATGCCAAAAACAACTACCTAGACAATCCGTATATGCTCATCTGGAGAGTGGTCAATAACATAGACGCAAACCGAGACTTTCATTTCGCACAAAAGAGCCTCTGCATTGATGCGACAAACAAAAATGAAATGGACGGATTTATGCGAAGATGGCCTGATGACGTTTCATGTACGCCAAGTGTGATAGAAGCACTCAAACGCAAGAAAGTTTTAGATATCGATGCTGCGTTTGAGAGGAAGTTTTTGTTGTAGAAGGCAAGAGACTTATTGTAGTCAATAGTGCTTTTGATTGGAGTAAGGTCTCTATGGAGATGAATCGACATTTTCATCCTACGAACAAAGTTTGCGTTTTACTACAATGTTTTAAATAGTATTGGAGAAGAAAATGAAACTAAAAATAGCATTGGAATGGTTTATAAATCCTGATCATCTTCCTTTTATCGCAGGTGTTTTGAGCGGTAAATATGTGGAGGCGGGTTTGGATGTGGAGATTATCCAGCCGATAGAGCATTATGACGGCTTTGAAGACCTCAAATCAGGCAAGATAGATATTCACTGTAACGAGCCGCTGCATCTGTATGAACACTATTTTGAGGGTATCAAGTCACTTGGCTGTTTCTTTGAGACACGTGGTGGAGTGATGATACGCGCAGAAAGAGTAGAAAAACTCAGAGCAAATGGCAAGATAAAAATAACGACTCCAGCCTCAAATCCTGTAACAAACAAGATTGGCTATGAGATACTCAGACGCTACGCAGATAAAAACGGTTTTGTGATTGATAGAAAAAATGTCGAGTTTGTCGAGACGGATTTTTGGCATATCAACAATATGAAAAATGATGAGAGTTTTGATGGTGCGTGGCTCTGTTTTTATAATTTTGAAGGGATAGAAGCCCAGATGGAAGGGTTTGAAAACCTCTTTATCGACCAATTTGAGTCACCATATCCAAACTTCTCAGCCCTAGAACTTATGACTACGCAGGCTATCATCGATGAAAAAGGTGAAGCACTTTGTAAGTTCATCGAAGTGACAAACAAAACGGCTGCGTATCTGCAAAAAAATCCTCTTGAAGCGATGTCTATCTATTATGATTACACAAAAGAGCCAAAGAGTTCGCTCATGGACAAAATCATCGAAGATACTCTGCCAAGACTTGAATCAGATATCAAAGCAGATGCCAAAAGATGGAGCAGATTGTATGATTTTCTCGAAGAACTAGGGCTTGTCAAACTCACGCCAAAAGAGTACAACGCTATATGGCAAACACCAGAGCATTAAATTATAGAACAAAAGGAGTCGCAGGTGAAGATTTACGAAAAAATATCACTGATAGAGTGTGAGCTTGAAGCCTTGTTTGCGTTTCATATCGACACGAAAAATCTTCAAGCCATCAGCCCTAAAAATATAAAAGTGACACTTTTAAATAAAGATTTTCTTCCAAAGGAGGGGGCGATTCTCAAGCTCAAAACGGTTCAAAACTTTCTTCCTATTTTGTGGGAAGTCAAGATTGCAAGACTTGAAGCACCAAATTTGCTAGTAGATGTAGCGATAAAGTCTCCGTTTAGATTTTGGAAACACTCACACATTTTTACGCAAAAAGAAGATGGTTTGTGTGAGCTTAAAGACAGGGTGGAGTATGAACTGCCTTTTGGATTTTTAAACTTCTTGTTTGATACTTTTGTATATCATCAGCTAGAAGCAATGTTTGTCTATCGACATCATGTGAGCAAAGAATTATTGGAGGCAAAATGATGAAAAAAATCTTGATGCTATTTTTGGTGACACTAAGCCTTATGGCAGGAGAAAATATGAGTATATATGAGTTTGAAGTAAAAGATATAGATGGCAAAATGGTGAAGCTTGAGGAGTATAAAGGCCGTGTGATGCTTATCGTCAATGTCGCAAGCCATTGCGGTTATACAGGGCAATACGCGGGACTTGAGACGCTGCATGAGCGCTACAGCGACAAGGGACTTTCGATTCTCGGATTTCCTTGTAATCAGTTTCTCTCTCAAGAACCAGGCACAGAAGAGGAGATAAAAAACTTCTGCTCAAGCAGTTACGGCGTGAAGTTTGATATGTTTTCCAAGCTCGATGTAAACGGTGTAAGCGCGCATCCGCTTTATAGATTTTTGAAAAAACATGCCGGTGGCGTGATGGGACTTGACCTTATCAAGTGGAATTTTACGAAGTTTTTAATCGACCAAGATGGCAATGTGCTCCAGAGATATGCGCCTGCCACAACGCCTGAGAGTATCGAAGAAGATATCAAAAAATTACTCAAATAAAGGAGAAAAGATGTTCAAAGATTTGATTTATGCAGGTATCGGTGCCGCAACTGTGTTAAAAGAAAAAGTAGAAGAAGAGGTCAAAAAACTCGAAGAACAAGGGAAGCTCAAAACGAGTGACGCAAAGAGCTTTTTGGAGTCTATAGAGAAAAAAGGCAAAGAGGAAGAGACACGTCTCAAAGATGAGCTCAAGCGTGCTCTCAAAGAGGTGATAGATGAACTAGGACTCGCGACAAAAGCGGATATTGAGAAACTCAAAGAGGATTTGAAATAAACTCTTTTTTCAAAAATATCGGGTTTTATTCACCCATTCGGATTTACAGCGTTTTTGCGTTTTTACTCACTATTTATTTGGTGATAAAAAAGAAGATAAGGTTTTTAGGGCTCAAACCACTCACTCCAAAGGCGCTTAATCGCAGCATCACTTTGCTGGGTGCGAGCTTTATCAAACTGGCTCAAGTGCTTGCAACGCGTGCAGACTTTTTTGACAAAGAGTATCTT
>Ga0172377_10007690_pt1 | contig 11082 bp, 8 predicted proteins | sample Pumphouse3metaG_FD_119749 | JGI IMG/M metagenome (GOLD analysis project Ga0172377, IMG submission 119749) | Leachate microbial communities from a municipal landfill in Southern Ontario, Canada - Pumphouse #3 metaG | ecosystem: Engineered > Solid waste > Landfill > Unclassified | place: Canada... | reverse complement strand
CTTTCTAAAGACTTTAAAATTTCTCTAAAAGATTCTGCTATTAACATTTTCTATAAAGATAAAGAATTCATTTTAGATTTTGAAAAAATGAATTCTTTAATATTAAACTCAAAACAAACTATTGAACTTTATCATAACAATACTCAATATAGAATTAGATTATTGCCAGATGGATGTTCTTTAAAGTATTTTGACTTTTTTACCAATTTTCAAGCTAATAAAAAGGAGAAACATTAATGAACTTTAGCGTATTAATTCACGTTTTCATTATTTCTATTGCAATGCTTCTAGGTGTACTTTTGCGGTCCAAAATTAAAATTTTCCAAAAATTTTTAATTCCTTCTTCAATTCTTGGAGGATTTATTCTTTTAATATTCTACAATGTGTTTGCCCCAAAATTAGATCTAAATACCCAATTTTTAGGAACTTTGGTTTATCATCTATTAAATATTTCATTTATTTCGATGATGTTAAGGGTTCACCCTGAAGAAAAAAAGACTGGAAAAATTAAAAGATCTGTAAAGCAAACAACAGTTGCAATACTTGGTCAATATGGTCTTCAAGTAACTTTAAGCCTTGTTTTAGTCTTTATTCTTACCTCAACAGTATATCCAGATCTTTTCCCAACAATTGCTTATTCACTTCCCCTTGGTTTTGAACTAGGACCTGGTCAGGCTTATTCTATGAGTATTGTTTGGGAACCTCTAGGATTTACTGGAGCTTCTTCTGTAGGACTTACTATGGCAGCTCTTGGATTCATAATAGGTTCAATTGGAGGTGTAATCCTTATTAACATTGGAATAAAAAGAGGCTGGATGAATGATGAACAAATCAAAAGACTTCGTTCAACAGAAACACAAACTGGTTTTTTGTCTCTTCATAAAATAGAAGGATCAAAGCTAACTACAAATAGTGAATCAATAGACACTTTGACCTATCACTTTGCTTTGATATTCCTTTGTTATTTCATTAGCTGGGCTTTCCTTACTGGAATTCAAGCTTTACTTGGGCTTCTTGGTCCTATGGGATTGGAATTAGCAAACAGCCTTTGGGGAATAAACTTTGTTTTCAGTTGTCTTGTTGCAATAGTAGTAAGAAAAATATTAGAAAAAAATGATTTAGACAAAAGCGTTGATAATGGAACTTTGAATAGAATTACAGGACTAAGTGTTGATACTACTGTCTGTGCTTCTCTAGGGGCTATAAGCATTGTCTCAATGTCAAATTATTGGGGACCGGTAATTTTATTACTTATTTTGGGAATCTTTATCACAGTCTTTCTTTTGCCTCTGTATACCAGTAGACTTTTTGATGATAACCAATTTTATAGAACTCTTTTGATATTTGGTTCTTCAACGGGAACCCTTCCAACAGGGTTAGCTCTTTTAAGAATTGTAGATCCAAATTTTGAGACTCCTGTAGCTGAAGATTATGCAAAAGCTAGTGGTTTGATTCTTCCTTGTGCTATACCAATAATATTGACGGTTAATTTACCAGCCAAAACTTATGCAACTGGAGATCCTAAATACTCTATGATTGCATTAGGAGTTGCTGTAATTTATTTACTTGCTTTCTTGTTCTTTTACACAAAAATGTCAAATAAAAGAGCCTGGAAAGATAAATCAAAATTTTTCTATGTAAATAAAGAAATAAGGAATAGTGTAAAATAGTTATTCTTCAGTCAAAGAAGAAATGGCTTGACTGAATTTTTTATCAATTTTATCGCTTTCTAAACTCTGTTTAAGATTATTAATCCTAGACAGAGTTTCTTTTTCTCTGCCTAAAGCTTTTAAAATGAGTATCATATTAATTTCTGCTTGAATTGTTAGGTTATCATCCTTTCCAAAATTATCTTCATAGCGCCTTACTACTTCTCTCTGAACGGCAAAAGCCTCTTCAAACATCTCTTGTTCATAGAGAGTAATAGCGTAATTGTGCTTAAAATGATTAACTTCCATGGAATCTTCACCAAACTTTTCAATTGCTTTTTGGATGTTTTGATAAAACAAATCCAAAGCTTCATTCAGTTTTCCACTTTGTATCATCAAGTTTCCTTTTTCTTCCGCTGCTTCTTCATCTCTTAAATCATCTTCTCCAAAATCTTTGAAAGAATCAATTAATTTTTCTTGTGAGACTAAAGCTTTATCAAACTTTTCTAGTTCTTTGTAACAAACTACTTCCATTTCGTAGATTTCTTCTAAATCATATTCCAAGTTTTCCAAATCTTTGGGGTTTTTCAACTTTTCCATTTGATTTAAAGCATTGGTATAATCACCCTTGGACATTAAAATTTGTACTGCTAGAAATCTGTAATTCAAAACTTTGGTGTCTTCTAACTTTGCTTCAAAGACTTCAATCTTTTTTAGAATTTCAAGAGCCTCGTCTTCTTTGTTAAGCTCATGGCATACTTTGGCATGCATATATTCAGCATTTAAAGTTGTAATAGTATCTTCTCCAAGAACTTGGCGAAAATCCAAGACAAGAGAAGAAATTACTTCTTCAGCCATTTGATAATCTTCTAAAATATAAAGGATTACAAAGAAGTTATAACGAGCATCTAATGTATTAGGATGTGTAAATCCAAAGATTGTTTTATATTTTTTTACAATTTGTTCTTGAAGGCTTAAAGCAATTTCAGTTCTTCCTAAATAGGTAATTGTATTGACTATTTCAGTTTGAATATTCATAGTTTTAAGATTGTTCGGACCATAAACTTTCTTAAAAAACTCATAAATTGCATATTGCATTTTTAAAGCTTTTTCTTCTTCATTATTATTATAATAAAATCTTGCTAAACTTGCTTTTGTTCTATAAACTTCCCAAGTTTCTTTTCCTGTTACTTCTTTTTGTTTTTGTAACAAATCTTCTATTGAGTGTTTCAAATCTTCAATTTTTATTCCAGTCTTTGTCTCATCATTTATATCAATTAACACGTCTAAATAATTATTTTCAGTAAGAAGGGTTTCTGGATGCATTGGACCAAAGACTTTTAATTTCTTCTCAAGTAATTGTTTTTCTAAAGAAAGAACCTCAACAACAGGAGTTATAGATGAGAAATAAACTTGCATTTTTGTCTCTGCTACTAAAGTTCTCTCATCTAGTTCTCCAAATTTCATTTTATAATTTTCATAAATATTCTTACTTAAATCATAGCAAAGTTGAAATTCACCTTTTAGGTAAAGAATATCGGATTTCACATCTAAAACAGCTAAACACTCAAGACTGTCTATGCCAAACTCATTTTCAAAAATAGGTAAAACTTCATCAATTATTGGTTCAGCTTTCTTAAAATCATCCTTCTTAACATAAATTTTAGCTTGCACTATCATTAATAATTTATAAACTAGCGAATCTTTAATATTATGATTAAGACAGAAAACCATTTCCTGATTCATATAAAGTTCAACTTTTTCAATTTTATTATCACTTAAAAGTTCAGTAAAGAATGGAAAGAAGAAAGAAAAATGAATTGAAAAAAGATTTTTAATATCACCATCAAAATCTTCTTTCACTTTTTCGGATAATTCTTCAAATTTTTCAAAAAGAAGGCAATTTTTCTCATCATTCACACATATTTCCCGTTTTTTATATCGTTTTAAGGTTTTTGTCCAATTTTTATAAATTTCTTCTTCCATATCAAACTCCTACTTCTTATACCTTCATAATAAAGTAGTTTACACGTCAGGTCAAACAGAAAGGATTTAATAAATAATTTTTAGTTTTAATATTTCTCACAAAGCGTAATAAGTAAATCAATAAATTTCTTTCTATCTAAGTTCATACAAACTTTTGCATTACTTTTTTCTTTGTTTGGATTTATTCTCTTATCAGCTAAGGTCATCCCAGTTGTAAATTTTCCTTGGGTTTCAATTACTACATGGTAATCTTCCGTGGTAAAGATTGAAGAATCTATTAAATAAGCTACAGCACATGGATCATGTAGAGGAGCTCCTTCAAATCCCATAGATTTATGAAAAAGATAAAAGTAATCAATTAATTCAGCAACTAGAACTGGTACTTTCTTTTTTAAAGACCTAAGCCTTTCAATTTCATCGCTCTTTATTATAGCTTTTTCGGTTACATCTAAACCACTCATAATAATTGGAATTTCACTTGTGAAAACAATATTTGCCGCTTCTGGATCTGTGAGAATATTAAATTCTGAGGCTATTGACCAATTGCCATGGTCAATTCCACCGCCCATAATAGAAATCTTCTCAATTTTTTCTTTTACTTCTGGAAAAAGTGTTAGTAATATACCTAAATTAGTTAATGGTCCTGTAGCTACTAAAGTTATTTTCTCTTTGCTTTCCATTAAAGTCTTATACATAAAGTCCCAAGCTTTCTCTTTTATAGGTTTAAAAGTTGCTTGAGGTATTGTAGGTCCTTCCAACCCAGATGTTCCATGAACATTGGGAGCAGTTTCCAATTCTCTAACCATAGGTCTACTTGAACCCATAGAAACTGGAACTTCCTTATCTACATAGGATAAAATTCTTAAAGCATTATTTGTAGTTTTTTCAATAGTTTGATTACCAGAGGTAGTAGTAACTCCTAATACCTTGAGATTATCAGCAGATAAAGCCATTATCAAAGCAATTGCATCATCATGACCTGGATCACAATCCATAATAATTGGTGTTTTTTTCATTTCAACCTCTATGTTTTACTTAATATTTTTTTTCTACGTTTTTTTTCAGAAAAAGATCTAATTTGAGAGAATACGATTAAACCCACAATAGTAACAAGATAAGGAATTAATTTCACTAATTCATCTGGTATACGAAGGGCAGCTAATATATTAGAAACTGCATCAGCAAACCCAAAAATTATTGAAGCTATCATAGTAGGAACTGGAGACAGCATTCCCATTGCTGCGGCTGCTAAAGCAATGAATCCTCTTCCAGATACCATTCCTCTTGAAAAGCCAGCCATATATCCCATCGAAAGAAAAGCACCTCCTAAAGAAGCAAGAAGACCACTAATCATAAGAGCTGTCAATTTAAGTTTTCTTACATTCAGTCCAACAGATTCTGCAGCTTCAGGGTTCTCTCCTACACACCTTAAGTGCTTCCCTATTTTTGTTCTGTATAAAAGAAAAAACACCACCCAAACCATGAAAAATGCAATATAAGTTAGTAAATTCTGCCCCGATAAAACTTCTCCTAGAAATGGTATCTTATTTATTAAAGGAATGGTTACAACAGGAAAAGTTAAACATTGTAAGGCTTGGGTACTTCCTTTATCATTCAATAAAACATAAAGCAAAAAAACAGAACCACCGGAGGCTAAAGTATTTAAAGCAATACCGGATAAAATGATATCAGTCTTCAAATATAATCCAAAATAGCTAAGTAATAATGAAATAATAAGCCCACCGGAAATTGCACATAAAAGCCCTATAATTAGTGAATTAGATATACCTGATCCAATTGCACCAAACAAAGCTGCAAATATCATTATTCCTTCTAATGCTATATTTGAAGCTCCAGCATTCTCTGCTACTACAGAGGCAAGGGCAGCAAACAATAAAGGTGTTGTTACTCTAAAAACAGAATACAAAAATTGAGAATCAATAAGATAGGTTATAAGATTATCCATTATTTCGTACCTTCTTTATTAACATTTTCTGACGAGTATTGCTTAAAAAAGAAGTTGCAGCTACAAGCATTATTATTACTCCTTGTATTATGGCTATCATTTCACTAGTCACATCTGTAGAAGTTGCCATTTTGTCAGCACCAATTCTAATATAGGCTAAAAAGAAAGCAGCTAAAGGTACATATTTGGGTTTATTCTTAGCTAAAATAGCTACTATTACACCATCAAAACCATACCCCGGTAAACTTTGCCATTGAAAACGATTATACATCCCAAGTGTTTCTATACTACCCCCCATTCCGGCAATAAAACCACCAATTGCTTGGCTCATGATAATTATAGCAGAGGTGTTTATTCCTACATATTTAGCAAATTCAACGTTTCGACCAGTTTGCAATAGTTGAAATCCCCACTTCGTTTTTTGCATGAAAACAACACAAACAAAAATTGTAAACACTACAATAATTAACCCAAAATGAATTCTAGTACCTGGTATAATATTTATTAATCTTGAGGAATCGGGCAAAATATAAGTTGCATTATAACCACAGGTTGGATCTTTGAATTTATTATTTATAAAATATTTAGCAAGATACATAACTATGAAATTTAACATTAGAGAAGATACTAGTTCACTGGCACCCCACTTCTTTTTTAGCAGGGCAGGAATCACACAAATTATAGCGCCTATCAATCCTCCAATTATAATTGCTAAAAATGGTGAAATTATTTTTGGCAAGGGAAAAGTTAATACAAACATTGCAGAAATTGCTCCGCTTGCATAAAAAGCACCCTCTGGAGCCAGATTAAATTGATTTGCACTAAAAATTATGGCAATAGATAAACCGGCAAAACTTAGTGTAATAGCTAATTCTATTACATTTCCAAATCTACGTAAATTCTCAAGTGGTCCCAAGAATAATTTTTTGAGAGCCAAAAAAGGCATGTCACTTACTAATAATATTATAATAAATGAAAGGGCTAAAGCTATTAAAATGGCTACACTAAACCTGATTATTTCAAATTTTGTTTCAAAATTTATTTTTTTCACGCTTCACACCTTTTTATTTCCTTTTCATCCTGTTTTTCAACACCTAGCATAAACTTCCCTAATTGTTCTTCAGTTACTTTGTTAGCATCCTCAAAATAAGCAACAAATTGGCCATTAAATATTACCAACAAACTATCACTCATGCTTTTTATTTCACTTAAGTCAGCTGAAAGTAATAAAACACCAGCTCCTTTATCTCTAAGTTCAATCAACTTCAAGTGAATAAATTTTGCTGCTCCAATATCAATTCCTCTTGTAGGTTGATTGGCAATAATGCAATCACTGTTTTTAGAAAATTCTCTAGCCACTATTACTTTTTGAATATTTCCGCCACTTAGCATTTTTATTGGAACTTTAGGAGAAGAAGCTTTTATTTGAAATTCGCTTATTAATTCTTCAGACCACTTTCTTATTTCTTTCGTTTTCAAAAAACCTTTATGAAATAACCTTTCATCTTTTGTATGGGTAGCTAAAAGATTTTCTTCAATAGTTGATTCATTTGCAATACCTCTCACCATTCTATCTCCCGGAATATGAGAAAGCCCTAACTCTCTAATTTTTTCTACAGAACTAGTATTTATTTTTTTATCTTTTAAGATTATTTCTCCACTTTCTATTTTTGTTAATCCAGCAATTGAATCAACTAGTTCTTTTTGTCCATTCCCCTCTACCCCTACTATTCCTAAAATTGTAGAAGAATGTAAGTTAAAAGATACATGTTTCAAACAAGGAAAATTGGCTTCATTTATTACAGTTAAGTTTTTTACTTTTAATAATACTTTTCCTTTTTTTGTAGGTGTTTTTAAAACTTCCCAATTTACTGATTTTCCAACCATTAAATCCGAGATTTCATCTTTTGTAACTGCATTTACGTCATAAACACCTACTAGAGTCCCATTCCTCATAATAGAAATACGGTCACAAATTTCTTTTATTTCATTTAATTTGTGGCTAATAAAAATAATAGTATGCCCTTGGGCTTTGAGCGCTTTTAATTGCTCAAATAATTCAACAGTTTCTTGAGGAGTTAAAACAGCAGTAGGTTCATCTAAAATAAGCACTTCTGCACCTTTATATAGGGCTTTTAAGATTTCAACTTTTTGCCTCAAGCCTATCGATAAATCCGAAATCTTTGCTTTTACATTTATTTTAAAATTATATTTTTCTATTATCTTTTTTGCTTCTTCATCTTGAATATTACTGTTGATTTTCCAAGAAGAACCTGGCTCACTTCCCAAAACTATATTTTCGGAGACACTCATTGATTCAACTAACATAAAATGTTGGTGGACCATTCCAAAACCATAATTTATTGCATCAAGTGGAGAATTTATGATAAGTTTTTTCCCTTTGTAATAAATGCTTCCTTCAGTAGGTTTTTCAATTCCAAAAAGTATTTTCATCAAGGTACTTTTACCAGCACCATTTTCACCCACTAATGCATGTATTTCACCTCGTCTCACAGAAAAATCAACATCCTTATTTGCAACAACACCATTAGGATAAATCTTATTTATCTTATTCATCATTAGGATTTCATTCACAATAATTCTCCAATCGGAATTTTAAAAATTCTCCTCAAAAAAAACTTTAAGGAGAATCGTTTTTAACAAAAATTAACGAGCCGTTTCAATATATTTATTTATTTCAGCTTTACTTTTTCCAAAAGCTGTATCTACTTTAATTTCTCCCTTCCTTATCTTTTCAGTATAGGATGCCATTAATTCTCTTACATCAGAAGGAACTTTCTTTTGGTAAACTTCATTATCAGCTAAACCCACACAGTCTTCATTGATACCTAAAGCTACACGAGTTCCATATTTAAGTGTATTTTCATTTGCTTGACCTACTGCTAATCGGATAGATTTATCAACTCTCTTTAAAACAGAAGAAATAATAAGATTTGAAAGTACTGGATCTGAATCCTTATACAGCATAGCCATATCACTATCAACTCCGATACACATCATTCCTCTTTCTTTGGAAGCTTGCAAAACACCATCACTAGCATTTGAAGCACAGGCAAATACAATATCAACACCCATTTGGTATTGGGCAAAAGTTAATTCTTTTGCTTTCGCCGCATCACTAAAATTTCCTACAAAAGAAGGAACAACTTTAATATTTGGATTTACTGTTTTTGCACCTTGAATATATCCTACCAAGAAATCCAGTATTACAGTATTATCCATACCACCTACAAAACCAATACTACCAGTTTTTGTCATCTTTGCAGCTAATGCACCAGCGAGAAAAGAACCATCGTTTTGTAAATACTCAATAGAATAAACATTTTTGAAGTCACCATTTTTATCATCTTCATAATTCATACTTGTATCATAAACAATAAAATGTTGATCTGGATATTCAGGAGCAATATTTGAAACAATCTCTTGCATTTGCCATGTTCCACAAATTACAATATCATGATTTTCATCACATAAGTCTCTTAGTGCTGGCTCCCATTTAGATTGATCATATCCAACTTCAATTACTTTAGTTTTTAATCCTAATTGATCTTTTACAAGTTTCATTCCATTATTTGCTGAATCATGAAAAGATTTATCACCTAAGTTCCCATTAATCAATAACGCAACATCCAATGTTCCATCTTCAACAGTAGCTTCAGTAGTACCCGTGGCAAAAAGCATAGCTACACTACAAAAAACAAATAAAACAACTAGCAACTTTTTTTTCATTTTTTTCTCCTTTTTATGAAAAATTATCCTTCATGATTTAATGAATTCAACTTTTTAGCTTCAAGGACAGTTTGATTTATTAAATCGGTAATATTAAGTAATTTTTTTTCTCTTAAATAAGTTTTTAGCTCTCCACTTTTAAAAGGGGTAAGCCATCTTTCATCTATATTTTTGATTCCTTTTATAGTTCCTATAATTACTGCAATCTGAGCAGCATTACAGTCTACATCTTGTCCACATATTGCTATTTTATATAAAGTTTCATTGAAATCACCATTTCCAAAATAAAGCGCTACTACTTCTGCCGCTGCATTAGGGTAAGCATGAATCCAGTTGTATTGTTTGTATTTTTCTTCACATAGTTTCCAAGCATTAATAAAATCATTAGTAAAACAAGAATTAAAGGCAAATTCCACAACACTATAATATTCGCTATCACTTGGGATTGAAGCAATTGCAATTTTCAAGATTTCTTTAATATCAGTATGAGTAAAGCTTAGACTTACCATTACTGCGTTAAAAATTTCTCCAAAGATTCCATTGTTATGATGTGAAACTTGACCATCAATAAAGGCCAAATAAGCTGCTAATTTTGGATTTCCAGGTGCTACTTGTCCACAAATTGCACCTCTCATTTGTGCCCCTATCCATTCTCTATATGGATTTAGGTAATAACCACTTTCAGGAGGAAAAATACCTCTAGAAATATTGTCTAAAGCCACTTGTTCTGCTGACCACCCTGTTGGAATTAAGCGTATCCAGCTATTGGCAATTTCTATGCTAGAAGGAATTGATTTTGACCTACTACAAGCATCTAAAAAGGCAATTTCATAGGTAATGTCATCATTATAAGTATTAGGTGGCCTTAAATAATATTTTATTTCGCCAAATTTTTCTTTCAGTTTTTCTGTAGTATAGCCTTCAATTTCGGTACCTAAAGCCCCACCAATTATTCTAGAATACCATCCAGCTTCCATCTTTTCTTTAAAATCTTTTGTATCAAAATCAATTTCAACTTTTTGTGGAAGATTTACTTTTTTTACATATTCTTCGTATGAATTATAAATCTTATATTTAAAATATGAATGTCCTTCAATTTTATTGCATGTAAATAAAAGATGATAAATTTTGGAAGTAATTACTTGTAGTTCCCCAAAGTCTTTTTCTTTAAGAGCATTAAGTCCAGGTTTAATTAGTTTTTCAACTTCACTAACATCATAACCCATTGATTCCATTGATTGTATGGCCCCAATTATAACACTTTCAGGAGCAAAAGATCCGGGAACGTTACTAGACCACTTTAGTTTTAGAAGAAAATCTATACTTTTTTCGCTTTCATCAGCCGAAGTCCAAGTTTGTTCTTCTTCACTGAGCAAAACAGGTATAGCCTCTTGAGTCAATTCATGTGTGTATTTCCAAGCCTTCATGCAATTCACCCCCGTAAAACATGAACAAAAATACCTTAAAAGAATATCTTATAAATCTTAAATTCTATACACTTCCTTGTTCTTAACATAAAAATTATTGAAAATTAATAATACACTATTAATAGTATTAACATGGTTTATTTACCATGTCAATAATAATTTATTTTGTATACTAGGTTGGTAGGACTTACGCACCAAATATTTTTTGACCAATGCTAATCTTGACTCGTTGCCTTTTTCAGACCCTTACAGACTTGTTTCTTACTATTAGTTTGTTTTTTGAAGTTTTCTTGGTTATGAGGAT
>Ga0172377_10007689_pt1 | contig 11083 bp, 8 predicted proteins | sample Pumphouse3metaG_FD_119749 | JGI IMG/M metagenome (GOLD analysis project Ga0172377, IMG submission 119749) | Leachate microbial communities from a municipal landfill in Southern Ontario, Canada - Pumphouse #3 metaG | ecosystem: Engineered > Solid waste > Landfill > Unclassified | place: Canada... | reverse complement strand
CGGTAGTCGCTCCCGGCGTCACGGAAAGCGCCCTGACGTTTTTACAGAAGACGGGGAATCTGTTCAATGTCGCCGTGACCCGGGCGCGGGCGGTATTGCTTGTCATCGGCGATCTCGCTTTTTGTGGGAACTGTGGCGTCCCTTATCTGGAACATTTCGTCACCTATGCGCAGTCCCTTGAACGAGAACAACCTTTTGAACACTCATATCCCGCATCCCGTAAATATTCCCAGGTGAACAATCCCGATCAGGTTTCTCCTTGGGGAAAAGTGTTGTATCAAGCGCTGTACGATGGGAGGATCCTCCCTGCAGTGCAGTATCCGGTGGAGCAATACCGGCTTGATTTTGCCATTCTGGTAGGAGACCGCAAGCTGGACATTGAAGTGGATGGTCTGATGTGCCACCGTGTCTGGGGTGGCCGGTACTGCCTGAGCGACCAGATCCGCAACCGTCGGTTGCGGGACTTGGGATGGGATGTCCTCCGGTTCTGGGTGTATCAGGTTCGGGACCAAACCTCTTGGTGCGTGGAGCAGGTGAAAGCCTGGAAAGAGGCGATCCACTGATTTTTCCCTTCCTATCCTCCAATTCTGCGGTATACTTTTCCCGATGAAGGAGGCGGCATGGACACGGCGATCGGGGTGGTCATTCTGGACGATGAGGTGCACATCATCCGGCTTCTCAGGGCGTTGATCCCCTGGGAGACGTATGGTTTGGTGTTCCTCGGCAGTGCCCAGAACGGCATTGAGGGCAAGCGTCTGGTGGAGGAGACCCATCCGGATATCGTGTTCACCGACATCAAGATGCCAGGCTTGAGCGGCCTTGAGTTGATCGCCTCCCTTTCTTCTTCCGTTCCGGACACCTCGTTCGTCATCGTCAGCGGGTACGGTCAGTTTGACTACGCCAAGCAGGCCATCACCTACGGCGTGGAGGATTACCTCCTCAAGCCGATCGACCAGAAGGAACTGTCCGCCGTCATTGCAAAACTGGTGGGAAAGATCCACTCCCGCCACCAAACGGAGAAAGCCATCAACGCATCAAAGAACGACCAAAGCTTGTTGGACGGCATCCAGCACGGCGCGCCGTATCCCATCTCTTCCGGGGCGCGTCTTTTCCTGGTCGCCCTGCAGACGGACAGCGAAGAGCCGATCCTTTCTCCGGATCTCTCCCATGCCGTCACGGAGAAACTCCGCCTGATCCTGCAACGCTACCCGGAAGTACAGGGCATCGTCCATGTGGGGGACCTGGACCTGTTCTCCCTGGTGTTGGAAGAAGGGACAAGCGTTTCCATCACCGGATTGCTCGATGCCATCGCGGTGGATGTCCTGCAGATCCGTCAGTTGTTCCCTTCGTTGTCCTTCACCCTCTGCGTTACGGAAAGCAAAGGAAACCTTGCTTCGGACCACTCGTTGCTTGCCTCCAGCCTGCCGCTTCGGCGTGACGGGCAAGGCAATATCTTATCCGCCCGGCAAACCGATCCGGGAAACCCGGTGAAGGAACTCTCCTCCTGGGAAGGGGAGTGTGACCGGGCGATGGATTCCTTGGATTCAGCGTCGTTCCGCCCCGCCGTGGAGGCTGTGGCGTCCCGGGCTGCGGAGCTCAATCCCGTCGCCGGGGAAGCCCTGCTTCGCTATGCAGGCAAGCGCCTTGCCGTCAAAGCGGAGGAACGCACCGGTTCCGGATTCGACTGGTACGAGGATGTCTTCTCCCAAGGGATCCGCCTGTCCCATACCACTGCCGTGATGAAGATACGGTTTGTTTCTACGATTCTTGCGTTCATCGACACGTTGAACGCCGCACGCACCCAAGCGGTGATCCGCCCGGTGCGGCAAGCCTTGGAATACATGCAGGCGCACTACCGGGACAGTGACATGTCACTGGATACCGTTGCCTCGGTGGTAGGTCTCTCCGCGCCGTACTTCAGCGGACTCTTCAAGAAAGAACGGGATGGTCAGGGATTTCAGGACGCATTGGTGCAGATTCGGATCGACCAGGCCAAAGAACTCCTTCGGACGACCCACCAATCCATCGGGACCATCGCCAACGAAGTGGGATACTCCGACGTGAAGTACTTCACCAAATTGTTCCGCAAGACGACCGGCGTCAAACCGAACGAATACCGGAGCTTGTATGGCTAGAAAACGCCTGCCGCTGTTCCTCTGGGCGTTTTTGCTGCTCTCTGTCTCGCTGGTGATGGTGCTCACCGCCGCTTTCCTGTTTCTTTCGTTTGGCAAGTATCTGCTGTTCTGGGTATTCCTGGCCATTGGAATGGCGCTGGGGGTGCTGGACGGACTCCTGGCCCGGGAATCGGCGTTGATGGAACGGTACATCGCCCTGTACCATACCGGCTCGGGCATCGAACCGCTTCGGTTTCTTCCCCGTCCGGTCTCCCCTGCGGTGGACGCTCTGGTGGATGATGTGATGCACAGCAATCCCACCGACCGTCTGTGGGAGGAGAACCGCAGGCAGGCACAGTACCTGGCCCTGCAGAACCAGATCAACCCACATTTCTTGTACAATACGCTGGAGGCCATCCGAAGCGAAGCGTTGATCGGAGGACTGCCAAACGTGGCAGAGATGAGCGAGACGCTTGCCCGGTTCTTCCGGTACACCATCAGCAACACCTCCGATCTGGTGATGCTGGAGGATGAGCTGAAGAACGTCCGGGACTACTTCTCCATCCAGAAGTTCCGTTTCGGGGAGCGTGTAAACCTGGATATCCGCATTCCCCCTGACAGCCCTGTGTGCAGCTACCACCTTCCCAAGTTGATCCTCCAGCCCATCGTGGAGAACGCCATCATCCACGGGCTTGAGGAAAAGGTGGAAGGGGGGACCATCACCATCAGCGCAGAGCATACCAGCAACGTGCTTTCCATTTTCATCACCGACGATGGGGTGGGGATGGATACCGATGAACTGGTGCAGCTGAACCGCAAACTCAATGACCACTCGCCACAACCGAAGAACGAAGAGAAGAAGGGTGGCATCGCCACCCGGAATGTCAACGATCGTCTGCAGCTGCTCTTTGGTCCGCAGTACGGTCTGTCTTTCTCCAGCGTCCGGAACATCGGGACCAAGGTGGAGATCCGGCTGCCCATGGAGGGCGTGGTATGAACGCCGTCCGGGAAGTGGCCGCCCTGAGGCACGTGACCCTCAGTGAGCATGGGGAAGCCAGTCTGGAAGAGCTTTCCTTCTCCATTGCCGAGGGGGAGATCGTCGGACTCTTGCCACTGGATGGCCAGGGCGTGGAGACGTTGTTCTCGCTCCTCCAGCACAACCGGGTGCTGGATCGGGGCTGGATGTACGTGGATGAGAAGGAAGTGTGCAGCTACCTGGGCGTCCGCCAGGCGACGAACAAAGTCTCCATCATCGAGGCGCGTTCCCATCTGGTACCGGCGCTGGATGTCGCCGACAACCTGTTCTCCCTGAAACCGAACAGTCCGTACGTCATTCCCAAGAAGTTGTTGCAAAGCCAGATCCATTCGCTGTTCGCCCCGTACGGCATCACCCTGACGGGAGGAGAGCATCCTGCATCCCTAAGTCCGTTGGAACGGTGTGCCGTGGAACTGGTCAAGGCGAAGACCAGCGGCTCGACGCTGGTGATCCTCCGTGAGCTTTCCACGTTCCTTCCCCCCAATGACCTGGCGTTCCTGAAGGAGATGATCCGGAAGATGGCCTGGGAAGGCCTGTCGTTCCTGTACTACGGGAACCACCACCGGGAACTGTTCTCCATCTGTGACAAGACGCTGGTGATGCGAAGCGGCACCATCCCGCTGTCCCTGTCCAAGGAGGAGTATTCCGACCGGACGATGGATGTCGTCTCACGGGATTTTCTCCGTTCTTTGACGGCGTTGGCTGCATCCGACGACAAGACGGAAGCCCAGGTCATCGGGACGTTGGACGGGCCGTTGTTCTCCCTGCCGCTCTTCTCCGGCAGGTGCCTGGTCCTGTTGGATCTGGAGCAGGGGACGATCCCCCGCTTCGCAGAGGCGCTCAGCCAGGGCGGGACGGAGGAGTACCACATCACGCTTGCCTCCGGCCAGTGGGAGTTCATCCCGTCCGACCCCATCGGGAAGGTGGTGTTCCCCAGCATGAGCTACCTGGACAACCTTGCCATCCGCGCAGGAGACAAGGTCAAAGGGTTCTACCGGATCCATCGCTACCAGGAAAACCTCGCCGCCGAGTTCCGCCCCCGGGTGGGGGATGTGGTGGATGCCAAGGACCTCTCCGGTCTGAGCCAGGAAGAGCTGTACGATCTGATCTACTGGCGGGTTGATCTGGATAATCCCAAGGTCCTCTGTGTCACCCAGCCGTTTGCCGGACTTGCCATGTACCAACGGATCCGCCTGATCCGTCACCTCTCCCGCCTGCTGGACAAAGGCATCGCCATCGTGATCCTCGCCCTGTCCCTGTCGGACAGTCTCCGGGTCGCCTCCCGTCTGGTGCTTCTGGACGGTGGCGTGGTCAAACGGCAGTTCATCCCGTCTGAGTTTGAGGAAGCGGCGGCGTACGGACTGGTCACCCGTTGACCGGAAAAGATTCCCCCTTTTCCGTAAAAGGTTCCAACTGGTCGGTTTTCCGAAACAGGGTGAGACTATCGTTGGAAGGAGGGAGAGGAATGGAAGAGACCATCGTGGAGATGCAGCACATCTCCAAGGCGTTCCCCGGCGTGCAAGCGCTGGATGATGTCAGTTTTTCCCTGCGCAAAGGGGAATGCATGGCGCTCCTCGGGGAAAACGGAGCCGGCAAGTCCACGTTGGTGAAGATCCTCTCCGGTGTCTATACCCGCGACAGCGGAACCATCAGGATTTTCGGGAAGGAAGTGGGGGAGATCACGCCGAACATCGCCAAGAAGCTTGGCGTGGCCATCATCCACCAGGAACTGAACATGTGCCAGCACCTGACGGTGGCGGAGAACATCTTCCTCGGTCGGGAGATCTGCAGAAAAGGCGGCATCCTGGACCAGGCGGAGATGGTCCGCCAGTCCCAGAAGATTCTGGACGAGCTTTCCATCGACCTGGATCCCAACGCCCTGGTGGGCGAACTTGCCGTATCCAAACAGCAGATGGTGGAGATCGCCAAGGCGCTGTCCATCAACGCGAAGATTCTGATCATGGACGAGCCAACCTCTTCACTGACCAGCAAGGAGATCACCGAGCTGTTTCGGATCATCACCAAGCTGAAGAAGGAAGGGCACGGCATCATCTACATCTCCCACCGTCTGGAGGAGTTGCAGCACATCGTCGACCGGGTGACCATCATGCGGGACGGCAAGTTCATCACGCAGGGGAACTTCAAGGATCTCTCCATGGACCAGATCGTCGCATACATGGTGGGGAGGGAGATCAAGGAGAAATTCCCACGGGTCGAGGAACCGGTAGGAAAAACAATCTTCCAGGTGAACCACCTGAATGCAGGAAAAATGGTCCATGATGTCTCCTTCTCCGTCCGGGAAGGGGAGATTCTGGGCATCGCCGGCCTGATGGGCGCCGGGCGCACCGAAACGACCCGCGCCATCTTCGGCGCCGATCCCAAAGAATCCGGAGAGATTCTGCTGGACGGAAAGCCGATTGCCATCACCCGCCCGATGGACGCCATCCGCCAAGGGGTGGTGCTGGCTCCGGAAGACCGGAAGAAGGATGGCCTCTGCGTCAAGCTTCCCGTCCGGGAGAACATCTCCCTTCCCAACCTGGACCAACTCTGCCACTACGGAGTGGTGGATCGGAAGGCGGAGAAACGGATGGTGGACAAGGCGGTGGAAGGCCTGAGCATCAAGCTTCCCAGCGGGGAAGTGTCCGCAGCCTCGCTTTCTGGGGGAAACCAGCAGAAGGTGGTGGTGGCCAAGTGGCTGTCCCGCAACAGCCGCGTGGTGATCTTCGACGAGCCGACACGGGGCATTGATGTCGCAGCCAAGGTGGAGATCTACCAGTTGATGAACGAACTGAAACAGAAAGGCATCGGTGTGGTGTTCGTCTCCTCGGAGATGCCGGAAATCCTGGGGATGTCGGACCGCATCATCGTCATGTGCGAGGGATATGTGACCGGCGAGATGATGCGGGACGAGGCGACGCAGGAGAAAATCCTGACGCTGGCGACCACATTTCAGAAAAAGGTAGGCTGAGGATATGGAGAACAAGAAGAAAGTGACGGCGAATCGTGGCATGGGACAGGTGCTTACCGTCACCGTCGGTCTGATATTGTTGTGCGTGGTGTTTGGAATCCTGAACCCGACGTTCTTTTCCGGCAGAAACATCAACAACCTCCTCAGGCAGATTGCGCCGATCCTGTTGATCGGCATCGGACAGAGCTACGTGTTGATTACCGGGAACATCGACCTTTCCATCGGTTCGGTGGTCGGCATGTCGACGATGATCAGCGCGACGCTGATGACCAAAGGGTTGAACCCGTGGGTGTCGGTGGTGCTGACGTTCATCGCCTGCATTGGCATCGGCGCGATCAACGGCTTTCTGGTGGCGGGATGCAAACTGCCGCCGTTCATCGGGACGCTCGGTACGATGACCATCGCCCGCGGTATCGCCCAGATCGCCAACAACAACTACAACACGGACAGCATCGGGCATGCCGCCGAAGGGTTCCGGAACTTCTTTTACTACGGCAAGTTCCTGGGTATCTACTCCACCGTCTGGATCGCCATCGTGCTGTGGGTGATCTTCGACTTCATCCTCTCCCGAACCCGTACCGGACGGCACATCTACGCCGTCGGCTCCAATCCGGAGGCGGCCAAGCTCTCCGGGGTGAGCATTCTGTCCACCACGATGAAGGTCTATTTGATCGCTTCGATCTGTTCCTGCGTCGTCGGCCTTACCCAGTGCGCGTCGGCAGGCATGGGAGCGATGGATGCCGGCAACAGCTACGAGCTGTACGCCGTCGCGGCGTCGGTCATCGGTGGCGTCTCCACGCTGGGCGGACAGGGGATTTTGCTGGGCACTGTGGTAGGTGCCGCCATTTGGGGCGTGTTGCAGAACGGTCTGCAGTTCGCCGGTGCTCCGGTCGCCATCCGGAACATTGTCATCGGCATCATCGTCGTGGTGTCCGTTCTGCTGGACGTGGTGGTCCGCAGCGGCAAGACGGTGAAGCTTGGCAGGAAGAAAGCTTGAGATGCAATTCCCCGCACGGGGATGCATGATATGAAGGTGTTTCATAGGAAGGAGGTACGACTATGAAGAAAGGTATCGCGATGCTGTTGATCGTCGCGCTGGTTCTTGCGTCCGTCTTTGCCCAAGGGCAGAAGGAGACGGCAGGAAAGGCCTGGAAGATCCAGTTGATCACCATGGACCAGATGGACCAGCATTGGGCCAATGTGGACAAGGGGGCCCAGAAAGCCGCCGCGGAACTGGGGAACGTCGAGTACAAGTGGAACGCGCCGGCCACCAAGGATGACGCGCAGCAGATCGAATGCATCAACAACGCCGTCGCTCAGGGAGCCAACGCCATTCTGCTGGCCGCCAACGGCCCGGATGCCGTTACCGCTGCTTTGAAGGAAGCCACCGCTGCCGGCGTGAAGATCATTTACGTCGACTCCGCGGCGAACTATCCTGGCGAAGCGACCTTCGCGACGGACAACAAGGCCGCCGGAAAGACCGCAGGCGAGCAGATGCTGAAGAAGTTCCAGGAAATGGGCGTGAAGAGCGGAAAAATCGGAGTGATCAGCGTCAACGCCGCCACGGCGTCCACCGTCGCCCGTGAAGCGGGATTCCGCGCCGCGTTCGAAGGCCAGGGATTCGATATCCTGGAGACCCAGTACTGTGACGGTGATGCAGCCCGCAGCAAGGATGCCGCGGCGAACTTCATCACCCAGGGTGTCGTCGGTCTGTTCGGAGCCAACGAAGGTTCCACCGTCGGGATCGGCAACGCCATCCACGAGAGTGGCAGCAAGGTCGTCGGCGTCGGATTCGACAAGTCCGATATGATCAAGCAGTTGATCAAAGAAGGATACCTGCTCTGCACCATGGCACAGAACCCGGATGTGATGGGCTATGAAGGCCTCAAGGCCGCCGTGGACGTCCTCTCCGGCAAGAGCCTGGGTGGAAAAGTGGTTGACACCGGTGTTTCCGTCCTGACCAAGGACAATATCTGATTTCCAAAGGTTTGCTCCAACTGGGCCGCGTTCCGCCGTTGGTGGACGCGGCCCTTTCTTGTCTGCCAGATGGTAGTTGTCTTTTTCCGTTTCGGCGCCCGCTTGGGCGTACTGGGGTCCAGATCCTGCAGCTTCCAGCCAACGGCATCTTCTTTTGCGACCAACAGCGGATCCTGTTCCCGCCGCACTGTCAGGGGCACCCCTCGTAGATGCCGATGGCCACCGACGGGCTTCCCGTTTTTCCGCCCACAGGGTGGAGCGGCTGATTCCGGCCCGTTCTGAGACCAAGGCAGCCGGGGGCCTTCGTCGGATGCGCTCCAGGTGGATATTCTCCCCCAGCTGGGTGGGGATGTGCCAGGAGACCGGCATGACGACAATCTGTTTTCTTCCCATACGGTCCATACCTATGCACACATACCTGAACATTGTGAAATGATTGGGGCCGTAAAAAGAACGAAAAGAAACCATGTTTCCTTTTCCTTGGATGTGCTACCATGTCGAAGATGATGGGAGGGGGTATGCACTTCGGCTTCTGTGGAAATGTGGAGGATTGGGATGCCGCCCAGGCGGCGGGATTCGATTATCTGGAGTTGCCACTCAGCGTGCTTGTCACGTTGCCGGAAGCAGCGTGGGAAGCGGTCAAACAGCAGGGGTTTTCCCATCATCTTCCCGTGTACAGTTGCAACCTCTTCTATCCCAAGACGATGAACCTGTATACCGTCTCTGAGACGGACCATGAAGCATACCTCCGCCAGGCGTTCGGCAGGATGGAACAATTGGGTGCCCGGATGGCCGTCTTTGGTTCTGGTGGCAGCAGAAGGTTCCCCCTTTTGATGAAGGAGAACGACGCCCGTTCCCTGTTGGCGAACAGGATGCAAACCGCTTCGGAGATCGCCGGAGATTATCATGTGCAGATCGCCATCGAACCCCTGTTCCATGGGGAGACCAATGCCGTCACGACAGTCAAGGATGCGGTCCAATTCGCTACGATGGTGGATCGTCCCAACTTCGGCATCGCGCCGGACATCTACCACATGATGTGCGAACAAGAGCCATGGGAGGATCTGGATGGCGCCGGCACCCTGGTCACCCATGCCCATATCGCCACCCGGGGGGAGCGCAGGTTCCCCACCACGATGGACCAGGACATCAACGCGTTTCTCTCCCATCTTGAGAGAATCGGATTCCGGGGTGCCATCAGCATCGACGCGAAGACGGATGCTCTCTTGCAGGATGGCAAAGCGGCGCTCTCTGTACTTCGTGGTTTTTCGTTCTCCCATTGAATCCATACGGAGGATCTGATGGACTGTCCCTGTCTGCATGGCGGTATCTGCAGGGAAGAGGAAACCCCCTGTCTCCATTAAAATTCAGAAACGGGAACGATGAACCTGTTTCCGGACGTGTTCTTCCTGCCATCGGTGGAAAAGCGGTATGGAGAGGGGCGGTTCTGGGACCGCAGGGTGATGATCCTCGGTGGCAGCACCCACTGCAAAAGAGCGATGCTGGAAAGCTGGGGTGACCGCTATCAGGATTGCATCCATACTGGGCACTGCCTTCAGATCCGTCGTCCGGGGTGTTGCGGGTACATCCACTCCAATAGGGACGGCTTCGTTCATTCCGTGCCGCGGTACGTTGTCCAGCTGGTGGCCGGCATCGGCAAAGAACAGGACATCTCTTCTGAGACACAGGACGATGTCTGGGACTCCATCATCTCCACCAACTACCTGCAGGAAGCGCTGTCGGACGGACAGGTCCGTGGAACGGCGGCACAGCACCACCGCTCTGAGGCGGCTTTCTTTGAGGAACTGGAAGCATTCCGGCCGGAACTGGTCATCTGTTTCGGGGTGAGCGACCTGTGGTACAAGATGCCGAATGTTCATTTCGAACCACAGGAAGCCTTCTCGTACCAAGGAATCACCATCCAGAACGGCATCTCTGCGATTGCATCATCAGAAGTACGTGCCCTTCCCCTCTGGATGCCCCATCCTTCGGCGAGGGAAGCGGTGGATCCTGTCTTCCGGCATGGGATGATCATGGAATTCTGCACCACCCATTGAACTCCTTCTTGCGTTTTCCTTGATCCCGTTTTACCGTAACAGACAGGAGAACGCCATGAAGATCGTCATTCTGGATGGATATACGGAGAATCCCGGGGACCTTTCCTGGGAGCAACTGGGAAAATTGGGAGAGCTCACCGTGTATGACCGGACTCCGGTGGAGTTGGTCGCACAGCGGATCAAGGGGTATGAACTGGTGCTTACCAACAAGACGCTTCTTTCCCGGGACGTGATCCTCGGCTCTTCCTCACTCCGGTACATCGGAGTCCTAGCCACCGGATACAACGTGGTTGACCTTGCCGCGGCACGGGAGAAAGGGGTCGTGGTAACCAATATTCCTTCCTACGGCTCGGCGGCGGTGGGGCAGTTCGCCATTGCGCTGTTGCTGGAGATCTGCCACCACATCGGACACCATGACCAGGCGGTTCACCAAGGAAAGTGGTCGCAAAGTACGGATTTCTGCTTCTGGGATTATCCGTCCATCGAACTGGAAGGGAAGACGATGGGCATCGTCGGCTACGGAAGAATTGGAAGAAAGACGGCGGCCGTCGCCCAGGCGCTGGGCATGGATGTGGTGGCGTACAACCCCTCTGCCGTGGAGGGACCGGTGCGGTTCGTCTCCCTTCCCGAGTTGTACCGGGTCAGTGATGTCATCGCGCTGCACTGTCCGCTGACGGAAAAGAACGCAAGGATGATCAACCGGGAGAGCATCGCCCGGATGAAGGATGGCGTGATTTTGATCAACAACAGTCGGGGAGGGCTGGTCGACGAACAGGATCTTGCCGACGCACTGAACAGCGGCAAGGTGTACGCCGCCGGGGTGGATGTCGTCTCCTCCGAACCGATTTCTCCGGACAACCCGCTCCTCAAGGCGAAGAACTGCATCATCACGCCGCACATCAGCTGGGCTCCCAAGGAGACCCGCCAGCGG
>Ga0172377_10007686_pt1 | contig 11084 bp, 7 predicted proteins | sample Pumphouse3metaG_FD_119749 | JGI IMG/M metagenome (GOLD analysis project Ga0172377, IMG submission 119749) | Leachate microbial communities from a municipal landfill in Southern Ontario, Canada - Pumphouse #3 metaG | ecosystem: Engineered > Solid waste > Landfill > Unclassified | place: Canada... | reverse complement strand
TTTTTTATCACGTATCTTTCCAAAATTTTGAATTCAAGAACCGTACTTACGGAATTCTCACCATACCCCGCAAGGAGGGTCGCTATCCTGCCGTGATTCGTTTCCCTGGTGCAGGGACTGCTCCCCTCGGAGGCAACAGTGTCATTGCAGACAAAGATGTCATCACATTGGATATCTATATTCATCCTTATCCGGCAAACATGGCTCCTTCTTTCTATGAACAGTTGGCGCAGACCACTCTGCCAAGCTATATGTTTTTCGGCACCCATGATAAGTATGCCTACTATTACCGGAGGGTAATCTCCGGTTGTCTGAGAGGAGTTGACCTCATCTACTCACTTCCTCAGTTCGACGGAAAACATCTCGCTGCCTGGGGTTCCAGTCAGGGTGGAGCACTCTCCATCATCACTACTGCTCTCGATAAAAGAATCAAAAGACTGGTGGTGCTCTGCCCTGCCATGTGTGATTTTACCGGTTACCTGCATGACCGTGCCGGAGGATGGCCTCATTTCTTTTCTCCTGAGAACCGGGCTATGTATGAGAAGAGCGAGGTGATCCAGACTTTGGCCTATTTCGATGTGGTTAATTTTGCGCGGTTCATCACCGTTCCCGGCTTCTATAGCTGGGGATTTAACGATGAGACGACCCCTCCCACTTCCTTTTATTCGGCTTACAATGTCATTAAATCACCCAAACAATTGCATATCATCCCTGACGGCAGACACAAGATCTATCCAGAGCAGGTAAAGATGACCTATGCGTGGATACTGGATTCATTTACCGTAAAATAACAACACATGCCACAAAACAAACTTTCGCGCTGGATTCATACGATAGGACCGGGACTAATTGTAGCCGCACTGGTCTTCGGGCCAAGTAAACTGACCATCACCTCTAAAATAGGTGCCGGTTTTCAGTATGACTTACTCTGGATTATCATCATTGCCATATTCTTCATGGCAATATACACACTGATTGCTGAAAGAATCGGATTGGCTTCCGACAGCTCGCTGCTTACCATGATCGGAGAGAGGTGGGGAAAAGGAGTGGCAAAAGTGGTGGGGTTTGGCATCTTCCTGGTCTGCGCCTCCTTTCAGACAGGTAACTCTGTGGGAGTGGGCATTGCCATCGGTGAACTGACTAATACGAACAATCTCTACTGGATCATCGTTTTCAACTGCATCGGCATCTTCCTGCTATTCTTCAGAAATTTCTACAAAGTGCTGGAGAAGCTGATGATCTCATTGGTGGGGCTCATGCTGGTGGCATTCCTGATTACCCTCATCGAGGTGAAACCCGACATGGTGAAAGTATTCAAGGGACTCTTTGTGCCTCGTGTGGCAGAGGGATCCGTAGGACTCATCATTGCTTTCATGGCATCCTGCTTCTCTATTGTCGGTGCTTTTTACACCTCCTATCTCGTACAGGAACGGAAGAAAATTTCTTCAAATGTAGTCGTCAAAGGATCCCGAAGCAGCCTCACCGGTATAATCATGCTGGGCTTGTTGAGTGCCATCGTGATGATTTCAGCCGGAGCGATCCTCTTTCCTCTGGGTATCGATGTGAAAACAGCGACCGATATGTCGCTGGCACTGAGACCCGCTTTCGGAGACTATGCATCGGCCGTTTTCCTGATCGGTCTTTTCGCTGCAGGATTTTCCTCTATCATCGGTAATGCCAGTATCGGTGGAACCTTGCTGAGTGACGCGCTGGGTTATGGTTCCGATTTCAGCTCCAAAAACACGAGAATGATCATTGCAGTGGTGATGATTATCGGCGGTGTGATTGCCATAATTTTTGGTGGTGCTCCTCTGGAACTGATCGTTTTTGCACAGAGTATCACGATCTTCATCGTGCCGGTAATTGGTATCGCCATGTATAGAATATCAATTGATAGGAAATTCATGGGTGATCTGGTAGCTTCACCATTCCTGAAAATTAGCGGAGGCATAGGGTTGCTGGTGGTTCTGATCCTGGCCGTAATAAACTTTATTGACATTTTTCTGAAATAAACTATATACAATATGACAAAAGAAGAGATATTGGGGTATTATCTGGTACCCTCCCAACGATTGATAGATGACATACAGCGTATCGAAGGAGACATACTTATTCTCGGTGCAGGTGGAAAGATGGGACCCTCCATGGCACGACTCGCTGTAGAGGCGGTTCGCCGTTCCGGTACCGATAAACGGGTGATTGCCGTTTCCCGATTCTCGGATGAGAAGTTGGTTAAAGATCTGCAGGCTGCCGGTGTGGAAATCATAAAAGCAGACCTGCTCAATGAGAGCGAACTGCAGGGATTGCCTGATGTTCCGAACGTAATTTACTTGGCCGGATACAAGTTTGGGACTACCGGTAATGAACCCTATACCTGGATCATGAATACCTATCTGCCCGCAAAAGTAGCAGAAAAGTACAGCAACTCCAGAATCGTTGTATTCTCCTCTGGTAACATCTATCCGTTGTCACCGGTGACTAACGGGGGCTCTTCCGAAGATATTGCCACCTCACCTGTGGGCGAGTATGCTCAGTCCTGTCTTGGCAGAGAACGGATGTTCCAGTACTTTTCTCAAAAAAACCATACACCCATGTTACTCTATCGGCTGAATTATGCCAATGATGTGAGTTACGGGATTCTTCTTGAGATTGCTCGTTCCGTCTTTGAAGAGAAAGAAATTGATCTCTGTATGGGTAATGTAAACGTGATCTGGCAAGGTGATGCCAATGAAATCGCTCTCAGGTCGCTGTTACACTGTAGCTCCCCTGCCCGGATATTAAATGTGACTGGCCCTGAAACAGTGTCAGTGCGATGGGTAGCATTGGAGTTCGCGAAGATGTTCGGGAAAAAGATCTCTTTCACTTCAACAGAGGAACAGAATGCCCTGCTCAGCAATGCTGCCGAATGCTTCCGCCTCTTTGGCTATCCTTCAGTCACCCTGAAACAAATGATGGAGCTGATTGGAAGGTGGGTTATGGAAGGTGGTAAAACATTGAATAAACCGACACATTTCCAGGAAAGAGAAGGAAAATATTAATTTGTTATGATGACCGATTTTATCCATACAGAAGTATATCAACAATTAATGAAAGGCGGATTTATTCCAGCTCATCCGCTTGCGCTGAACTCTGATTTAACAATAGATGAGGCGGCGCACCGAAGGTTGACACGTTATTACCTGGCCAGTGGGGTTGATGGTATCGCCATAGGAGTACATACCACGCAGTTTGAGATTCGCGACCCTCAGTTTAATTATTACAGACAGGTATTGGAAATAACCGCCGATGAGCTTGCCCTTTCTGGAAAAGTAGATAGCTTGATCAAGGTGGCAGGGATCTGTGGCCCCGAAAAACAGGCTCTTGAAGAGGCCGAAATTGCCCGATCGCTGGGTTATGACCTGGGACTGCTGAGTATGGGCGGACTGAACCATCTGTCGGAGGCTGAGTTGCTGGAGCGTACGCGAAAGGTAGCAGAGATCATTCCTGTATTTGGTTTCTACCTGCAACCCTCGGTAGGTGGCAGGATTTTAAGCTATGATTTTTGGAAAGAGTTCTGCAATATTCCCCGTGTATATGCAATCAAGACTGCTCCATTCGACAGATATCACACCCTGGATGTTGTAAGAGCCATTTGTCATTCGGTTAGGGAACCGGAAATCGCACTTTATACCGGTAATGATGACAACATCATCAATGACCTGATCACTCCCTATCGTTTTAACGTGGATGGACGAATCATTGACAAAAGGTTCGCCGGAGGATTGCTGGGTCACTATGCCGTTTGGACTTCGAAGTCTGTCGCTCTCTTCCACCGTGTGAAGGAGGGAATCAGACGTGGTGACCTGGATTATACTAGCCTTTTACAAACCGCCATGGAGGTGACTGATATGAACGCTGCTCTCTTTGATGTGGCACATCGCTTCAAGGGTTCTATTGCTGGAATCCACGAGGTGCTAAAACGGCAAGGCCTTCTCAGGGGCACATGGTGTCTCAGCCCGGAAGAGAAGCTTTCAGAAGGACAATCTGCAGAAATCGAAAGGGTTATCCGTGCCTATCCTCATTTAGTGGATGATGATTTCATAAGAGAGTTCCTGGCTAATGACAAGCAAAGCTAAAACAGACATTCAATGGCATTAAAGGATACAATACGGCAGTTGGCCACAGATATAAGCAATGACATCATCGACATCAGGCGGCATCTCCACCAGCATCCTGAATTATCATTTCATGAGTTTGAAACTTCCGCTTATATACGCCGGAAACTGGAGGAGCTTGACATACCCTGTCAGGTCGTTGCTGAAACCGGGGTGCTGGCAACCATCCATGGCGGGCTTGGCCCCGGCAAGGTGATTGCCCTTCGTGCCGATATGGATGCCTTGGCAATTACAGATAATAAAGAGACTGCATATCGTTCCTTAAACGAAGGGGTCATGCATGCCTGTGGACACGATGCACACACTTCCATGTTGCTTGGTGTTGCGCGGATTCTGAAAGAGATGGAATTCAGGTTTAGAGGAACTGTGAAGTTGATATTTCAACCTGCTGAAGAGATTCTACCTGGGGGAGCTTTGAAAGTCATACGTGATGGAGCCTTGACCGATCCGAAGGTGGATCTTGTAATAGGACAGCATGTAATGCCTACATTAACCGCAGGTAATGTTGGGATAAGAAAAGGTAGATTTATGGCATCCATGGATGAGATCTCTATTGTGATAAAAGGAATTGGAGGGCATGGAGCAGCGCCTCACCAGTCTGTCGATCCCGTAATTGCCGGAGCAACTGCGATTGTTGTGCTGCAGCAGCTCATTAGTCGTATGAATAATCCTGCTATCCCTTCTGTATTGTCATTTGGAAAATTCCAGTCGAATGGAACCTTCAATGTTATACCCGATGAGGTATTAATTGAAGGGACATTTCGTACGATGGATGAAAATTGGAGGAGCCGGGCAATTCAAGAGATTCAACATATAACTAAATCAGTAGCCGAAGGACTTGGTTGCACCAGCGAAATCAACATCAGAAAAGGGTATCCTTCATTGTTCAATAAATTATCCACAGCCGATACCATTAGTTGTTATATGGAAGAATACCTTGGAAAACAGCAGGTTGTTGATAATAATTTGTGGATGGCTTCTGAAGATTTTGCATATTACCCGTTGGAGACCGATGCTTTCTTCTATCTGCTTGGCGTTGGAAAAGAGGGCTGCGAATCGCCGTCACTACATACCTCGCTTTTTGATATTAACGAGGATGCAATAGAGACTGGAATGGGATTAATGACGTACATTGCTTTTAGGTACTTGGATACCGATTTGGAATCCGTCAGCTTTTGAGCTGCGAAATGCGGGTTTTCCCCTTCAAGTTGACAGTCAGTTTATGTTTTTCGGTGGAAGATATATAGTCTTCCCCGTTTGTGTAGCCTTTCCTTTAATAAAATAGAAAAATAACCTTTTTTTGGTTGATTTTTACGAATAAGAAATACTTATATTTTATGATATGTTGGTCTTCTCATCATTAAAATGAGAAGACCAACATTCAATTTGGAGAAAATTTTGCTACATATCGGTAATAATTGAATATCCGACGTTTTTTGAGATGCAAAATGCGGAATCTATTACTTTTTGAGTTAACAGCTATTTATATTTGTAGTAGAATTTTTTGATTGCATGAAATAATGTATAGTCCTGTATTTAACAGCATAAAGAACAATGATTAATGAATCCGGACGCAGACAGTTTCTTAAAAAGAGTTTTTTTTCACTGGGAAGTTTATACCTCAGTAAATTATCTATTATCAGTATGAATGCTGGGAATACGCAATTCGATGACAATCATCGTACAGGTGATAAAGCAATTTCGAAACTGATTCGGATTGATAATGTGGATTCGCACTTTGATCGTGAACCGTTACTCTCACCTTTTGGATTCAAAGGTGGTTATCTTTCAGAGCTATGGCAGTCATTTAGTTACCTGAAAGCTGAATCGGGAAATCACGCAATTGGCATTGGAACTCAAAGTGTATTATGGTCTGACGCGGAGATATTCTCTACTTACTCAGAAAGTGGTGGGAATGCTTTGATGTATCTGCTCACTGAGAGAGCCCTGCAGTTGTTGCGCAATACTTCTTACGCTTCACCCATGGAACTGATCGATCAACTCTACGATGAGATCTATCGATACGCAGTTAAGATTACCGGCAACTCTGCCTTGCGCAAGACCTTTGCCCTGAACGCACTGGTGTCAGTAGATAATGCTCTCTGGCTGCTTTACGCCAAAGAGAATAACATCCGGAATTTTGATCAACTCATTCCGGATGCTTATCGGTCTGCTTTCTCTGAGAAACATGAGAAAGTGGCTGCTATTCCGCTGATCTCTTACAACGTGAAACCGTCTGAGATCCGTTCAGAGGTAGAGCAAGGCTACTTTTTCATGAAGATAAAAATAGGGCAGGCGGGGAGTCAACAGGAGATGCTGAAAAAAGATATGGATCGGTTAACTGAGATCCACAATGTACTGAAAGATACCCGGACGCCTTATACCAAATCGGGGAAACTGCCCTATTACTTTGACGCCAATGGTCGTTATGAGGATAAAGAGACTTTTCTGAAGTTTTTGGATCATGCTGAAAAAATAGGAGCTTTCGAACAAATCGCTATCATTGAGGAGCCATTCCCGGAAAATAGTGAGATTGATGTGAGAGATATACCTGTGCGTCTTGCTGCCGATGAAACGGCACATACCGAGAAAGATACCGTGGATCGGATAGATATGGGGTACAGGGCTATTGCTCTAAAACCCATTGCAAAAACATTGAGTATGACAATGAAAATTGCCAATGCTGCAGCCGATCGCTCGGTTCCTTGTTTTTGTGCCGACCTGACTGTCAATCCGGTACTTGTTGAGTGGAACAAAAACGTGGCATCCAGACTAAAGACCTTTCCTGGATTGGAACAGATTGGACTGATGGAGAGTAACGGTCATCAGAACTATGTGAACTGGCAGTCCATGGAACAACGTACCCCGTTTTTTAAAGAGCCGTGGCACAAGGTTAAAGGAGGTTTTTATCACACTTCTGATCAGTTTTACAAACAAGGGGGGGGGATTTTTGATCCCATTCCTTATTATGAAAAAATGTTTAGCAAGAAATAATAAAATCAAATAAAATATGGAAAACAAGAAATCCAGACGTGAGTTTTTAAAGAAATCAACCCTGGCTATTGCCGGGGTAGCTATGGGACAGAAAGGCTTTCCGATTGTGGATCGTAACAACAGGATCATGGGGTCCAACGATCGGGTACGCACCGGTTTCATCGGTGTAGGAAACCGCGGTAGTCAGCTGCTCCACGGTTTTATGGAACAACCCGACTGTGAGGTGGCTGCCCTGTGCGACGTCTATAAGCCTTATGTCACCCGTGATTATTCTCAAGTTGCCTCCCGCTATATCAAAGAAATAGGACGAATTCCCCAAATGGGTGAGAATTTTCCCCCAAGTGTGAAACAGTTCTCCGATTATAGAAAATTACTGGAAGACAAAAATATTGATGCTGTATGTATTGCTACACCAGACCACTGGCATGCTCTGCAGACGATTGATGCGATTCAGGCAGGCAAAGATGTATACGTTGAGAAACCTCTCTCCAAAACTATCGCTGAAGGGCGAAGGATGGTAGAAATTGGGAAGAAGAGCAAACAGATTGTTTCGGTAGGCCTTAACCGCCGTTCTGCACCCACTTTCCAAAAGCTGGCCGGAGAGATTCCGAATGGTAAAATCGGGAAAATTACCTTTGCCCAAACCTGTCATGTGAGTAATATGTTTCCCAATGGTATTGGCAAACAGAAGGCAGAGAATCCACCAAAAGATTTTGACTGGGATATGTGGCTAGGGCCCAGAGCATACAGACCTTACCAGTATAATATAGCTCCTTATATGTTTCGTTGGTGGGAAGATTATGCCAACCAGATATCCAACAACGGTATCCATTATCTTGATCTGTTACGCTGGCTCCTTGATGAAGAGGCACCGGTAGCCGTGAGTGCGCATGGAGGCAAATTTGTCATTGACGATGACCGTACCATCCCTGATACAATGCACGTTACCTATGAATTTGGGTCGGGTGTACTGGTTACCATCAGCATACTGGAAGCCAGCAGCGGCTCTTTTTTACCTTCCGGATTTCTGGAGTTGAGAGGTACCAAAGGAACGCTTTATACAGGTGAGAACGACTATAAGATTGTACCGGCGAAAGCGGGTCAGTTCCAGACATGGAAAGAGTTGATGCAGGCGGAAGAATACAATCTGAAAAAAGATAACCCGGAAATCGGCAGCAGCTATAAGGATAGCACCACCAGTCATATCCGCAACTTCCTGGATTGTGTGAAATCGCGCGAACAGCCTACGGCTACGCTTGAAATTGGGCATCGTTCCACGACACTGGCACACTTGGGTACCATCGCCATGCAAACTCGTAAACGGCTTGAGTGGGATGGACTGAAGGAACGTTTTACCAACTGTAGTGAAGCGAACAATTACCTTTCCTATGAATACCGGGAACCCTGGAAAATTTAATAAAGTATGTTCGTAAACAGATGTTTATTCTGCAGTTTCCTACTGCTTCTCTTTCCTTTTAACGATTTTGCCTTCACCGGTGAGTCTCTTTCAATACCCGTTGTCGCTCTTCCAGGTACTAAACTGCTGGACAGAGAGGTGGCTTGGGAAGAGATCATTGACGGGGTGCGGCTCTATCATGAGGAGAGGTTGGCATTGCTGAAGCCCAGAAGAGAACATTATTGGAAGCGAGATCTTACCTCTGCTGAAGCTTATGATCGTTCCGTGGAACCACAGAGAGCTCGCTTCAGGAAAATCCTGGGGGCGGTCGATCTCCGTGAACCGGTATCCATGATAAAAGGAAGCAAGGTGGGTGAAACAGCCACTTATCTGGTGCGGGAGGTTCGTTGGACGGTATTGAAGGAGGTTTCACCCCGACCACCCTTGCAGGAGTGGCCCCTGCTAGATGTGCCAACAAAAATCTTCGGGGAAGGACTCCTTTTAGAACCAAAGGGCAAATCGAGGGGTTTTGTTGTGGCATTACCCGACGCGGATCAACTACCAGAGTCACTTGTCGGTTTGGAAAAAGGGGTGGAGAACTCTTCTCAGTTCGCCCGTCACCTGGCTGAGAACGGTTTCACCGTTGTGGTGCCGGTCGTGATCGACCGTTCGAACAGGTGGTCGCGCGGTACCAACCGCTCATCCCGGTCTTGGATATACTCCCAATCACACGAACTGGGACGTACAGTAACCGGCTATGAGATTCAGAAGATTGAAGCCCTGGTCGATTGGTTCAAACAGGTTGGAGGCACAAATAGTTTGGTAGGGGTGGCCGGTTACGGAGAAGGAGGTTTGCTCGCCCTCTATGCAGCAGCACTTGATACACGTATCGACGCTACATTGGTGAGCGGGTACTTCGCCCCAAGAGAGGAAATATGGAAAGAACCGATCTATCGCAATCTCTGGGGGTTGCTCACCGAGTTTGGGGATGCCGAGATTGCAAGCCTCATCGCTCCCCGCTCACTGGTGGTCGAGTACAGTGAAGTACCGCTTTACGACGGTGAGCGAAATGATGGGAATGCCATTGAACCTCCAGCTGAACTTTGGACCCATCCGTTCGAAAAGGTGGAGGATGAGTTTAAACGGATTTCCTCACTCACCGGGAATGTAATTGGTAAGAGAATGCTCGTCAGCGGTGAACATTCCCAAACCGTTCCTTTTGGATCTCCACGAGCTCTGTACGGATTCATGAAAATGTTGAAGTGTGAACAGCCTCAACCCATGTCTGAAGTGATTCCTGTTTTGACACCGAGATACTATGATCATCGTGCCAGGATGGAACGAATGGTCGGGCAAATGGTGGGTCATACCCAGCTGCTGCTTAGAGACAGTGAGTATGTCAGGCAGGAGTTTGTAGAAGAATGGAGCAAGGAGAGTCAGGAGGAGTTGCGTGATTTCTATCGGGAGGAGATGATTGGCTGGATCCATGATTCGCTCTTGTCTCTTAACCCGCGTTCCAAACTGGTGGAGAAACAGGCTGCATACAGTTGTTATGAAGTGCTGCTTGATGTGCTACCACATGTGGAGATGTGGGGTGTTCTTACAGTTCCCAACGATATCCCGAAAGGTGAGAAGAGACCGGTGGTGGTGATGCAACACGGCAGAGGAGGTAATCCCTATACCGCACTCAATGAAGAAGGAAGTTATTATGGAATCGCGCGTAGACTGGCAGAAAAAGGCTTTGTGGTCTTTACACCTTTTGGTAACTGGACCGGTGAAACGCGTTTCAGGTGGATTGATCGCATTGCCAAGCCCGCGAAGAACACGCTTTGGTCCGTTGTCGGCCGACAACACCAGCAACTTTTTAATTGGCTGAAAACCCTTTCTTTTGTCGATGAAGGTAGAGTTGCCCTCTACGGCAAGAGCATCGGCGGGCAGGCAGCATCGCTGATCGCTTCTATGGTTCCAGAATACGCGTTGAGTATCAACTGTGCTTATTTCAACGAAAGTGCACGAAAGGAATCGTCAGTTTATTTCCCTACCAGTTTTGTGTTTCACGTCGACTCGGAGATGCCTATGTGGAACAGAGGTCACACCTTGGAATATGCGGAAATGGCCAATATGCTGATCTTTCCCCGGCCATTCATGGTAGAACATGGAAAGAAAGACGGTATTGCCCCTCCTGGTTGGGTGGAGCATGAATATGAAAAGGTGCGTCGTCATTACAAGGAACAAGGAGTGGGAGAAAAAACCGATCTTGATCATCACGAGGGAGGACACATCATCAACGGAGTAAAAACGATCCCATTCTTACACAAGTACCTCGATTGGAGAGAGCAATAACGATAATCTAGTATTTTATTGTATATATGAGAGTTAACTATAAATTCAGAATGCACAATTATTAATTAAATCTTTTTTTTGTATGAACAGAATTATTCAAAAGAACGGGCATTTTAAAAGAACCATCTTTTGCATGCTGGTAACGCTGTTGTCATGGAATGCATTTTCCCAGGGTGTCAATATCAAGGGAAAAGTGT
>Ga0172377_10007680_pt1 | contig 11086 bp, 10 predicted proteins | sample Pumphouse3metaG_FD_119749 | JGI IMG/M metagenome (GOLD analysis project Ga0172377, IMG submission 119749) | Leachate microbial communities from a municipal landfill in Southern Ontario, Canada - Pumphouse #3 metaG | ecosystem: Engineered > Solid waste > Landfill > Unclassified | place: Canada... | reverse complement strand
TCTTCCTTGTTTGCGACAGGAGGGAAGGTTGCGGTCGTTCTCTCAGGCGGAGGAGCCAGAGGATTCGCTGAACTGGCGGTATTCGAGCAAATGGAACGCTATGGCATTCCGGTGGACATGGTGTTGGGAACCAGTATGGGCGCGCTTCTGGGCAGCCTCTACAGCGTGGGATATTCTCCGAAGGAAATCGACGCGCTGATCCGTAGCCACGATCTCTCCAATATCCTTTTGCAGTCGCCGGTGGAGGATCCATTCCCATTTCCCACCGCTTTTTCCTCTCGACGGGATAATATTTTCACCCTCGGGTTTTCCCAAAAGGGACTGGGGAGTGCCCCCGGTGTTTTGGGTGATCAGAAACTTCTTGCATTACTCAACGAATTATATGCCAATGTGGAGGGCATCACCGACTTCGATCAGTTTCCCGTTCCTTTTCGCGCCGTGGCCACCAATGCGACGACCGGGGAACGGATTGTCTATGACCGCGGTTCGTTGGTGACCGCGGTTCGTTCCTCAATTTCCCTTCCGATGGTATTCGCTCCCTATCCTCAGGATGACGGCAACCTTGCCATGGACGGAGGGATGTCGGACAATCTTCCCATCAAGCTTGCAAAAGATCTTGGTGCGGATTTTGTCGTCGCCATGGACGTGAACGCGTTGCAGCGTCTTTCTCCGAAAGAGATGGATACCTTCAGCGCGATGGCCATGCAGACATTGGTCATCGTGACGCAGACCAATTCCCTTTCCCAATACAAATACGCTGACATCCTGTTGTTTCCTGAAGTGGGGAACTTCGGAACATTGGCGTTCGACAAATACGAGCAGATTCTTCAGCAGGGACGGGATATCTGCAAAAAGAATGATCAGTGGTTCAGGGAACTTGCAAACGAGGTTCAGGCTGCAGGCCGGAAACTGGAAGTGAAAAATCCGGACAGAAGCGGTTCGTATGTGGCCATCGCTCCACGTATCATCGAGAAAGTGGCGGTGAAAAACCGTTCCGCTACGAAGATGGACCGTGCCCCCGGGGAGAAAAATTTCGAAGCATTCGTCGGCAGGGTCCTTGACGATGACACCAGAAAGGATTTGACTGCATATCTTGATCGCATACGGGTGAGTTACCAACTTTCTTCCGTATCGTACAACGTCACGTTGGGGAGCGATGCCCGGCATGTCGTCCTTACCATTGGGTACAATGCGTTCGATGTGCCGCAGTATCGATTGACGTTGGGCGGTTGGTCAAGTGTGGGGTTTTCCAACAACACACCGGGGGGGCGTGGTTGGTTCTTGTTCGATGCCTTGCTGAATCTTGATTTCACCAACTTGACATCCAAGGGGTTGGGTGTCAGGCTGTGGTTCCGGCAGGATAATGCCAGCGCCATCGGCGCGAGTGTGTTCGTTCCGTTCTTCTCCGAGGGGGGGCAGTATTTCGGAGCGCATACCGACATCGAATACCAATATGGCGGTTTGTCCGTCCTGACGCATTTTGCCTATGGAAACCGGAACGCTCCGCTCGACAAAGGTACTTCGATCAAAACCGGAGTGCGATACCGGTATGCCGATATCTTGGGAATTGATTTGGACGGAGGCCTCTCGTGGACAAACGTCCATCAGGAAGGGAAAAGCGTGTTTTTCCCTTCGATTTCCCTCGGTGTCGTAATGGATACGATCAAAGAAAAGGCATTTACGAGGAATGGACTGCGGTTTGATTTCCTTGCCGTCACGGGTTGGGAGAATTGCGAAACTTTTCGCTATCAGTATCGTATGGCGTTCCGACGGGATTTGGTCATCAAGGACGAATACCAGGGATTGGAATGGAGCGTTTCCCTCGATCATATGCGCATGACAGCTGATTTGAACGGCTCTTTCGTTGATCTCGGTGGGTTGGAGGGTATTCCCGGCTACAGTTTGGCAACGCTCCGGCAGGATTCGATTCTTGCCTCGGTCTCGTGGCATCTTCGACTCGGTACGGTATTCGGCGTCCCGTTTTTCATCGTGGAGACGGTGAAAGGCGGTGCGTACAACGGTGAGGATCCTTTCGAAGGACGCTATCTCTCCGGAAGCATGTTTTCCTCAGGAGTCGTATGGGATGTGGGTTTGTTCAGCGGCGTGGCGTTTGAAACGCCTTTCGGCAATTTCGGAGCCGGTTTCGGCCTTTCGGCGAAGAAACGATTCTCCTTCGTTCTCGGGGTGTACGATTGAATCCTGAACGTTTCCGCTCTTATGGACCGTGGCTTGAGAAAACCTACGGATGCCGGGTTTACCGTATTGGCGTGGACGGTCTGTTTTCCTGTCCCAACCGGAATCCCGATGGTTCGGGAGGTTGTATTTACTGCGACGGGACGGGAAGCAAGGCCGCATACCTCCGGCCGGAGGGAAAACTGTCCCACAGCGATGCGTTCGATCCCCGGGCAAGTGAGGTAATCCTTTTCCATCCGCTCCCGCTTTCGGAACGAATTGCATCCATCAGGCGACAGATAGCGAGGGGAAATGAATTCGTCCGGCGGAGATATAAGGCGGAGAAAGTGTCGTTGTATTTTCAGGCCTGGACCAATACCTACGGGACGGTTGCGGAGTTGAAGGCGTTGTACGACGCCGCGTTGGAAGTAATGCCTTTTTGCGAATTCATCGTTTCGACAAGGCCGGATCAAATTGATGAGGCGAAAGCCGATCTTCTTGCCTCCTATAAAGGAAAAGTACAGCGCGTTTGGGTGGAACTTGGGCTTCAAAGCGGGAATGACAGGACGCTTGAAAGGATCAACAGGGGGCATACGGTCGAACGGTACCTCGCTGCGGTACGGTTGCTTCACAAGAAAGGGATCCTTGTCTCCACGCATGTGATCCTCGGATTGCCGGGGGAAGGGTTTTCCGATTATGCTCATACGGCGGCGGTGGTGGCTTCTGCGAAGAGCGATGCGGTGAAGATCCACAATCTCGATGTATGCGGAGGCACCGCATTGTATGATCAATTTCTCAAAGGGGAGATTGCCGTCCCGTCGGAGGCACGTCATTTGGAAGCGACGGAACTGTTTCTCCGGCATATCCCGGCGAATGTGCTGATTCAACGGTTTCTTTGTGAAACACCGTCCCATCGTCTTGCCGCTCCCCGTCGCTTCTGCGACAAGAATTCATTCGTAATCGCTCTGCGTTCCTTAATGGAAACAGATAAGGTGGTTCAGGGGGATCTTTATGAACAACAACGTCATACGTAAAGTAGGAGTAGCGGCGAGCGTAGTCCTTACTGTGGTGATCATTTTCTTTTCTTTGGAGCGAAGTTCCTGCGTACCTCATATTTCATGGATACCATTTGGAGACAAGGGGGCGCATGCGTGTGCATACGGGGCATTGGGATTTTCCATGGGCCTTTGGTGTGGGAAAAGTCGAAAACGGTTCCTTCAGGCGCTTTTTGTCATGATGGCGCTCGGGATCTCGCTTGAGTTGATCCAACCGTTGTTCGGGCGATGTAGGGAGTTGCTTGATGCCGTAGCGGATGTCGTGGGAGGTGCCTTCGGTTTAGGTTTTTTGTGGCTGTTGCGGCGTGTTATTGCCAGGAACTGACGTTTTTACTGGACGTTTGTCTTTTTCAGCGATACCATGACGAATGAACCTTGCATCATGACGTTTCCGGCATGGGGTGACGGAACGGGATGGAAGGATTGATGGAGTAGTATGCGAAGGTTATTGGCTTATTGGTTTGTGTGCCCCATGTGCCTGCTTGCGTTGTTCTCTTCTTGCGACAGGAAAGTACGAGAGACAGTGGTTGCGGAGAAAACCACCGTTACGGAATCGCAAGACGATACTACGTCACAATCCGCTTTGCAGGACAGGTTCACCGCCATTTCGAGCCTGGAGAAGCCCACCTCATTGGATGATCAATTCAGTTATACCTATGGGTATATGCTGTTTCTGACCTTGAAAAATCAATTCTCCAATCTCGATGGTTCCTACTTCGCCCGCGGTGCGGTGGATGCCGTCGGCGGTGCGGCATTCTTTACGCAGGATGAGATGACGGCGATTCTCAAACAGGTTCAGGAGAAAATGCTTGCCCAGGCGAACGATGAACAGAAGCGCTTGGCGGAGAAAAATCTTGAGGACTCGAAGGCATTCCTGCAAACCAACAAAACGGCGGATGGTGTGGTGACGCTGGACAACGGAGTGGAGTACAAGATCATTTCGCCTGGGGACGGCGGCAAACCGCTCATTTCCGACAATGATATTGTGACGATGAACTATTCCATTTCGTTGATCGACGGTTCGCTGGTGGAAAGCACATGGCATCGCGGTCATACCGAGACGGTACGGGTCTCCACCATACAGCAATCGACCATCAAGGAAGGATTGGAGATGATGCGACCCGGCGGACATTACCTGTTGTGGATCCCGCCGGAGCTGGCTTACGGTGAGCAAGGCAACGGAGTTATCGGTCCGAATCAGGTGCTGGTCGTCGAGCTGGAGATCGTGGCGGTAGCAACTCCAACAGTTCTGTGAGGCGGGTGATGGTGCGATCGGGGACGATGACGTCGTCTTCCGTCGCTCCTTCCCGACGGTACCAGATTGTGTCAATGCCGGCGGCTTTCCCGCCTTTGATGTCACTTGTCAGGCTATCTCCGATCATCACGCATTGTTTTTTGTCCGTGATTCCCTCGTGTTTGCAAACCGCATCGAAAAAACGGGGATCCGGTTTTTGATATCCGATTTCTTCGCTGACGAACGCACCGTCCACATAGGAAAGGAGATTGCACGCTTTGTATCGTCCCTGTTGGACGAAGGCGATGCCGTTGGAGGCAAGATACAGCCGGTAGCCTCTTCGTCGTAATTCCGTAAGCATAGGTTTTGTCTCCGGGTAGGGAATTCCCTCTGTGGAAAGTGCGGAAAGGAACAAGTTGCTCGCTTCCTGCGCCGATGCAGTCGTCCCGGTGGAAGGGAGGAATCGTCGGAATCGTTCCATCCTGAGTTCCAATTGTCCCAGTTCACCCCGTTCGAATTCTTTCCAACACTCCGAATTAAGGGTATGATACAAGGGATACGAGCCCGGATCGATGTCTAGTTCTTTGCAAAGAATACTGAACGCATTGCGTTCTCCTTGGTCGAAATCGAGCAATGTGTTGTCGCAGTCGAAGAAAAGGTATGTGTACATGAGTTTATTGTCGTCAAAAACGACAGGGCTGTACAGGCCGCAACGAAACCGGTCGTCGTAGGGGGAGGAGCGTTCCATGTCTGAACAATCGTTTTTGAAAAAACATTTGGTGGTGACCATGCTGTTGGGTGCGTTGTTGGTGGCTTTTGGCATCGTCATGCTGACGAGTAAGGGGAAGTTGTTCATTATTTTGATGGGGTTCGGATTGATCCTCAGCGGATTGACGACCCTTGATGCGATTGTTTCCCTTCGCAAGGAACTGAAGGGTTCCGCCGTAACGTTTTCCGGGAATATCAGAACGATCGCCATCATCAAATCCCTTCTCTCCATTGTTCTTGGCGTTTTGGGGATCATTTACAGTCAGGAAGGCGTAAAGGTACTGATGTATGTGATGGGAGTCCAGATGGCGGTTTCTGCGATTATCGGATTGTATGACGCAATCATCGTGAAACGGGACATCGGTTTGCCGGTTTCAAATCTTGTTACCGATGCCGTATTTTCCTTGATCATAGCCGTTGTCCTGTTTGTCTTCCCTTCCGGAGCCGGACAAGCGATCGCGACGGTTATTGCCGTCATTTTGATCATCGCAGGCATTTCCCTGTTCTTCTGGGCGTTTCGCATCAGAAAGATTGATAAGGAATTCATTTCGACGAAAGCGGAAGTCATCGACGAGCAATAATCAGAGAGTTTGTTCCATCCTCAGGCCGTCATTAATGACGTTCAGTGTCATGATGGCCGCACTTCGCAAGGATTCATCGGCGGCTTTTCCAACCAAGAATCCCACAGCGAGCGGTTGGATGGTTTTGAAGGGGACTCCGCATCCGGAAAGAAACGAGGAGACCGTTTCCTTGTCGCTCCCTTCCTGCATCATGGCGAACGCCTTTTCAATGGCTTCCTGCGGGCTTAATGTTGGAAGGGATGGAGAGGCGTCTGTCCGTTCCGTTTCCTGCTCGACTTTCAACGGATGATGCTCTCGGTAATGACCGAACAGATCTTCCGCTTTCGTAATCCGAACGACGGTGTGATCCACTCCTCCGAACGAGACGCGGTCTTCCGTTCTTTTCCCGAGAATCTGTTGTCCAAGCGGGGATGCAATGCTGATGATGTTTTCTTCCGGCATGTCATCCCATTCTCCGGCAAGGGTGATGTTGCTTTCCGTTCCGTCGCTGGAACGCAACGTCACATGAGTTCCAAAGCCGGCGACGTCCGTATGGATGGCTTCTTCACGTACCACCACCACGTTTTTGATCCGTTCGGCGATTTCTCGTTGGCGGGCGTACAGTTGGGCGAGTTTGAGTTTCGCCGCGTCGTATTCGCTGTTTTCCCGAAGGTCGCCTTTTTCCCGTGCAATGCTCTTTTCCCGCGTCGTTTCGGGGATCTGTTTGTCTGTGATATCTCTTAATTCCGCCCTGTTGGCGTCAAATGCTTCTTTCGTGCAGTAAAGCGTTCCCGTATAGTGGGTCCGCGTGTCTTTCCGTACCATTCCCATTCGCATACGTTTACCTCAACAGGGTAGTAGCATATTTGGATCGGCCATGTACAGAGGGGTCAAGGAACGAGATAACTTGCCAGAACTCCCATTCTTGCATATCCGTCCGTCACGACCGATTCAGGACCGAGCGTAATGATGCTGGAGGATAGAGGCAGGATATGTTTTGCAAACAGATAATCGATTCGTTCCTTCAACGTCTTTTCGATGACGGTGTTCCCCGCATCGGTGGCCTCACTGAAATGAGTCTGCCGGTACGTGTCCATGTATCCTGCGTTGAGTATGGTGTCGGCCAGCGGCCATGCATAGTCCATTCGTCGGTACTCGACCGGGCTCATTGTGTTCCAGTCACTGCTTGCCGGTTCGTAAAGGGAAGCGCCGAGAATTGCCGCTTCCGAAGGGACATCGTTTTCAAGCATTTTATGAGTCGTGTCCAGACGCTTTCCCTTTATCGAGGCGACGGTCCCTTTCCAGTCGCCTCCGGAGAGGAATGTTTCAAATACGGTGTATTCGGGCATCTCTGCAGGGACGACCCTGATGGTACGTGTATCATCCAATTTGAGTTTTACGCCCCATTGGTCGGGATTTCCGTCGAGCGCATAATCACTGATGACGGCGCCCATCTCCGTAATGACAGCGCTGTGGTTGATTGTCTTGGCCAACTGGTACACGTTTTTCTTGCTTCCCGTGACGATAGTGACTTGTGTTTTGAGGTCTTCGATGGAACCGGCGATTTCCGCTATCTGGCGTTCCGAATAATCGATTTCTCCCAAAGGAAGCAGTAATACGTCCAAGCGATCCATCGGAGAACTGGTGATTATGTCTCCGTTTCGGTACACATTGGGATATGTGATCGTCTCGAAAGCGGGGAGACTGGCCTGAGCCTTCGCGATGGCCTGTACGGCTTCCTTGGCTTTGGTTTCCTTTGCCGTATACGTGGAAAGTTGCGCCTGCAACGTAACCATGTCCGTCGTCATGGCGGCGATTCTTTTTTCATCAAAGGCGAGGCGGGTAGCTTGGCTGTCCGTCGCAACGGTCAATTTCTTGTTCTCGTCCGTGAGTTTGGCATTTTCCGTCTGAAGGGATGTAATCAACTTGTCTTTGTCCACGGGAACGATCGGACCGTTTTGTATGATCGAGTATTTCGTTACCGTTGTCGCCGGCTGTTCCGGCTGGATTTTCTTCAACCCTTCCTGTCCCGTATAGTGGGCGCAGGAAAAAAAGAGGAGTATGCTGCACAGGACGATTGGGACAAAGAGTTTCTTCATGTGGCTTCCTAGAATTTGAACAAGGCTTCCGCCCTTGCCTTGGCGGCTTTTGAATCTTTCCTGCTTTTGGGACCGCCGTCGCCAAAATGGAAACTGTCGCAATAGTTTTCTTCTTCCTTATCTGTTTGCTCTTCCTCCGCGCCTTCATGACAGTCATGATACGCGCCTGGTTCGTAATAGACGCAATTTACGCAGGAATGGAGCGGCATGTGGCATTTCTCGCACAACGTTTCCGGGCCGATGAACATGCCATCGTCAATCGGAGTATGACAGAAATGACAGGTTTTCATAGTATTAGAAAGAAAGCTTCCCTCCCAGTTCATTCATCTCGCCTTCTGCGTATGTTTGTTTCGCGAACTTGAATGATTGACCGTCGTTGAGAAAGCGAGGAATGACATGGATGTGCAGATGAGGCACCTCCTGACCGCTCGCCTTTCCGTTGTTGATGATGACGTTTGTTCCGTCGCAACCGAGGACATTCCGTTGCATTTCGTCCACTTTCTTGGCTATCTCCATCATATGGGAGAGCGTGGAGGCGGGACATTCACTGAAAGTCGGATACGGATGTTTTGCGATGATCAAGGCGTGTCCTTTCTCCACGGGGCTGATGTCCAAGATGACGATGCATTGGTCATCTTCATGTAATTTCACCGAAGGGATTTCCCCGTCGATGATGCGTGAAAAAACCGTTTTCCCCATAATTTACCTCATCTTGTATTCTATAACCAATGGCGTTGAACCACAAGCGGGAACTTTCTTTTCCCGTCTCTCTTTCCTCTCTCCTTTGAAAGTGGCGAAAGAGGTGTTGCCTGTTGTTTCTCGGGCGAAATGGCAGGATGTTGTTCATCAAGTGTTTATCCAGCATACAGTTTGAGCGCCTATGTCTTGCATAAGACGACCAAATTGTTTTATTATCACTTCGGTTCACCCACCGGGTGGCTTTTTTTGCTGTTGGCATAGTTCCAATCAGCATGCAATTACGGGAAATGAGCTTTTGTATTCTATATTTTGAGAGAGGAAAACAGTATGGTTGACCTGCAACACATGAGGAACATTGGTATTTCCGCCCATATTGACTCGGGCAAAACTACGCTTTCGGAACGTATCCTCTACTACTGCAATAAGATTCATGCGATTCATGACGTCCATGGCAAAGACGGCGTCGGCGCCACGATGGATTTCATGGATTTGGAAAGGGAACGGGGCATCACCATCCAGAGTGCTGCGACGAATGTCCAGTGGGAAGGGGACGAAATCAACATCATCGACACTCCGGGACACGTTGATTTCACCATCGAGGTTGAACGGGCTCTCCGTGTGCTTGACGGAGCCATTCTTGTATTGGATTCCGTTGCCGGTGTCCAAAGTCAGTCCATTACGGTCGATCGCCAGATGAAACGGTATCATGTACCCAGACTTGCGTTCGTCAACAAATGCGATCGTGCGGGAGCCAACCCGTATCGTGTCAAACAGCATTTGATCGAGAAGCTCGGTCTGAACGCCGTGTTGATGCAGATTCCCATCGGACTGGAAGACAAACTTGAAGGTGTTGTCGACTTGGTCGAGATGAAAGCCTACTACTTTGATGCGGGTGTTGATGGTATCCATGAAAGAGTTGCGGAGATTCCCGCGGAGTTGGTCGACGAAGCGCAGAAGAAGCGTGAAGAAATGCTTGATGGCGTTTCTTTGTGCAGCGATGAGTTGATGGAAGCTATGCTTGACGATAAAGTGACGCCGGAGATCATCAAGAAGGCGGTTCGCAAGGCGACCATCGCACTGCAACTCTGCCCGGTTTTCATGGGTTCCGCATATAAAAACAAAGGTATCGAACCGTTGTTGGATGCTGTCATCGATTATCTGCCCGATCCCACTCAGGTCACCAACAAAGCGTTGGACCTTGACAACAATGAGCAGGAAATGATTCTCAAGGCCGACGAAGAAATGCCGGCGGTCGCATTGGCTTTCAAGCTTGAAGACGGCCAGTACGGTCAGCTCACGTATATACGTGTCTACCAAGGGAAGATCAAGAAGGGCGATGAACTCTACAACACCCGTGCAAAGAAAAAGTTCAGAATCGGACGTCTGATTAAGATGCATGCCGACAAGATGGAAGATTTGGACGAAGCTGGGTGCGGAGAAATCGCTGCGCTTTTCGGTATCGAATGTGCCAGTGGAGATACGTTTTGCGATACAAAGCTGAACTATTCCATGACCAGCATGTATGTTCCTGATCCGGTCATCGAACTTGCTATCACTCCGGTGGACAAAAAATCCTCCGACAATATGGGCAAGGCGCTCAACCGCTTCTTGAAGGAAGATCCGACGTTCCACAGTTATGTGGATCCAGAGAGCGGAGAGACGATCATCGCCGGCATGGGCGAGTTGCATTTGGACGTGTATGTCGAACGTATGAAACGTGAATACAATGCAGTTGTCACGACAGGACAGCCGCAGGTCGCCTATCGTGAGGCGATTACACAGAGAGCCGAGTTCAACTACACCCATAAGAAGCAGACGGGTGGAAGCGGTCAGTATGCACGGGTTGCCGGATATTTGGAACCGATTCCCGATCCCGCCGAAGGCGAAGAACGAAAGGATTACGAGTTTGTCGACGAAATCAAGGGCGGAGCGATTCCCAACGAATACATCCCGTCCTGCGACAAAGGGTTCCAGAAAGCCATGGAGAAAGGTACGCAGATCGGGTTCCCCATCATGGGGGTTCGGTGCGTGATCAACGATGGTGCGTGGCATCCGGTTGACTCTTCCGACATCGCGTTCCAGACGGCGGCCATCGGTGCGTTCAGGGAAGGATACGAAAAGGCAAGGCCGTGTATCATGGAACCGATCATGAAAGTTGAAATGACGGCGCCAACCGAATTCCAGGGTAATATGTTTGCTTCGATCAACCAGCGTCGCGGCGTCATCATCAGTTCCACTGAAGATCACAACATGAGTACGGTTGATGCCGAAGTGCCGCTTGCAGAGATGTTCGGTTTCTCCACTGTTCTCCGTTCCCTTACGCAAGGGAAAGGAGAGTTCACCATGGAACTCGCCAAATATGGGAAGGTTCCTGTGAGCGTGGCGGAGGAGTTGAAAAAGAAATTCCAGGAAGAGAAGAAGGCGGCTCATAAACAGAAGTGATGGTTTTTCACTGATGCGGAGAGAAAGCTGTATCGCTTATGGCGGTACAGCTTTTTT
>Ga0172377_10007679_pt1 | contig 11086 bp, 12 predicted proteins | sample Pumphouse3metaG_FD_119749 | JGI IMG/M metagenome (GOLD analysis project Ga0172377, IMG submission 119749) | Leachate microbial communities from a municipal landfill in Southern Ontario, Canada - Pumphouse #3 metaG | ecosystem: Engineered > Solid waste > Landfill > Unclassified | place: Canada... | reverse complement strand
AGGAGTCTTGATGAGTGCTGAAACCCTTTATCAAAATCCTTTAGTCACCCGGTATGGGTCTCCGGCGATGGCGTCCCTTTTTAGTGAACACCATAAAGCCTTGTTGTGGCGAAAACTATGGACCGAACTTGCACGAGCGGAACAAGATTTTGGTTTGCCTATTACAGATGCCCAAATACGCGAACTTGAAGCCGGCCAAACAATCATTGACTTTGCCAATATTCATGAACATGAGCGGCAATTGCGCCATGAAATCATGGCACATGTGCAAGCCTACGGGGATGTATGCCCCTTGGCCAAACCCATTTTGCATTGGGGAGCCACCAGTTGTGATATCAGTGATAATGCCGATCTTATTATCATGCGCGATGCCATGCAACTCCTCGAAGAAAAACTGTTGCGAGTCATGAAAGCTTTGGCAGTATTTGCCCGTCAAACAAAGGATATTCCTACGTTGGGGCTCACACATTTACAACCGGCACAGCTGACGACTGTTGGCAAGCGCGCGACACTTTACCTCCAAGACTTATTATCGGATTATCATGAACTACAAGCCTTGCGCCTCGAATTACGGTTCAAAGGATTTCGAGGAGCGACAGGTACCCAAGCTAGTTTTCTGGTCTTAATGAATCATGATGTAGCAAAAGTGAAGGCGTTGGAACAACAAGTCGCCCATCGTTTTGGCTTTGACGCGATTTATCCGGTGAGTGGGCAAACTTACCCACGAAAACTTGATTATCGTATCGTTTCTTGGCTGTCCAGTGTGGCGCAAAGCGCAGCAAAATTTGCGGTTGATACACGCTTGTTGCAAAGCCGAAATGAAGTGGAAGAACCCATCGAAACGAGCCAAATCGGCTCGAGTGCAATGGCCTACAAACGAAATCCGATGCGTTGCGAACGTATCAACTCTTTGGCACGAGTCGTTCAAGCAATGCCTACTGCACTTGCCGCCACTGCTTCCCAGCAATGGATGGAACGAACCCTTGATGACTCGGCAGCCAAACGAATTCTTATTCCTCAAGCATTCCTAGCAGTGGATGGTATTTTAAGTCTTTATCATAATGTCATCGCCCATTTGCAAATTTATCCCAAGATGATGCACCGAGCGATTATGGAGGAATTACCCTTCCTTGCTACGGAAGAAATCTTAATGGAATATGTACGCGCAGGAGGCGATCGCCAAGTGGGACATGAACGGATTCGTGTCCTCGCCCATCAGGCGGCAGTTACCATGAAAGAACAAGGTGTTCCTAATCCATTGTTCGCTCATCTGCAAAGCGATCCCTTGTTTGCACCCCTAGGAGCGAAACTCACGGCATGTCTTGACCCCTACCGGCACATCGGTCGAGCAAGTGAACAAGTGGAGGAGTTCTTAGTTCAAACCATTGACCCCCTCGTTTTGTCGGTTGAAGACGACGAAGAAGCAATCCATGTATAAGAAAAGATGAAGCCCGCAGGCTTCATCTTTTTTATCGAGATAAAACGTCTAAGACGACTTGAGGTTCCAAACGCTTGGTGTAGTCCGCCTGGACAAAGGCATAGACAATCACACCATTGGAATTCACAACATAGGTTGCAGGCACGGGCAATTCACCATGGTCATTGCCTTGAGACTTGACCAAATCAATGCCCATACGTTCGTAGAGTTCAATTAAATTTTCCGGTAACGAGAAGACGAGACCGAATTGGCGAGCGACGGTAAGGTTCTCATCAAAAAGTAAAGGGAAGGTGAGTCGATGTTTTTGAGTTAAATCGACACCTAATTCCATGCGTTCGGGGGAGATGGCCAATAGGTTGGCGTGCCGAGCTTGCAATTCAGGTAAAATCGCTTGGTAAGCACGCAGCTCCAAATTGCAATACGGGCACCAACCTCCACGATAAAAGACGATGACGAGAGGACCTTGTTGCAGCAAATCCGAAACAGCAAGATGTGTTCCAAATTGGTCACGTAATTGGAGACTAGGAATGGTATCACCGACTTGTAAGGCTCGTTGTTCAATACCACTTTCAAACAATTGCTTGGTTGCGCCATCCATGATGGCTTTTTCTTGCTCGGTCTTCTTCGAATACGACAGGGTTTTATAGGCTACTAATTCGCGTTCTAGGTTCATAAAAAACCTCCTTATGTTATGGGGGAACCAAAGAGTTCATACCTTCACTATAAAGTGTAACGATACCTTTGTGCAAGGACATTGCATTTTTGCTAGAAATAAGGACCTGCTTTCGTTACAATAAGAAGCGGAGGCGAGTAGCATGATATCTTTAGTGAATGATTACAGTGAAGGCGCCCATCCGCGCCTATTAGAAAAAATACAAGCGTTGAATTTGCAGGCCCATGGGGGGTATGGATTGGATACCTACAGCGAAGAAGCACGGGCATTGATTCAACGGGAGTTAGGAGTTCCCGCTGCCATTCATTTTGTGGTGGGAGGGACCCAAGCCAACCTCACTTTTCTTAGTGCCGCTTTACGTCCTCATGAAGCCGTCATTTCGGTCGCAAGCGGGCATATCAATGTCCATGAAACGGGAGCGATTGAAGCCACGGGGCATAAGGTTCTTGTTGCCGAGGGAGTAGCAGGAAAACTGACGCCACAAGGCATTCGAAAAGTCGTGCTGCAACATGAAGATGAACACATGGTCCAACCACGGGTAGTCTACATTAGTAATGCCACTGAACTTGGTGGAGTTTATACCAAAGAAGAATTAAAGCATTTGCGAGCGGTTTGCGAGGAGTATGGCTTATGGTTGTACATGGATGGTGCTCGTCTTGGCAACGCCTTGTGTAGCGAAGAAAATGATTGCACCTTACGTGATTATGCCCAGTACATGGATGCCTTTACCATTGGTGGCACCAAAAACGGTGCACTGATGGGAGAAGCCATTGTTCTGCTTCATCCTGCCATTCAAAAAGACTTCCGCTTTCTCATCAAACAAAAAGGTGGCATGCTTGCCAAAGGTTTTTTATTAGGAGCTCAATTTGGAGAACTTTTTCGAGATGGACTTTATTTCCAACTCGCATTGCATGCGAATAAAATGGCGATGAAGCTGCAAAAAGGCCTCCTTGACGCAGGGATTCCTTTGTGGATGTATAGCACGACCAACTTGTTATTTCCCATTCTTACTCCAGCGCAACTAACATGGTTGGAACAACATGCTACATTTAGCATTTGGGAACGACGTGACGATGACCGAGTCACGGTTCGTTTAGTCACTTCTTGGGCGACGGATGAAACGAAAGTTGATGCCTTTTTAACAGCCTTGCAACAACGATGAAGATAGGCAGCCATGATTGGCTGCCTATCTTTTTATTCTTCGTCATCAACGACATAGTTGAAGGCTAAGGTTGGAAGTTGGAGATCTTGTTCAAGGTCATAAATCATGACTCCATAGTTGGAGAAGACATACAACATTTGATCAATGTAGATCCCACGTTCAATGCCAAGATTATAGTCTTGATTTTGATATCCGATTTGGAGAGGAGCATCGATAATGGGACTAGCGTCAAAGTCAATGTGGAACAAGACAAAGTGACTCCCATACTCATAACGATAATTCTCTTCGACATACCCCCATTTGTAGGAATGGAGGGCAAAGCCCAATAAGCCATGGGTCGGGGAGACGAGCAATGCTTTATGATTGTAGAGCGCTTCGGAATAGGAGTAATTGTAGGTATTGTCTTGGCCTGTAAAGGAATAAGTTTCCAAGGGTTCTACGGTATCTTGAGTATCATAAGCGCTGACTTTAATGCCGGTAATGGTACCAGAAGGTGTGGCGGAATAACCAATGCCGATGAGACGATCCTCGCCCCAAGGATGCATGTAGGTATTGTAACCAGTTTCTTCGATGGCATTTTCAATGACGGGATTGCTGGGATCACTGAGGTTGATGGTATAGAGAGGATCGGTTTGTTCAAAGGTAACCACATACCCAACTTCGGCTTGGAAACGAACCGATTTCACGCGCTCATTGGGTTTGCCGAGACCTTCACTAAGTACGGCAAGAATCGTAAATTCTCCTTCGGCTTCTTGTAAGGTATACAGGCGATTGGTAGTGGTGCTTGAAACATCGGTCCAAGTGGTCTCGGTGGTGACAATGCGAAGGATTCCATTGTACTCATCCATATAGAATTGATTCTCTACTTGACCGCGCACATAGGTGTGAGCAGCAAAGGTGATTAAAGATTGTTCGGCATCATAATGATATTTAGCCAGGTGAAGGTTGATTTGCGAGCGTTCACTGTCATAGGTTGTTTCAGTGGTATAGATGGCATCCTCATTCATGTAGAGTGTTTGTACATTCCCCAAATAGGCTGCGCGATCCAAGTGAAAATTTGTTAAGTTTAAGGTTGCGAAGACGCTCATGGTATGAATCACCGTATTCTCATAGTAATAGATATCTTGATAGCCGATAACATCCGTATAGGAACCGTTTGCGGTTTCGATGGAGAAGCTCGGGCGATATTCTTCACGTCCATAAAGGGTTTTATCTCCGATGAAAATAAGGGTATCGTCAATTAAGCGATGGTCACGGAAACTTGCATCACTCGAAATCGCGTAGACTTGGTCGAGAGTCTCCAAATCATACACTTCAATGGCGCCACTTTGGGAATACCACCACATGGCGGTGCAGTAGGTGACACCGTTGCAACGATCCAAGGGAGGAGCTTCATAACGATAACCCATAACGATGAGATATTCATCCGTTAAATAGATGGAATCGGTATAGAGATCTCCTAAATCAAGAGGGGTACGAGCCAGTAAAGATTGATCGGGCTGAACATCCAATACTTGAATGGCATTTTGATAACGGGCGGCATAGACAATGGAGGTTCCATTGCTTTTAATGATATCGCCTTCATCCACACCTTCAACTTGGACATTGGTGTCGATGTAATCCGGTGTAGAATTGTTACTCGATGGTGCACTTTCCAGGTTACCAGCCGCTGTCGAATCCATGGTAAAGAGATTGCCACCACGCAAAGTATCATACCAACGCAATTGTTCATTGCTTTGCACCAATTGTTCCATTTTCCATGAATTGGCGACTCGGAACAGCCCAGATACTGGGGTAGGATTGGTCTGAGTGGTTAAGGAAATTCCCACGACTAAAGTGGAAAGAAGTGCCACCGTCAATGTGGAGGATGTAGCGAGGCGTAACGACATGCGTGTCGGTTTCATGCTCGGTAAGCCTGCTTGGATTTTGGCGCGTTGCAAACGTCGATCCCAACTCCATTGGCGATAGGTCTGAATGGCCATACCAAAAGCAAGGATTGTAAGACTTATTAAGATAATCCAATGATACGATTTCATAGGGTGTCCTCCTTGGATGTGAGGCCGAGCGCCGTTTTGAAGGCGCGAACATACGAACGCGATACCTCAACGGTATGATTGCCCTCGAGTTCCAATAGCAACTTGGCATTGAACTGTGAGCGAATGCGTTGGATGGCGGCCAATGAGACGACATACGATTTCCCGACACGGAGAAAATGATAAGGAACTAAGACTTCTTCCAGTTGATAGAGGGGTTCGCGAATAATGAAGCTGGAATTTTTGCATCGATGCACAAGGATGTCGTTGCCAAACGACTCTAGGTAAGCGAGATCGTAGATGGCCACGAGTTCCCACCCTTCTCGAGTTTCAAACAAAAGCCGGGGTTGGACGAGTTTAATGGCTTCTGCGAGCAACTTGGCCTGCTCCGGATCATTTTGGGGATATAAGATGCCAATTTGATGGGGAGCAACTTCAGATGCCGAATGAGCGAGAACAACCTCAAATGGGCGAGCCGAATTTGGGTGTAGTTGAGAGGTTAATTGTTGGGATTCTTGGACGGTCCAAATCAGCTTAAACATCCGAAGTGCCTCCTATCTATCATTATAGCCATCGAAAACCGATGGCACAGTCCTTTGGGACAAGATGCATGCTAGCACGTATAACATGCATATGGTTCCTCTATTTTAGCACACCTTGACATAAAAAAAGAGGGGAAGTCCCCTCAATGTGCTCGATTATCCTAATGCCACGTCTAGCATCATCATGAGTGCAAAGCCAATCATAAAACCAATGGTGGCACGGTCGGCACCACTCCCATCGGGAGAGCCACATTGGGCTTCGGGGATGAGTTCTTCCACGACTACATAAATCATTGCGCCAGCCGCAAAAGCCAAAGCATAGGGCAGGATGGGGCGTATGGCAATAACCAACAAGGCCCCTAAGACTCCTGAAATCGGTTCGACAAGTCCAGAAGCTTGTCCATATAGGAAGCTTTTCCATCGCGAGAGTCCTTCACGGCGCAAGGGAACGGAGACGGCAGCACCTTCTGGAAAGTTTTGCAAGCCAATCCCAATGGCCAAGGCAACAGCCCCCATGAGGCCTGCTCCGGGGATTCCTGCCGCAACAGCACCAAAGGCAACCCCTACTGCTAATCCTTCGGGAATATTATGTAAGGTAATGGAGAGCACCAATAAAATGGAGCGTTTCAAACTAGATTTACTTCCTTCTGCCTGCTTGGCGCCAAGGTGCATATGGGGCATAAAGCGATCCAAAAGAAAGAGGAATAATCCGCCCATAATAAAACCAATAGCGGCTACTAACCATGAAATGGACCCCATTTCTTCGGCCAAATCAATGGCTGGAGAAAGTAAGGACCAAAACGAAGCGGCCACCATGACGCCACCTGCAAAACCAAGCATCAAATTCAATGCTTTTCGATTTATCGTTTTAAAGAAGAAGACCAATCCAGCTCCTAGAGCAGTGAGTCCCCACGTGAATAAAGTTGCCAAGAGTGCTTGGACCACTGGAGTGAGCGACTCAAACCATGCAACCATTAACAATCATCCTTTCGATTCCTTGTTTGTTTAAGTGTAGCATGCTTTTAAAAGGGTGTAAATGCACAAGTTTCCATGAAATCGATAATCATATTCATGGCGAATGAAACGAGGTTTCGATATAATAGTATTCTCTTATCAAGGTCGCATCCAAAAGGAGGAGTTCCCATGATTTATCATTCACTGGCCGATTTAGTCGGTCATACCCCTATCGTCGCTGCCCAAGGGCTTTTTCTCAAATTAGAACAATACAATCCAAGTGGTTCGGTCAAGGACCGAGCAGTCCGATCCATGCTAGAGGGCATGCGCTCACGCGGCGAATTGCACCCCGGCGATACCATCGTCGAACCCACCAGTGGCAACACAGGAATTGCTCTTGCGATGCTAGGCTCTCACTATGGAGTTCACGTGATTCTAGTGATGCCTGATACAATGAGCATCGAACGTCGCCAAGTTATGGCAGCCTATGGAGCTGAAGTTCGCTTGACCCCAGGGGTCCAAGGAATGGCAGGCGCCATTGCTTTGGCTCAACAATTGGTTCGTGAACAAGGGTATAAGATGTTGGATCAATTCAATAATGTAGATAACCGCTTGGCCCATCGAACAACTGCTGAAGAGATTATCGCCGATATGCCTGTCTTGGATATCGTGGTTGCGGGCATTGGCACCGGCGGAACCATCTCGGGTATAGCTCCTTTTCTCAAAGCTCGTTATCCCCATGTACAAATTATTGGGGTCGAACCTATGGAATCGCCAGTGATTACTCAAGGGAGCAAAGGTCCTCATGGAATCCAAGGAATTGGGGCAGGTTTTGTACCAACCATCCTTCAATTGGATGGTGTTGATTCCATCGAAACTGTGGACACTGCCTCGGCTCTTTCTACCATGCAAAACTATGCGAAGTTGGGTTTCTTCCTTGGCATTTCCAGCGGAGCCGCTATTCATGTGGCCGAACGCTTACTCGCCAAACAACCCCATGCAATCATTCTTGTGATTGCTCCCGATGGAGGGCTCAAGTATTTGAGCAAAGGTTATGCGAGCCTATCTTAAGTCGATTATGGAGCGGGATCCTGCCGCGCGTCATTATCTCCAAATTCTCTTAACCTATCCAGGGGTTCATGCGATATTTTGGTATCGAATTGCGCATGGCCTTTGGAAGATTCGTTTGAAGTTACTTGCCGAAGTGATAATGCAAGCAGTACGTTTCTTCACCCTCATCGAAATCCATCCAGGGGCGAGTATCGGACGGCGCTTGTTTATTGATCATGGGGCTGGAGTTGTGATTGGTTCTACGGCGGTGATTGGCGATGATTGCATGATGTTCCATGGTTCAACATTAGGGGGAACAGGGCATGTTCATGCCAAGCGCCACCCAACATTGGGAAACCGAGTCCTCGTTGGAACAGGGGCAAAAATCTTAGGAAACATTACCATTGGGGATGATGTAAAAATAGGTGCCGATACCGTCGTGCTTCATGATATACCTGCCGGGGCGACGGTGGTTGGCGAGAAATCTCATATCCTTGTTCGATAAAAAAGTTCCTCATGGGAGGAACTTTTTTCTTTAGATGAATCCACCGTTGGCTTTAATCGTTTGACCTTGAATCCAACCAGTCGGTTCGGTAAGGAGCATGAGAATCAGACTTGCAACATCAGAGGGTTCGCCCAAACGACCGGCGGCAATGTTGGCTTTTGTACTTGCAAGTTGGGCTTCGGTCCGACCAACGACAAACATGTCAGTATTGCTGGGGCCAGGAGCAATGGCATTGATACTAATGCCTTTCGGGCCTAGTTCTTTTGCAAGATGACGAGTTAATTGATCGATGGCACCTTTTGTCGCTGCATACACGGAATAATTCGCATACATTTGACCAGTAACAGAGGAAGAGAAATTAATAATACGAGAACCGGGTTTCATCAAAGGAACAGCCTGTTGAATATTGAAATAGGTGCCTTTCACGTTGACAGAGAAATGACGATCAAAATCAGTCTCCGTTACGCTTTCGAGGGGGCCATTGCTCATAACCCCTGCATTATTGATTAAAACATCAAGGTGGCCATACGTCGATTGAACAAATGCATACATTAGTCGCAGCTGTTCAAGAGAGGTGACATCGGCGGGGAAGAGGACAGCATGTCCGCCTTCTTTGTGAATATGAGCAACGACGTCTTTTGCAGCTTGTTCTTGGCTCGGATGATAATTAACGATGACCTTTGCGCCAGAAGTTGCAAGGGCGATTGCTACCGCTTTGCCAAGGCCTTGGGAGGAACCTGTGACAAGGGCAATCTTGGATTGAAGTGGTTTCATGGGGGATGATCCTTTCTATGCATGATGAGAGAATGATGAAAAATTCATTGCTCTGCTTCTATTTTGAGTATAATAAAAATAAGCATAGAAAGAAAGAAGGGATTGCATGATTCTTGCTCATTACCTTGATCCCAATGGATTATTAAAAACGTACGACCATTTGAATGAGGTTTCACCAGGAGCTTGGATACGTTTGGTAGCGCCTAGCGACGAAGAAATTGAACAAGTCGCAGCGATGACGAATATTGCGCCAAGCATTCTAAAAGGAGCCTTGGACGAAGAAGAAGCCGCCCATTTGGATGCGGAGGGTGATGTTCGCATCATCGTTGTGGATGTGCCAACCACCCAAAATGATGAATTAAACCCTCAAACCCAACATTTCTTTACGGTTCCTTTGGCGATTTTGTTGAATGAACATTATGTCGTAACGGCTGCCTCTCGGCAGAATCTTGTCATTCCAAATTTGGTTGCTAAATTACCCAAAGGTTTTTCGTTGCAAACACCTATGAAATTTGCGGTGCAGCTGTTGTATCGCAATGCATCCATGTTTGTAACAACATTGAAACAAGTGGACTATAATAGTGAACTCATTCAAAAACGCTTGCGTGAATCCCTACAAAATAGTGGTTTGTTTGAACTAATGAATCTTTCGAAGTCGTTGGTATACCTTTCCACCGGACTTAATGCCGATGGAGTTGTATTGGAGAAAATGCGTGCGCTTGAAGAAGTCCAGCGAACTCCCGAAATCATGGCCTTACTCGATGATGCAGTCATTGAAAACCGACAAGCCGCTGAAATGTGCGCCATTCATCGAGATATTTTAAGTGGTTCCATGGATACTTTTGCATCCGTCATTTCCAACAATATGAATACAGTGATGAAAACTTTGACCGTGTTGACCCTGGTTCTTACTATCCCCATGATGATCGGAGGATTTTTTGGTATGAACTTCATTCTCCCATTCTCTCAAGAAGAAGGGTTTTGGTGGGCGGTTGGAGGTTCTGTCGTATTATCCCTTGCTAGTGGTGTCGCATTGTCCAAATACACCAGCCGTCTCAAACGCCAAAATATGCATTTTGCTTGGCATCCAAAAAAGCATCGGCGGAAATAAAAAGAACAGGCTTTATTGAGCCTGTTCTTGAACAGCGTTGGCAAGGATTTCTTCGAGTTTGACACGGCGCAAGACACCTTCATGAACTTTGACTCCATCCACATATAAGGTGGGGACAAAATAATAATCATAGGTGGCGGCACGCTCGGCCTCGAGATTCTCGTCGATGAATTCGATATCGAGTTGTTGATATTCTGGGTGCTCGTGTTGCAAATCACGCAAGTGTTGGCGCGCGCGAATACAAAATGGGCAGCTTTCTTGATAAAAAAACAGGATTTTCTTCATTTGGTTGTGCTCCTTCATTTCCTTCGAATTGGGGGATACCCCTCATCCATTATTTATGATACCATATTCTCGCAAAGGGGGTTATCAATATGCAATGTCCCAATTGTCATCATTTGGTCGAAGATCCACAAGCAGCTTTTTGTCCTCATTGTGGTTTGGAATTCGCTCAATGGAATGCGCAATTACTGGCTCGACTGACGCCAACCAAACGCAAGAATCTCCTGCTCCTTATGATGGGGTGTTTTCTGTTATCATTAACGGGGCTTGGACTCGTGATATGGGGGCCTATCCCTTCCATATACATTCTTGTAGCTGTAATATCCTGGTATCTCCTGCGCTATCTTGGCAAACAAATTGGACTCATTGATCGAACCAACATTCCCCAAGAGCTACAATCCTTCTTACGATGGATGAGCATGGGGGCTCTCTTGACGAACCTCAGTAACATGATTATCGTCATCTTCGCTCTGATTGCCTTCATTTAAACGAAACTTCATCGAATTGGATGGAGTTTTTTCTTTTCATGGACAAAAGATAGTGCTATAATGGAGTGCGTCTT
>Ga0172377_10007675_pt1 | contig 11089 bp, 9 predicted proteins | sample Pumphouse3metaG_FD_119749 | JGI IMG/M metagenome (GOLD analysis project Ga0172377, IMG submission 119749) | Leachate microbial communities from a municipal landfill in Southern Ontario, Canada - Pumphouse #3 metaG | ecosystem: Engineered > Solid waste > Landfill > Unclassified | place: Canada... | reverse complement strand
TATTGAAGAGTACGATTTTAAAACTCAATCGGCATATGGTAGTGGGTTCCCAGACGAGGAGGTGCTTATTAATATAGGTAGTGCTTCTAGTGTAGGTGGAGATAGTGACCAATAATAATTTGGTGGCTCTTCATGCGAAGTACAGTAGTGGCTCTAGAGATGTAGACTTTTTGCTCTACTATATTAATACCTTGCATATTGCTGGGTTAAGAGAGAAGAAACAAGAGGTATTATTAAATATTTTTCACTCTACTTTTGATTTAAACTCTCTTTATGAGAGAGATTACTGGCAAATTTACTCTACTTACGATGAGTCTCCTGTTAGTAGGCAAACTCTTTTTGTGATGGATAATATGGATAGGTTTATTGAGCTGTATGGTTCAAAAGCTGTTCTTGCTAAAATTGAGCGTTTATATGCTGGTAATGCAAGGGCATATATTTTTGGAAGAAGAGCTCCTGCAGATGACCCCAATTATCCTATAATTCTAAATCAGGCTCAAAACTCTAACCACCCTAATGCTTCTAAATGGCTAGCCTACTTAGTTCCAGCTGGATATAAGTTTTCAGATTGGCACCAAATGGCTAAAGAGATAGAGAATGCAATAGCCTTTAATATTTTAAAGGGGCGTGACCGTGAGATGTATAAGAAGATGATGTCTGAGCAATTTGCATGGTATTGTAACGATGCTAGCGCTCTTAAATATCCAATAAAATGGATAGATGCAATGTTAGAATACACAACAGATTCAGAAATTATTAAATCTATAAAAGGGACAAGAGAGTCTGTAGTGGAGAAAATAGAGAAGCTCTCTGAGTAGTATTTGAAAAGATTTTCTTAAAATGTTAAGAGCCACCAAAGTTAAATGTTTTGGTGGCTCTTTGTTTTTATTTTAATATATAGTTAGATATAACTATATTTACAAAACTTATTATTTATTGTGCTTAAAATCTTAACCCTAACCTTATATTATACTTCAATAATTTGAGCTCAAAATATAGCGATAAAAAGTCTCTCCCTTTAATGGTTGGCTTGCTTCTCTTCTCCTTTGTAATTTTATTTAGCTTGGGTCTTTTCTATTTTTCCCAGGAAAGAAAACAGATATTGCAACAAAAATTTGAAGAGTTGCACGCTATCTCTAATTCTAAGATAAATCAACTAGTAGAGTTTCATAAATCTCACTTCAGGTTTTTAAATTATATATCTGGTACTGAGCCTTTTTTGCAGTATATAAGAGAGATTGTACAAAAAGATCTATCTAATGCTAATCTATTAAAAGAAAATATAAATTCGTTTACTTCGCCAAACTATTATACAAATGTTTTTTTGACAGATAGCACTGGTTTTATATTGTTAGATGCTTCTTCTTCAAGAAATGTACATTCAATTGTTCAAGATAGAGATACTCTTATAGATTCCTATACTCTTAAGGCTATAAAAGAGGTATTCAATACAGGCAAACATTATGTTAATGAGTTTTTAGACAATATGCCTGTTGGCACTGCACCCTATATGCTTGTCTCTCCTGTTTTAAGTAAAGATAGTAATGTAATAGCAACAATTGTCTCTTTAGTAGACGCTACAGAGTATATAATTCCAATTTTAAATCAATGGAGTGAGTTTAATAGATCAAACACTAGTATTTTAGCTCGCAAAGAGGCAGGCTCTGTAAGAATTTTAGACCCTAGCAATAAATTTGCTAAAATAAATTTTATCTCTGTAGAGTCTTGTCCAATTCTTGGTGAAAATCTTAATTTTAAAATAGAAGATAAAGTATTTGCCGCAAATCTAGGGTTTTTTACTGGGTTAGATTTAGACAGCAATCAAGTTATTGGCAAGTACACTAAAATCTTTAGTTCAGATTGGTATCTTGTAGAGAGAGTCTACTCTAGTCACATTTATGGTGCTATAAACAAAAAGGCATCTTATGCAGCTATTATAGGAGCTATTGCTTTTCTATTTTCATTAACTGCTTTGCTGGGATTACACTACCATAAAGTTAGAAGAAATAAAAATAGATTGATTGAATCTCAAAAAGAGGAAGAGGAGCGTCGCAGGGAGCTTGCCGAGATTAGACTAGAGCTTTGGAGGTTTTCTGCTAACAACAATTTAGATAAAACTTTAAAAGAGATTTTAGATAGGGTATGCACAATTACAAATAGCTCTTTTGCTTTTATCTATTTTTTAGAGCCAGATCAAGAGACTATATCTTTAACAGCTTGGTCTACAGAAACAGCAAAACAATTTGCATCTTTTATTAGTAGGTTTACTTCTAAATCTATTAGATTTGCAGGAGTATGGACTCAAGCTATTAAAACTGGAGAGCCTCTTGTTCATAACAACATTGCAGAAGAGCAAAATAAGAGACCTTTACCTAAAGGTCACCCTGTTTTAACCAGAGAGATTGTTGTTCCTGTTACTAGAAAGGGTAAAGTTGTAGCTGTAATGGGTGTTGCAAACAAACCCATACTTTATGATTCAAACGATGTTTTTTTAGCCTCTTTCATTGCAGATGTATTATTGGAGGTCTCTCGTAGTAAATTTAAGGAAGAGGAGTTAAAAAAGAGTGAAGAGAAATATAGAGGTTTCTTTTATGACCACTCTGCAATTAATATGATTATAGACTCTTCTAACGGCAATATTTTAGATGCTAACAATTCTGCAGCAGATTTTTATGGTTGGTCTGTAGATGAGCTCAAGAAGATGAATATGAGTGAGATAAATACTCTCTCTCACAATGATGTAGCAGAGTTAGCTAAGAAGGCTTTGGATTTTACAAACTATTCTTTTGAGTTGCAGCAAAAAAAAGCAGATGGATCTTTAGTAGAAGTAGATGTTTTTGCTGGAAGAGTTTTTATTGAAAATAAACCATGTATTTATGCAAATATTCACGATGTTACATTAAAGAAATATAGAGAAAAAGCGCAAGATATTTTATATGCAATTACTAGAAGTTCTATGGGGGCAATAACCTTGGAGCAGTTGGTAACTACTTTAAAACAAGGTTTGGGTAGCTTGGTAGATGTAAGTAATTTATATATAGCTCTATATGTATCAGACAAAAATAGTCTAAGAGTAGAAGATTATAGCAACCAAGGCTCTAGTGGTGTCTATTGGCTCTCTATGGATAGTATAGTGGGTCATGTTTTTAAATCCCATAAATCTCTTATTTTGACTTCAAAAGAGATTGCACCTTTTGTATTAAAGCATAATTTAGCTACTCCCCTTAATACTCCAGAGTGTCTGTTGTGCCTACCTCTTGTTTCCGTTAACAAAGCTAGGGGTGTATTAGTGCTTAAAAGCTATAAAGATTCTAACGCTTATGACTCTGATAGTTTGATATTGATGGATATGGTTGCTCATGAACTATCTTCTGCCATTGCCCGTTTCGAACTCATAGAAGATTTAGTTTACGCAAAGGCTAAGGCAGAGGAGAGTAATAGGCTTAAAAGTGCTTTTATAGCAAATCTAAGCCACGAGGTTAGAACACCTATAAATGCTATTGTTGGCTTTTTAGATCTTCTCTCAGACCCCAGTTTTAACAAAGAGCATAGGGAGGTCTCTTTAGAGCAGGTAAAAGCAGGTTCAGATTGGCTCACCAAAACCTTGAACAACCTTGTGGAGGTTTCTGAAATTGAATCTGGTACTGTAAGTATAAGCCGTAGTTCTATAGATGTTAACTTTCTGCTTAAGAGTTTATATGAGCAGTTTAGCAAAGCATCTGTATCAAAAGAGATTTCGTTAAAATTGAACTTGAAAGTTCCTGGTAGTTTAGCTCTTGTAAATACAGACGAGGATAAGGTCTTAACTATACTATCTGAACTATTAGGCAACTCATTTAAATTTACTAAAGAGGGGGTTATTGAGTTAGGTAATTATATTGAAGGGGACAAACTTTTCTTTTATGTAAATGATACTGGATGTGGGATAGACTCAGCTAAAATTGAGTCTCTCTTTAACTACTTCGAAGTTATAAATGTAAAGTTAACTAGGAAGCATAGTGGAGTTGGGCTAGGTTTGCCTATTGCGAAATCTTATGTAGAGGTTTTAGGAGGTGCTCTCAATATTAGCTCAGAGATAGGTAAATACACCTCTGTCCACTTTTGGATACCATTGTAAAGGTCTTTAATAAAATAACATAATATATGAAAACAAAACAAAGCAGAGTCTTTTCATTTGCTTGTCAAGTGTTTGTAATAGTTATCTTATCACTCACTTCTTGTGGTTCCCTCTCTAAAGTACAAATTAAATCAGTTGGGAGTTTTGCTAATGCTTGCGATAGTTTTAATAGATACCCCTCTCTTTTATTAGCTCAGATTGCCCAGATTCGTATGGAGAGAGGTCTCTTTTATGCAGCTTCGCTAAGTGACCCACAGAATAAAATTAATGAGCTCAACTCTATTTTTGAAGCTTTTGAACAAGATATGAAGTTAGCTTCTAAATGCGATTTTTCGCTTAAGATTCTAAAATCTTATTCATATGCTCTAAAGGTACTTACATCAGATGGGCGTTGGAAGTCTCGCGGTGTTGAATTTCGTTCATTGGGGCGTGCAATAGACTCTTTAGTTATAGAGACAAACAAGCTAAATATTTTTGAAGAGCAGCTACCAGTAGGAGTAGCCAAAAGCGCAGCTAAAATAGTTGCCTATGGTGCCGAGACTTTGCTTAAGCGCAAACAACACAGGCTCACGCGTGCTTTTGTAAGTGAGGCCGATACTCTTGTACAGGCTCTTGTTTTGGGGTTAGTTCAAACTTTACGCAGCCCACAACTTACAGCTCTCATAGAGAACGAGAAAAATGGGTTGCCTTTGAATTATAAAAGTTTTTTAATGAGCCTTAATAGTTCCACCCCACCTCTATCTAACACAATTGATTATGACCGTAAATATCTTCAATTAAAAGAGCAATGCAGCAAACTCACATACTCCCGAGGCTACATAATCTCGGCATCTAACCGTCTAGCTAAAACCCATAAAGAGCTGGCAAAGAGTCTGTACAATAAAAAGGAAGCAGGGGAGGTTTTTGAGCAGCTCTCTCATTTAATAGAAGATATAGAGATGTTACAAAAGCAGTTTAAGTACATAGTAGAAGCAGAGTGGTAATTAGCGGCTTACAACTATTATAAATTTTCTCTTATTTTAAGAGAAGTTTTATTAATTCCTATAAATCTTTAGTTATGAGTGAAAAACAAAATACATTAGTTGCCCAATTATCTGAAATTAGCAATGCCTTAAAAATAGTAGAAGAGAAACGCTTTTCTAGCACTTTGTCTCCAGCTCAAAAGAGAGAGCTAGAGCAAGCCTCAACGGTTTTAAGAGATAGAGAAAGAGAGTTACTCGCTCAAATTGGCCAAGAAATAGCTCAATCTATCAAAACTATGGGCAGTCAATTGACTTTATTATCTAAAAAAATAAGAGCAAAAACTAAAAAAATGAGTTACACCACTCAATCACTAAATAAGGTTAAAAAAGCTCTACTTCTAGTAAAAAAACTCTCCCAAAGCTTTTAAAAGCTTTGGGAGAGTTTGGGGAAGATTTTAGGTGCTAGAAATAGGTTTTAAGTGCTTCTAAGTAGTTTTCAAATGCTTTGCGGCCAAGTGGTGTTATTTGGCAGGTGGTGCGTGGCTTTTTCCCTTTGTATCCTTTTTCTATTTTTATATACCCTGCTTCACTTAATTTATCTAGCTGCACACTTAGGTTTCCTGAGGTTGAGTTGGTTTTCTCTTTTAAAAAAACAAAATCGGCCTGGGCAAGTGAAATTAATAGAGACATTATTGCTAGCCGTAGTTGGGAGTGGAGTAGGGGGTCTAGTTCTTTAAACATTGCGAGCCGAGTTTAAAATGTGCCCAGGGATAATTAACATAATTATTGGGAAGATAGCAAATACTAAAATTTTGTTAATTCCTGGAATCATTAGTAATGCAAAGCTTAAAAGGATACCTATGAAACCTACAACTGAAATAATTTTATATTCTAAAACTAATCCACTAAGTGCAACTCCTGCGTTAATTATTAGAGCCATTACAAATAGAATGGGGAATGCTGCTGGGTTTATTAACATAAAAAGTGAAAGTAAAAGTGCACAGGTTCCCATAACTATCCATATTTTGCTAATAGTTTTGCTTACAAAAGTAACTGCCATTTTTTCCTGTCTCTTGAGCATAAAGTACATTGAAGGGTAGCCTATTATTGGCATTGCAAACCATAGCCATTGAGCTCGATAGTCTCCTGTTTGTAGAATTGCAGTATAAACCACTAAAGCTACTACTAGCCAAAGATAGCCCCAAAGCAGAAAAATATTACCTCCGCCTTTTTCAATATTAGTGTGAGTCTCTTTTATCATTTTGGAAATGAGCTCTAGACTCTCTTGTTGTGTTAATTTTTTCTCTTCCATTGTTTTTTAGTTTTAAATTTATTTTAAGATTTATTGCATATACAATTAATATCTAGCGATTTATTTCTTTTTCTTCCTTTTCTGTGTCTGCTCTAATGTGTTTATTTAATTTGAGTTTTAGGTATCTAATTTAGAACATGTTTTTCAAGATTTAGCTTGCAATTTATTTATGTATATTCTTTTTTTATTTGAGTTATTTTTATATAAACCTATTGCAAATATAAAGTAGTTTATAATATAAACCAAATATTTAATAAAAAGTTAAATTATTTATGTTAATTTTTTTAGGGCTATTTTTACTTGAGTCTTACTTGAGTCTTACTAGGGGGTGATTTAGACCATTCACTAAATTTTTGACAACTTCGTATTTATCAAGGCTTTCAAACAGCTTAGTTAGGGTTTTATACCCATAAGTACGGGAGTCAAAGCTAGGGTCAAGTTTTCTGAGAGAAGTTCCTACTGTAGATATATAGGCCTCTTCCTCTTCGTTTATAGAGATATCAAATGCTTTATCTATGAGCTTTATATCTACTTGAGTAGATCCACTGTGGTCGCTTAAGTCGTGTTTATTATATGCCGAGTTTTGTGATTTGCTGTTTGTTTTATTCTCAGATTTACTCTCTGTTTTACTATCGGTTTTGCTGTCTACTCTATCTTCGGCTCTATTATCTGTGCTACTTTCAGATTTTCCGTTTGTTTTTTTATTGGTGCTCTTTTCAGATTTGGTCTCGATTTTGGTTTCGCTTTTTTTACCATTCTTACTAGTGCTCTCTTTTTTGCTACTACTTTTAGCTTTAGCTGCTGTTTTTTCTTTCTCTGCTTTTTTGTCTGCAGTTTTATCTTGTGTCTTGTCTTCGGTCTTCTCTTGAGCCTTTTTATCCTCGGCTTTCTCTTGTGCTTGTTTATTTTCGGCTTTTTCCTTTCTAGAATCTGAATAGTTCTCTTGAATTAAGTTCTCTGTAAAAGTGAAGATTTCGCAAGAATTTACAAATGCAATTGGTGTGTTTTTGCGACCTATACCCATTACAAAGAGCCCCTCTTCGCGAATTCTTTTTGCCAGACCTGTGTAATCACTATCGCTGCTAACAATGCAAAAGCCCTGAACACCACGGCCATGTAGAATGTCCATTGCATCAATTATTAGAGAACTGTCTGTAGAATTTTTCCCCGTAGTGTAGTTGAATTTCTGGATTGGACTTATAGAATAATTATTTAAAATATCTTTCCAGCTATTCATTTGAGGAGTAGTCCAATCTCCATAAATTCTTCTAATAGTTACCTTGCCATATTTAGAGACCTCTTCTATAATCTCTTTGATAATCTTAGCTTGAGCATTATCGCCATCAATTAAAACAGCAATATTAAAAATTGAATTATTCATACCATAAAGTTACGCAAAAGCTGTGCCTCTCCCAAAATTTAATTTTTTTTCGTATGTTTGCACGCTGTTAGTGAGTGCCTACTTTTCAGATAATATATCTATAAAACTATTAAGTTATCACTAAAAACCGGAGAGGTGCAGGAGTGGTTGAACTGGCCCGCCTGGAAAGCGAGTATACCGAAAGGTATCGAGGGTTCGAATCCCTCTCTCTCCGCAAAACAAAACTACAAAGGCCAACGGCCTAACCTAAAACAGAAAAACTGCCCAAGCTTGCTTGACGGCAGTTTTTTCATTTAGGTTTTCACTGCCACTAGCAGTGACCATTGTGGTTTTTCGGGGCCTGCGGAGCACCTCCCTTTGGTAGTTGAACGCTCCTCGGCCTATACTCTCAAACCACTTCATCTAATTAGCTAAAAAAGAGATATTGCTTTATGCTGAGCAGAGCAGAGCAAACTTTACTAGGAGATGATTATACATAAATACCTAGTAACCAAGAATTTAATTTTTCTAAATGAACCCAAAAGGGGTTATTTCCAAAAGCTAACTACCACGCAGTAAGCAAGTTATGAGTAATCATCTCCTAGAAAATCGTCTTCCAGGTACAATTCAGATGAGTTATCTTTCCTGAAGTATATTTTGTGCGTTTTCCCCCTCGCTCTTGAGGGGATTTCTAAGTAATTTGCAGAATGAGCCTTTATCTTTTTTCTGAACCTGTTTGATTAATAAAGGTTAGATGTTTATAATCATTGTCTGTGTTAAAAGCTGAGCCCATTACTGGAAGCTCAATACTTACTTCATCTTCAGTATCAGTGTTTTTTTCATACCATATTATATTTATAAAACCTTATATATAGATTTACAATTCTGGGTTATCGTTTTTAGTTTTCTTAAATGGCCAATTAAACTTATCTATTTATTATGCTTTCTTACAGTTTTAATTAATTGTTTAAAATTGCTTAGCTGTACGTCTTCAAAAGAAACTCTACTCTTGCAATTTATAGGTTATATACAAGGTTTGCATATAAATTTATCAATAAACTTATATTGTGTTTCTGATATGATTATGTAGCTCTATTAGTGCTACTTGTTTTAGTAAAGGCCTTTGTTAAAATGTTTTATCTCTACGGCCGAAATATGCATAGACTGGAGTCCAGTTTTGTAACGATTTATAATTAAACATTAGCTTATTATTATTAAAACTGATTATAGTTTACGGTGCCTTATGGCGGTTTTGCACTGCTGCGCAGGGGCAGGCTATTCCTTAAACAACATGCAAGATAGCGTGCTGGGGCCATAAGTCCCTTCTTTTGCATCATAAAAATATCCTCAGGGTCTTTCAAAATCAAATATTTTTTTGCAAATTTGTTATCTCTGCGAAGAGCGAAAAGCGAACTTACCTCGGCGAGTAGTAAATTTACCTCGGCACATAAAATTCTACTTAGGCAAAGGGTAAAGCGGTCTTTAAAGAGATTAAATAAATTTATAACTATCTGACCTAAAGATTAATCTGATGGACAAGAGAATTGGCGCAGCAATAATTCTGATACAGGATAAAACATTCGTTCCTGAGCTTAATGCAATTTTAAATGCCCATAGCAATATAATTATTGCAAGACAGGGCCTTCCGTTAAGCAGTAGAAATCTTAACATTATTTCGTTAGTACTTGAGGGTACCACCAATGACATCAGTAGCCTTACTGGAAAAATAGGTAAATTAAAACACATTCAAGTAAAATCTGTACTAACAAAACAAAATGGTGAAGATGGCAACAAAGAAAACTTGGGCACAGCAAGTCATTAAACAAGAAGAGATTGACAAATATTTAGTTAATGGCAAAGACTTTATTGACGAACAAGAGATAGTTCGCCATTTAGAGGAGAATAAAAACCCCGATAGACAGCGAATTCGCGATATAATGCACAAGTCGCTTTCAATTGAGCGGTTAAATCCAGATGAGGTGGCAGCATTATTGGCAGTAGAAGACCCTGAACTTTTAGAAGAGATGTATGCTACTGCTCTAGAGGTCAAAAGGAAAGTGTATGATAACCGCATTGTCTTTTTTGCGCCTCTCTACTGCTCTAACCTATGTGTTAACTCATGTCTCTATTGCGGTTTTAGAAAAGAGAATAGCAAAGAGAAGCGCCGAATTTTAACAATGGACGAGATTCGTGAGGAGACACGAATTATGACCAGAGAGGGACACAAACGGATGATTATTGTTTTTGGAGAGCACGAAAGAAGTGATTCCGATTATATGGTTAAAGCCATTAAAGCTGCTTACTCTGTAAAAGAGAAATCGCCCAAAGGCCCGGGTTATGGCGATATTCGCCGAATAAATGTTAATGCTGCTCCAATGGAAATTTCTGAACTTAAGAAGTTATTGGCAGCAGGCATTGGAACTTATCAAGTTTTTCAAGAGACCTATCACAAAGCTACATATAAGGCTGTTCACCCTTCTGGCCCTAAGTCTAATTATCAGTGGCGTTTATATGCTTTGCATCGCGCAATGGATGCAGGTATAGACGATCTTGCAACTGGGGCACTGTTTGGTCTTTATGATTGGAAATTTGAAGTGATGGGATTGCTCTATCATGCAATGGACCTTGAGCGCCAGTTCGGTATTGGCCCTCACACCATCTCATTCCCACGTTTAACCCCAGCAAGTGGCTCACAACTAAGCACAGACTCTAAATATTTGGTTAACGACGCTCAAATGAAAAAGCTGGTAGCAATTCTCCGTTTATCGGTCCCTTACACGGGCCTTATCTGTACAGTTAGAGAAAAGCCAGATATACATACAACGCTTATGACTTTGGGTTGCACACAAACAGACGCCTCTAGCAACATTGGAATAGGGGGGTATACCGAGGCTTTAAAAGAGAAAGCACTAGAGCAGGCCGAGGGGATTAAAAAGATTAAGAATAGTGAGCAGTTTACTCTCAACGATACCAGAAGCTTAGACGAAATGATAAGAGAGATGGGCAAGCTTGGAATGATCTCTTCGTTTTGTACAGCAGGCTACCGCTGTGGCCGTACTGGAGACAAAATCATGGACTTATTAAAATCTTGCAAAGAGGGTAAGTTCTGCAAATTAAATGCAGTTCTCACCTACAGAGAGTTTTTAGACGATTACGCATCTGAAGAGACCCGTGCGATAGGCTTTCCACTTATAGAGAAGGAGTTGGCCGAAATTAAAGAGATGCCATTTTATAAGAAAGGGAATTTGTATGAAAACTTTTTAGATAAATATGAGCAGATATCAAGTGGTAAGCGAGATATTTTTATCTAAACCCAATTCCGTTTATCTAAACCCGAT
>Ga0172377_10007674_pt1 | contig 11089 bp, 11 predicted proteins | sample Pumphouse3metaG_FD_119749 | JGI IMG/M metagenome (GOLD analysis project Ga0172377, IMG submission 119749) | Leachate microbial communities from a municipal landfill in Southern Ontario, Canada - Pumphouse #3 metaG | ecosystem: Engineered > Solid waste > Landfill > Unclassified | place: Canada... | reverse complement strand
GGACTGAAGGGCAGCCTCCTTTGCGGAAGAGGCAGCGCTTTCGATATCCTTGCCTAAGATGCCAAGATAATCTCCGGCCTTTATTTCATGGCCGCCAATGTTTGCAGGACGGATTGCTTTCGATACTTCTACAGTGAGAACACCATCCATCTGGGAAAGCATATCGTTCTGGATGCTTTCTTCGTCTCCGTTATCGAGGTCCAGCATTCCGAGGATGGAATAAGCCTGGCCCAGATTCTTCGTCGGGATGACGATGACCTTGCTCTTCTTGTAGAGGGAGGCAGCCTGGTTGGCTGCCAGGATGACGTTGCCGTTGTTCGGCAGAACGAAGATCGTCTCCGCATTGGAGAGATCGAAGGCCTTGATGAAGTCTTCGCTGGACGGGTTCATCGTCTGCCCGCCGTTGATGACGGCATCCACCCCGAAATCCAGGAAGTTCTTCCGGATACCGGCACCGGTCGCCACGGTGACGACACCCATCGGGTGTCGTTCCTTGGGCTTCGGGAGGCTTTCCGTCATCTTCTCTTCCTTCTCCTTCTTCGACTTCTCCACTTCCCCGTTCTGAAGCATCATATTCTCGATCTTGATGGTGAGGAATTCTCCGTATTTCTGGCTAAACTCCAGAACCTTGTACGGAGCGAAGGTATGGACATGGGCCTTGATGATGCTTCCGGTCTTGAAGCAGACGATGGAATTCCCGATCGTCGAGAAATAGTCGATGAAGGTATCGGCCTTGATGGCATCGATGTCGCACTTGCTCTCCTGGAGGCGGAGAAGGATCTCCGTGCAGTAGCCGAACTTCATCTCCATGTCGCTGGTGAAGAGGTCCGGATTGATCTGGCGGCTTACGCCGCTGCTGTTTCCGTCGATCGGCTTAAGGATATCTCCGGTCATTCCGGATAACATGCCTTTTACGATATAGAGAAGACCTTTGGCACCGGAATCGACGACTCCGGCATCCTTCAGGAACTTGAGAAGGTTAGGCGTGTTCTCCAAGGACTTCTCTCCGGCTTCGAGGAAGACGGAAAGGAAATCCTCGATGGAAGAAGCCTTTGCTTGGACAGCCGCTTCCTTTGTTTCCCTGGCGACGGTAAGGATTGTCCCCTCCGTCGGGTTGACGACGGCGCTGTAGGCTTTCTTCACCCCGCACTGGAAAGCAAAAGCCACCTGCTCCACATTGCTGAAAGCCATGCCGATGAATCCCTGGGTGATACCGCCGAAGAACTGGCTCAGGATGACGCCGGAGTTGCCTCTGGCACCAAGGAGCATTCCTCCGGATAGGACACGGGCGGCATGCTCGAGATCCAGATCCTCTTCGGATTTGGAAAGGGCATTGACTCCCCCCTTCCAAGGTCATCTGCATATTCGTTCCCGTATCCCCGTCAGGGATCGGGAAGACATTCAGGTCGTTGACTTCCTGTGCGTGGGCAGAAAGGAGGCTAAGGCCACTGAAAACCAAAGTACGGTAAAGCTTACAGGTTAACTGTGTAGTAGCCATAAAGACCTACTTCGTCTTGTTCTCGAAACTGTAAGTGACAGTCTTTCCGAAAGCCCAGACGCCTAAGGTATCCGGTCCGCAGCTGGCACCGATGATCGGGCCAACCGGAACGACTTTGACATCCTTAGGATTGATCTCGGTCTTGATCATCTGAATAAGGGAATCGATTTCTTCCTTCTTGCAGTCGCCTTCGCAGATCCAGACGGTCTGCTTGTCGGCATCCAGGATCACGTTCTTCAGCATCATGACAATCTCCTTGACGGAGTTCGGGCGGCCCTTGACCTTCTTGATCGGAGTCTGGGCACCATCGCAGTCCGCGATGAGAATCGGCTTGACACCGAGGAGGTTGCCGAAGAAGGCCGCGGAAGACTTGACTCTTCCGGCTTTCTGGAGCCAGGTCAGGGAACCGACGGTGATGAACTGGTTGAGATTGTTCCTTACGGACATGATGTCCTTGTAGATGGTTTCGCTGTCTTTGCTTTCCTTCGCTTCGTCAGCGGCCTTCATGGCAAGCATGCCTTCTCCGATCGAGGCACGGAGTGCATCGATGCAGAAGATCTTCTGGTTCGGATACTTGGCAATCAGCTCCTTGGAGAGAGTGGTTGCCGTATTGACGCTTCCCGACTGCTTGGTAGAGCAGCCGATATAGACAATATCCATGCCCTGATCCAGGTACTTCGTGAAGACCTTGGTGAACTCCTCGACGGAGACCTGAGTCATCAGGTAGCGTTCGTTGTTCCGCATGGTCTCATAGAACTCATGTTCCGTGAAGTATTCCCAGGTAAGGCTGGCAGGCTGCTGCCTACCATGGAAAACAGTATTCATATGGCAGTAGTCGATATCATATTCCTTAAGCAGATCGCCGGTGAGGTCGGAGCAGGTATCCGTAAGAATCTTGACTTTATTCATTGGAAATAATCTTCCGCCCTTTACTTTAGGATAAAGCAAAGAAAATAGAAATAGTTTTTTAGCCGAAATGTTTTAAAAGGGAGGAGGAGAAATTAGAATAAAGAAAAAGAAAAATAAAGTTACCTTTTGCCCCCTTAATCTTTTACAATAGATAGCCGAAAGAATAATATTCATGAAAACATTCAATCATCTGCCGAGACTGCTTCAGATCATCCTTCTCCTTATTCCGGGCGTCAACTATATCGTCGAGCTGGTTGTCCGTATCTCTGCCGTTGTCGAGAAGCCGACTGCCGGAAACATCCTGGGTCTGATCTTCGGTATCTTCATCCCGGTCATCTACGGCTGGATCGACTGCCTCTCCTGCCTTTTCTGCCATCATCTCGTACTTGCAAAGTAAGGGAAAAAGGGCTTTCGGGCTCTTTTTTATTTGTCTTTATACTGTGGTAAGATAAAGAGCAAGGAGCAGGAAAATATGGAAGAAAAAAAGGACGAGATTTCTTTTTCTGAGTATCAGGAAGAAGCAGCAAAGCTGATCTCCCCGGAAGGAAGAAAGGATATGCTCCGCTGTGCGGCATTAGGGCTTTGCGGAGAAAGCGGGGAATGTGCCGATATCATCAAGAAGACGGACTATATGGGGCATCCCCTGGATCCGGTTCATCTTAAGGAAGAGCTTGGGGATGTCCTCTGGTATGTCAGCATGATGGCAGAAGGCCTTGGTATCTCCTTAGCCGATGTTGCTGCCTACAATCTGGATAAGCTCCATAAGCGTTACCATGGCTCCTCCTTCAGCACGAAGGACAGCCTCAACAGGGTAGAATACCAGAAGAAGAAAGAAGAATAAGAAAAAGCGGAACCGGATAACCTTAAGGCTTTCCTCCGATTCCGCTTTTTGTTTCAGTACTGGAGATGGATGTAGGAAATTTCCGAGATACAGCCGGTCCGGATCGGCGGCCCGTAGAATCCTAGCCCTGAAGAAGTGATTGCTTCTACTCCGTCGACCATCTTCATTCCGCTTCCGCAGGGATTGGTCAAGGCCGTATATACCGTACCCGGCCAGATCTGCCCGGCATGGGTATGACCGCCAAGCACCAGGTTTGCTCCGGCTTCTTTCAGTTCTTTGTATTCGACAGGCTCATGCTCCAAGACGACGGTCGGAAGAGTGTGGTCCAGAGGGGCAAGAAGGTCCTTTGGGGAAAGACGGATATTGGTTCCGTCTCCTGTCTTGCTCATATCCTTCCTTCCGGCGAACTGGACGCCTTTATAGACCATCGTTTTGTCGTTGAGATCCCGGAATCCGGAGAGGGAAACGAAATCCTCCATCTCCTTGGAACGTAGCGCCTCTTTCGGATCGGCCCAGGCAAATCCGGACAGGAGCCCTTCTTCTACGTCATGGTTTCCGTATACGAAGTAGGTGGGTATCCTATCCGACATCCCCTTGAAGGTTTCTTCCAGGTGTTCCGAGCTTGGTACTCCGGAGAAGGAGGAGGTGAAGATATCTCCTCCGATCAGAACTAAATCCGGATGCAGGTTCTTGACCGTATCGACAGCCTTGTCGATTGTCTTTACCCTTGTATTGACTCCGAGATGGAGATCGGTAAGGAGAACAATATCCAGGTTCTTCTTTTCTATATCCTCTTTGGCAAGGTCGACCGTGTAGTCGACGACCTTCGGGTGCTGGGCAATGGCGGATCCGGCGATGTTGAAGATAAGGGAGTTCAGGGCAGCAAAGACCAAGACTCCCTTGGCAAGGGTCTTGTCCTGGAAGGGAAGAGTGTGCTTCTTCTTCCAGAGAAGAAGGAAAGGATAGAGGATCCAGCAGAAAAGAAGGGCCGTCATCAGGTAGACGGCAATGCCAAGCCAGATGTTTCCGGCTCCCCGGAGCTGGTTCTGGAAATGCCCGTGGTGGACAGAAAAAGCTCCGTCCATAGGCAAGACAGTGGCAATGCAGGTTCCCAGGATGATGATTCCTTTGACCAGCTTGCTTTTGGTGATCTTCCTGGACCAGAAAAGCAAAGTGAAACATAGGAAAAGATGGAATAGGAGATAGAAGACAATCAATAATGCTTGCCGCATTTGCTTTCCTCGATGAAACGATTATACCAAATGGGAAAAGGGGTGGGAAGGCAAAGCACTTTCCACCCCTTTCCAAGTCCCTTAGATCAGTTTCGAATTCTTCAATAGCTCTTCTACTTCCGTCCCTTTCGTCTTCTTCAGCACCATCTTCAGGAGGAACTTCTCCTTGTGGGAGAGCTTGATGTTGCTGATCTTCTTCTTGTCGATGGCATAGTAGGAAGCCTTGAGGAGTTCCCTTACGTCGTAGCAGCTGCCCCAGACTTCCGGGACGCCTCTATCCACGTTCAGGAGAGTGTAGACGGATTCCATACCCGTGCGGATAGAATACTCCGTCGTGAAGATGGTATCCCTCGGGGTTTCGGCAAACTGGCCGATGAAGGCAAAGTTCACAGCACCTTTCGGAACCACAAGCGGACGGTCCGTGTTCTTCCGCGGCTGGAAGAAGGCATTGATGTAAGGCATATAGCAGGTCGTCGTGTTGCAGGCATCCTTGGACAGGGTTTCGATATCGTCTTTTCCGAAGCCGATATGGTAGAGCCATTCCTTTGAGACTTCCTCGCCCGTGCAGAACCGCATCGGCTTCTTCACGTAGTTGCCGGGCTTTCCGGTGCTAAGCGCGTAGACCCAGATGAGGACCGTATCCTTGTCCTGGCTCTTGAACTGAGGCTGCCGGTTGACAGTCCAGCTCAGATACCAGTTGTCTACGCTGTCCTTTACGGTGATGATTCCACCGGTCGTCACCTTCCCTTCGAGCGGATTCCGGTGGCAGATATCCTCGATCCTCCGGATGATTCTCTTATCCTTGGTCTCGATTGTTGCAGACATCCAGTTCGTATCTTCCGGGTTGGAGCAGAAAGCGGAAGGATTTCCGAAGCTCTTGTCCTGGCTTGCAATCCTGTTCCAGAGGTTCCAGGAATCCCCGGTGTTCGGCTTGATGCCGCTTAGGTCCGGAGCATGGCTCTGGTCTCCGTAGCAGGAGACATCCGTGCAGCAGCCGTTCGTGATGAAGACAAGGTCGTTCTCGTCCAGCTCCTTCTTCTCTTCCTTTCCGTCCTTGGTGAAATCGAGTTCCCTGGCAACTTTCCTGTCCGGTGCTATGTCGAAGAGGACATTCGTCACTTCGACTCCGAAATCGAAGACGACCCCTTTCTTCTGCAGATACTTCTGCAGAGGGAGAATCATGGAATCGTACTGGTTGTATTTGGTGAAGCGGAGCGCCGAGAAATCCGGAAGCCCGTCGATATGGTGGCAGTACCTGGCGATATATCTCTTCATCTCCAATGCCGAGCACCAGCGCTGGAAAGCAAACATCGTCTGCCAGTATAGCCAGAAATTGGAATTCCAGAAGTCATCCGTGAAGAACTCATCGATCTTCTTGTCTTCCAGGTCCTTCTCCGGGGTCATCAACAGAGCCGTCAGTTCCATGGCAGCTTTCTTGTTGAGACCGAATTTCTTGTCCGTATGGGCATCCTTTCCGCAGTCTGTTGTGGCACGGCAGAGGGAATAGTTGGGATCCTTCTTGTTGAGCCAGTAGTATTCGTCGAGGACCGATACCCCTGGAGTCTCGATAGATGGAACATCCCGGAACATATCCCACATGCACTCGAAATGGTTGTCCATCTCTCTTCCTCCGCGCATATAGAATCCTTTCGAGATGTCTTTCTTTCCGTCGCAGCTTCCGCCGGAGACGGGAAGCTTCTCCAGGATATGGATGTTCTCCCCTTTGACTCCTCCGTCTCTTACAAGATAGAAGGCAGCGCTTAGTCCTGCCAGACCCGAACCGATGATGTAGGCATGCTTCTTTTCGCTTCCTTCCGGGATTTCGGGATGAGCGAACGCTTCGTAATTTCCTGCTGTATAGTACATGTTCTAGCCTCCTTATGGCCTTACCATAAGAGTAGAAGAAAAAAGCCGGAGACCAAATCTCCAGCTTGCATGGTTTGTATAGAATTAAGACAACCGGGAAAAGGTGGAGAAAAATGCGACAAAAGGAGAAAAACGTCTAAACCCGATGTTCCTTGGAATAAGAAAGGAGCGCCTGGCGGATCGTCCCTTTTACAATCGGAACCAAATGCTGGATGATATCTTTCGGATCCTGGTTCATTCCCTTGTCGATCCAGGTCAGGACCAGCCCGACGAAGGAACTCGTATAGAAACCTGCCAGGAAGGCTTTGTCTTCTTCCCGGGCAGGGATATCCTTCGCTTCTTCCTCGACGACTCCCCGAAGCAGAGGAGTGACAAGCCGGTCCAGATACCGCACCAGGACTTTGAGGGAGACGGAGTGGTAGATGTTCATGACAAATGCCCGGTCTTCCAGGGCCAGAAGGAAGATCCTGTAGAATCCCTCCTCCCAGTTATCGTAGTGGCGGTTCTCTGCCAGGATCTTATCGGCATCCTTGACGCAGGTCCATTCGATGAGGGCAGGGATGTTGTCGAAATGGTAATAGAAAGTCTGCCGGTTCACACCGCAGTCCTCCGTGATGTCTTGGACGGTAACCCCGTTCAGCGGCTTCTTCAGGAGAAGCTTCTTCAGGGAATCCGAAAGTGCTCTTTTCGTAATATCGCTCATAATGCGAGTATAGTTCGACACGTGTCTAGTTTCAAGACGGATAAGGCAGTATTGTTTTTTCTCCGTCTATGAATAATACTGATAAAAGAGAACGGAACAAAGGAACGGTATCTCTTTATCCACCTGCTCCGTTTGGAAAGGAAGGCAACGATGGAAAAGGAACGCAGTTTTCCGTATCCGAATCCAAACGATCCTCTTACGAAGCTTCTCGAAAGCACGAGAGACGGCGATAGGACCGACTGGGATCACCTCTTTGACTCCCCTTCTGTGAAGAACCCTCCTCCGGCAGATCCGGACAAGGAAAAAGAGAAGAACGAATAAGGAAAAGGCCTGGCTTCCGCCAGACCTTTTTTTCGGCTTTCCTATTTCCTCTTCTTCTTGGAGAGGAAGGCAAGGCAGGAAGGAATGCTGCAGACAGCTGCCAGAAGGAGGAAGGCTGCCGGAACGGCAATGCCGGGGCCTAGTTTTACCGAGATGGTGAAGGTAGTACCGGTCGTGATACCGGCAAGAGCGGGTGTCACAGAGACCAGGATTCCGCTGGTGAGGAAGAAGAGGAAGTCCAGGATTCCGAAGAAGGAGACTGTCTCTTTGCTTTTCTTCATCCTGCAGAGGAATGCACAGCATAAGGCGGCAAGGATTCCGGCGATGGCGAAGGCAAAGGCAACGATGAGTCCGGGAGTCGGGCCGATGGACTGGCTTTCGGAACCGAACATATACTGGAACAGGGTGACTTCTTCCTTGGTCTTTGTAATGGATTCCGTCAGACTCACTGCCGGAAGAGACGAAAAGGCAAGCCCGGCTATTCCGAAGACGAAACTGGCCATACTGGTTAATGTTGCAACCTTACGATCTATTCTCATGTTGTTCTCCTTTCCGATGCTTTCTCTTCAATTTAGGATAAAACAAAATATAGGATCAGAATATCAGTATAGGAAAAATTGCAGTTATTTTTTAGCCTTCTTCTGGCATTCCGGGCAGACTCCGTATATTTCCGTGCTGTGATCCAGGATCTGGAACCCGGTAGAAGCGGAAATCCTGCTGTTTGCTTCATGGTACGGACATCCCGGAAGTTCCACTCTCTTATGGCATCTTACGCAGACCAGGATGTGGTGGTCCTTCGAAGTAACAAGGGAAAAGACGTTTTTCTTCTCTTCTCCGGTCTCCTTCTTCACAAGCCCGGCCTTTGCAAAGGAGTTCAGGCTTCTGTAGACAGTCGAAAGATTGAGGCCAAGGCGGCTGACCTTGCCATAGATCTCTTCGCATGTCATTGGGAAGGAGGCTTCCCTCAGGACGGAAAGGATCATCTCCCGTCCCTTTGTTTTCTTAAGGGTGTTTTCACTCATAGGTTTATTTTAATCGAATAACTCTTGCAATTCAATTTGCAGAGATCTATATTAAAAATGCAAATGATTTGCATTTGCATAAAAGAGATTAACCATGAAAAAGAAAATTGCTTTGCTAGCCTTTGCCTGTCTGACCCTTTCTTCCTGCGGGAAGAAGGCGGAAGAGGACAACAAGCTTACTATCTATACTTCTTTCTATCCGATCTATGATTTCACGAGACGCATCTGCAAGGAGAAGGCAAACGTCATCAATATCACGCCTGCCGGATCCGAACCCCATGACTACGAGCCAAGCGCCAAGGAAGTCGCCGGTCTGTCCTCTGCCGACCTGATCTTTGTCAACGGCTTAGGGCTGGAAAGCTATAAAGACAAGCTTCCTCAGGAGAAGATGAAAGTCGTCACGTCCGGGATCAGCGTGGAACAGGTAAACGGCGTAGAGGATCCCCATGCCTGGCTGAATCCACAAAATGCTATTACCTATATGAAGAACATCAAGGATGCCCTTGTTTCCATCGACAGCACGGACAAGGATTATTTCGATTCCAACTTCGAGGAGGCCAGCTATCTATTCCATTCCCTGGACAAGTCCTTCCAGGAGACGACTGCTGCTTTCGGAAACAAGCATATCGTTGTTTCCCATGCCGCTTTCGGATATCTCTGCACGGAGTACGGACTTACCCAGCATTATGTGGATGGAATCTCCCCGGATGAGGAGCCTACCGCCAAGGGGCTTCAGGCTATCATTGATGAGGTCAAGGAATATAATATAACCACAGTCTTCAGCGAAGAACTGGTATCTCCGGAAATCTGCGAGAAGGTTGCCAAGGAGACAGGATGCGCTATGGAGACTTTGAATCCTCTGGAAGGTCTTACCGAGCAGGATATGGAATACGAAGACTACGTCTCCGTTATGGTAGAGAACATCCAGAAACTGGAAAAAGCTTCCCAGAAGAAATAGAAGGAGGAGTATATGATCGAGCTCCAGAAGGTTTCCTTTTCCTACAAGGACGAGCCGGTTCTGAAAGATGTCTCCTTCCGTATCGAGGATGGTTCTTTTGTCGGAGTCATCGGATCCAACGGTGCCGGAAAGACAACTTTGATCCGTCTGGTCCTGGGAATCCTCAAGCCGACTGGCGGAAAGATCCTCCGCACCGACAAACGGATTTCGTATGTCTCCCAGACGACTTCCCTCTCCGATTCCTCCTTCCCCTCCAGCGTCGAGGAGGTCGTTTCCTTGGGGCTCTGCTCGAACAGCCCCTTTCTTTTCGGTTACAGGGAAAAGAAAGAGAAGGTCGAGAATGTCCTGAAGGAGACGGGTCTGTTCGAGCTGAGGAAGAGGCTGGTCTACCAGCTGAGCGGCGGACAGCTTCAGAAAGTGAAGATTGCCAAGGCTTTGGTATCCGACCCGACCCTTATCGTCCTGGATGAACCGGATTCCGGTATGGATGAGAAGAGCCATGAGAAGCTTATCGAGACTGTCGACGAGCTGCACGACAGGAAGAAGACGGTTCTCTTCATCTCCCATCATATGGATGATCTCGGGAAAGCCGATAAGATACTCCTTGTCGGAAACGGCGGTGTCTCCTTGGTTCAGGAGGGCGAGAAACATGTTTCAATCTGAGTTCATGAGACTTGCCTTTGCCGTCGGAATCCTGCTTTCCGTGATCCTTCCCCTTGTCGGATCGACAGCCGTCTACAAGAGGCTTTCCATGACCGGCGACGCTCTTGCCCATACCTCCCTTGCCGGTGTTGCCATCGGTCTTGCCTGCGGACTGAATCCCCTTGTCACTTCTGTTCTCCTCTGCGTAGTGGCCATGCTTGTCATCGAACTCATCCGGAAGAAATTCAGCAAGTTCTCGGAGCTCGGGGTTGCCGTCGTGCTCTCGTTTGGAATCGGCCTTGCGGGTGTCCTCTCCAGTTTCACGAAGACAAGCAGCTTCGATCAGTATCTCTTCGGCTCCATTCTCCTGATCGATCATCTGGAGCTCTACATGGTACTGGGAGTTTTCGTCCTGGATGTTCTCTTCTACGTCTTCTTCCACAAGCAGATCTTCGCTGCTATCTACAACGAAGAAGAAGCCAAGGTGCAGGGGATCAATGTAGGGCTCATCAATTTCCTCCAGTCCCTGCTTCTCGCCCTTACGATTGCACTTTCTGCCAAGACCATCGGCTCCTTAGTCGTCTCCTCCCTGATCGTGATTCCTATTGCTGCTTCGTTGCAGTGCAAGAGGAACTATCTGGAGACGATCCTGATTGCAATCGGTGTCTCCTTTGCCTCCACTGTTTCCGGGCTGACTTTCTCCTATTACCAGGACTTGAAACCAGGAGCCACGATTGTTCTTTTCTCCGTCTTCCTCCTTGTCCTCTTCTTAGCGATAGGAACCCTAGCCAAGCTCTTCCGAAGAAGAAAAAAGTGCTAACAATGGATCCCTGCCTCTTAATAGAAGCAGGGATTTTTTTAAATAAAAGAGGCAAAACGGTGGATAAAACAGCAATTTATGAAAGGGCTATCAAAAATTACTTGGTTTTTTCCCCTTTTCCTTCATAATGTAAGGAAGCAACTAAAGGAGTTGTAATTTATCAACAAGAAAAAGATCCGTTCGGCGTCTCTTCTTTCCCTTTCCCTTATCTGCTCTCTGACGCTCGCTTCCTGCGGCGAAACAAAGAATTCTTCGCCTTCCGTCATTCCGGATTCCT
>Ga0172377_10007672_pt1 | contig 11090 bp, 7 predicted proteins | sample Pumphouse3metaG_FD_119749 | JGI IMG/M metagenome (GOLD analysis project Ga0172377, IMG submission 119749) | Leachate microbial communities from a municipal landfill in Southern Ontario, Canada - Pumphouse #3 metaG | ecosystem: Engineered > Solid waste > Landfill > Unclassified | place: Canada... | reverse complement strand
GAGATTTTAAAAAGATCAGTGCGTGGCTCCTGGAAGAGACCAAGGATGCTGACTTTGTCATCATTTCGCTCGATACCTTGCTATTTGGGGGAATTGTTCCAGCTCGCATCAATCATCTAACCTTAGAGGAAATTCGAAATCGGGTTCAGATTGTTACCAAAATTCGTCAGCAAAATCCTCGCATTAAAATCTTTGCCAACGAATTGATCATGCGTTGTCCTAGCTACTCACTTTCCGATGAGGAACCTGACTATTTCGATTTATATGGTAAGGAAATATTCCGCTATGGCCAAATTCTTGATATGAAGAGCCAAGGAATGATGACTTATGACTTACAAAAGGAATTGGAGAGGCTGATTGATAAAATTGATCCAGTGGCTTTAAAAGATTATATGGATCGAAGAAAGGTCAATATATCTATCCTTTTAGAAAATTTGAATCTTGTCGCCACAAAGGTCATTGACTTCTTTATCATTCCTCAAGATGATTCCAACGAATATAGTTTTTCTTCTATCGATCAAAAAAAGGTTCGCGATTATATTTGTCAAAATCACATTGAGGACAATATCATCATGTATCCTGGTGCTGATGAAGTAGGGCTGACGCTCATCGCCCGCGCAGTCAACCAAATAAATGGGATTAAACCCAAAATCATGGTTTATTATTCCTCGTCAACCGGTCAATTTGTCATTCCTAGTTTTGAGGATCGCATCATCGATGAAACTGTCAAATATCAAATCTATGCCATCGGTGGAATTCGTGTCAATTCTGCTAGCGAATGCGATATTCTTTTGGGAATCAATATCGGGAGTCAGATGCTTACGAAAAACGATAAACGCGTCGATGTAGTATATGGTAAAAATCGCAATCTATTGACCTTTATCGACTATATGGATTACGGAAAAAAATCAAATAAGATTGTTGGTATCGCTGATGTAGCTTACTGCAATGCTGCTGATGAAGAGTTGATGATTTTGCTTCGCAATCGCAAGATGCTCTATGCTATTGATGCCTATGCCGGTTGGAATACTTCAAGCAACACGCTTGGAACCGTTTTGTCGACCTTGAGCTGCTATCGTGCCACGCACGATGAGAGAAAAAAGAGGGAATTTTTGACTTATCGCTACTTCGAGGATTATGGTTATATGGCTATCGTGCGCGAGGCTATTGCGAAACAGGTTGGTCAAATGGAGGGAAGTACCCGTTTTGACTTAGGCGTAAATTATGACTTTTTGCTTAAAAAGACACGTGAAATGCTCGGTATTCACATGCAGACTTTCTTTCCAGAAATTTACGACAAAATTGCAAAAATGACCATATCCTTTCCGTGGAATCGACTGTTTGAAATAATGCTAAAATTAGATTTTAAGGACGAATAGGTATGAAAAGCATCGGAATCGATATCGGTGGGACCACAATTAAAGGAGCCCTCTTTGATGACATGCAAATCATTAAAGAATTTATGACCCCCACCAATGGTAAACTGGGTCGAGAAAAAATTCTTGTTGCTTTAAGACTGACCATTGATCACCTTCTAGTTTACGACGTCCAATATATCGGGATCGACTCCGCCGGAAATATTGATCCCTACACGGGAATGTGTGTCTATGCCTCAAATAACTTGACGGGTTGGACTGGTTTTAATATCAAGGAATATGTCGAAAATAGCTACAATGTACCAACGTATGTTGAAAATGATGCCGTTGCTGCCTTATGGGCTGAAACTTATGAAAATAAGGATGATTTCAAAGAAAAAAATATTTGTCTTCTAACCATAGGAACCGGTCTAGGATGTGTTGTTATGGAACACAATCACATCTACTATGGCGAAAAATTTGATGAAGGAGCCTACGCCCATATTTGCGTTAATCCTCACGGCCTTCAGTGTGATTGCGGACGCTGTGGCTGCGCCGAAAAAGAACTTTCCGCCACCGGACTATTGAATTATGGACAAATGAAAATTGAGAATTTGAAGGATGTTAAAGAACTATTCAATCTCTATCGGAATAATGATCAACGCGCCGTCGATGTTATAACTGACTATGGAGACAAGTTGAATTATTTTCTTGCCGTATTAACTAAACTCAAGAATATTGATTTATTTATCATCGGTGGCGGCGTCGCATCCTCCCGGGATGTTTTCCAAAAAATAATTAAAAGTAAGGCCAAAATAGTATATGCTAAACATAGCAATCGCGCCGGGGTTATCGGTGCTAATCTTTTAGGAAAATTACAAAATGAATATCGTTAATAATACTAATTATTCCCTTGATCAAAGTCTTTGCGAACTGCAGAAGGAATTTTCTTTTTGCTCAAAAGACACTAACGTTTTTATTGATCCCGCTAGTCGTGATGCGATATATTATGAATTATCTTCCAATAGTTTATTTATTGACTGCACCAAGCAGAACAGTATCTATTATTTATTGCATCTAGCTCAATCGCATGGGTATCAGAAATCATTTAGAATTGATTTAGATGCCGAGCATATCACTGAATTGGCCCTGATGGTCGACTGCTCGCGCAATAATGTTTTGAAAGTAGAGACTGTTTATCGACTTATTCGCTATTTAGCTTACATGGGTTATAACACCTTGAAACTATATATGGAAGACACATATATAATTCCATCGGAACCTTATTTTGGTTATCTTCGCAATGGTTATTCCTTTGAAGATCTTAAAAAGATTGATAACTATGCTTTGTACTTTAATATTGAACTTGTACCGTGCATTCAAACCTTAGCTCATCTAAACGCCCCCGCACGCTGGTGCGTTTATCGCCCTCTTTTTGACTGCAAAGATATTCTCTGCGTTGATAAACCGGAGGTTTATGCTCTCATCGATAAGATGTTAGCTACACTTAGTTCAACTTTCCGCTCTAGACGGATCAACATCGGAATGGATGAAGCCTATTTTTTGGGACGTGGGAAATTCTTGGATCAGCACGGATACGAGGCGCGATATGAAATTTTTCAAAGACATCTAAAAAAAGTACTTGAATTGTGTGACAAATACCATCTTCAACCTGAAATGTGGTCCGACATGTTTTTTTCACAATCGCAATTGGCCTATCAGAACTCACTTTCAACAAAATTGCCAGAAATCAACGTTCCCTTGAATTTGAAATTAGTGTATTGGGACTATGAAATTAGGGATGAAGACTACATAAACAAAATACTTGATTTGCATCAAAGAATAACTCCCGATATCGCTTACGCTGGTGGAGCATGGAAGTGGTTGGGCTTTGCCCCTAACAATGCTCTATCACTTGAAGCGTTGAAGCGTTACCTAAAGTGTTGCGATCAAAAAAATATCCGTGATGTGACTGTCACTGCCTGGGGAGACAATGGTGGCGAATGCTCGATCTTTTCGATACTGCCAACTCTAAACTATGTGGGAAATGCTAAATATTTTGGCTCAAATGTTGAATTTGACACTCATTTTAAATGTCTTACTGGAATCAATTTTAATGATTTTATGAACGTGGACCGGGTCAATCAAGTTGGAACGAACTGGTCACCGCTTCATCGGAATTATATGTCATCAACTTTTTTATATAACGATCCATTGCTAGGAATATACGATTCAACTGTGCGACCTGATCAAAGTCAAATATATAAGAAAGTTACCAAATTGCTCATAAAAAATATTTCCAATTCGAAATTTGGATATATTTTTCAAACTTTGGTGAGTTTGACAGATCTATTGAGTTATAAGTGTGACTTGGGTTTGCGCTTACGAAAAGCATATCAGCAAAAAGAAGATTCACAGCTTGTCCAAATTTACTCAGAAATCGAGATAATCAAGGCCAAATTGGATATTTTCTATCAGAATTTCTCAGCTCAGTGGCACCACGAATCGCGCGCCAATGGTTTTGATGTTCAAGACTTGAGAATCGGCGGTTTAAAGATGCGTTTGGAGCACACGGAAAAATTACTTAACCAGTATCTTTCCAAACAAATTGATACTATTCCTGAATTAGAGGAAACAATAAAGGATTTTTATGGGAGGAATGACGAGTGGAATCAACCGGATGATCTATGTGAATCCAGCTATCAAAAAATATCCACTGTCAACGTCAATAAATGATTATGAAATATACAGTAAATCGAAATTTGGTCAAGATCGAATCGAAAGGTCAATGTAAATATATTGAATTGTTTGTCAATAATGTCATTCGCATCTATACCGAGAAAAATCCTGAAGATCTATGTAAGTTAAATAAGCCTAAACCCTTAAGTTACTTTGATATTAATCTTTATGAGGATGCTGACAATCCTGAAATTATTGTCGAGTATGAAGATGTTTCTATTCGCGTGAGCAGCGAATTAGATATAACAATCACTCGCGATGATCACGCCTTCTTTCATGAGACTGGCACGGAAGATTCAAGTTTAAAACTCACTTTAGACTTGTCGAAAGATTCTCGTGTCTTTGGTTTGGGTGATAAGATGAACACTCTTGATAAAAAAGGTTATTTCTATTCATCGTGGAACAGTGACATTTCCACTCACCACGATGAACTTTGCCCGGCTTTATATAAGACCTCAAATTTCTTGTTAACCTACTCTTTTAAAATATTTTATGGCATATATTTCAATAGTACTTATCGCTATGATTTTGACATTGCTAAAACTGATCTTGATTCGATATTGGTTTCTTCCAACAAGGCCAAACTTGATTACTATTTATTTTTGTCTCCTCTAGTACCAGACATCATTTCAAACTTTTCTTATCTGTGCGGTCACCCCTATTTAGTTCGCCTTAAAACATTGGGTAACAATCAATCGCGATGGTCATATGAAAATGAGAGCGAAGTACTAGAAGTCGCTAAAAATTTTAAAAAATTTTCAATCCCCTTGGATTATATCCATCTCGATATTCACTATTTGAATAATTACAAGATTTTAGAAATAGATAAAAACCGCTTTCCCGATATGAAAGGGCTTGCTGATAAACTCAAATATCAAGGTATAGAATTGATAGCCATCAATGACGCCGCGGTCAAATTTGAGAAGGGATATGCTCTCTGCGATGAATTGCTGGATAAACACCTGGCTTCAAGTTTAGATGGTAAGCCATACATCAATACTGTTTGGCCTGGGGAAAGTATTTTTCCTAACTACTTTTCACAGATAACGCAGGAAATCATCTACAAATATATGTCAAAATTCATTGATGACAATGGTTTCAGTGGCATCTGGAACGATATGAATGAACCCGCTTCTTTCCAAGGCGAGTTGCCTTTAGATGTGGATATGAGTTTTGACTCGCGCATCTTAAAACACGATGAGGCTCACAATCTTTACGGTGAAAAAATGGCTGAATGCAGCTATCGCTATTTTGTCAATCATCATCGTCGTCCGTATGTCTTTTCACGCGCCGGATTCGCTACCACTCCTAAATATGCCTTTGTTTGGAACGGCGACAATTTCTCCTTGTGGAATCACTTGCGATGCTCTATTCCGCAATCGCTATCGCTCGGACTGTCTAATTTTATGTTTAATGGTGATGACATTGGTGGGTTTGGTGGAGATACCAATAAGCAACTGCTCATTCGATGGGTCGAAGCCAATCTTTTCTTTCCATTTTTCCGGAATCATTCTTCACTGAATACCAAGCATCAAGAACCATATGCTTTTGACGATGAAACTTTAAATATATATCGTAAATTTGTTAATTTGCGTTATCAATTTTTACCATATTTATACAATTGCTGCTATTTGATGAGTACCGAGGGTCAACCGATAACTCGTCCTCTCTTCTATCATTATCAAAATGATGAAAGAACGCTTGATATTAACGATGAATATATGGTCGGTTCTCAGTTAATTGTGACTCCTATTATCAACAAGGACGAGACTTCGCGTCTGATCTATTTGCCTAAAGGAACGTGGATTAATTTTTTCACCAACGAAACCTACGAAGGAGAAAAAGAATATATTATTCACCTCCCTCTCGATCAACTCGGTCTTTTTGTTAAGAAAAATTCGATTATTCCCTTTTACCCAAATTGCCTGCACATTGATAAAAAAGAAATTAAAACTTTAATCGTACGCATCTATGGAGAACAAGCTTCGACTGAAATATACGAAGATGATGGCGATTCGCTCGATTACCTCCAAGCAAAATTCAACATCTATCAACTTGATTATTGCCAAGGAAGATTTAGCCTTATTAGCAAACATCTGGGCTATGATACTGACTATCAAAAAATAAAAATCATTACTGATTCTGGTGAGCAAATTATTCCCTTTGCCTATCACATTGATATCAAGGTATAAAAATGTAAATATTCTAAGATAATCTATCAAAAAATTAACCTATATTTATTCTATTCTTCTGTCCGTTAATTCTATTACCTATACTTAATATATAAATATAATTTATATATTTTGTCTATTTATCAAAAAAGTCAAAAGGAGATATAAACGTTATGAATACCAAGAAAGTTGCAATTTTCGGCCTAGGAAACCGTGGAAATTTTTATGGCGAACTCGCCAAGTTAAAACCGAACAAAATGAAGGTCGTTCAGATTGTCGACGTAAATCCAACCGCTTTGAAATACGCTCAAAATCTTTACCAACTGGATGATAGGTTTTGTTATTCCTCCGTCGAAGAATTTCTTCAAGCGCCCAAAATCGCCGATGCGGTCATTAATTGCACGATGGATAAATATCATATTGAGACCACGATGCCCTTATTCAAATTGGGATATGACGTGCTTCTTGAAAAACCAATATGCATGAATCCAGTTCAACTAGTTGAATTGATGAACGAATCGAAAAAATACAATAAGACTTTGATGGTTTGTCACGTCTTGCGCTACACACCTTTTTATCGCACCATTAAGAAAATGATAAATCAAGGAAAGATTGGTGATCTTATCACAATTGAGATGGCCGAACACGTCTATGTTCCCCACATGCTCGCCAGCTATGTCCGCGGTCAGTGGAATTCGGAGAAAAAATGTGGTTCGCCAATGATTATGGCAAAATGTTGTCACGATACCGATTTGATGTGTTGGCTCAATTCTGGCTCCCGCCCCGAGGAGGTTTCCTCCTTTGGTCGCCGTTCAGTTTTTATTCCTCAAAATAAGCCTGAGGGAGCAGCACAAAAATGTATGGATTGTAAATATAAGAAGACATGCATGTATTCCTGCTATCACAACTTAGACATGCATCATATGGATCCAATTATCTTTAATAACGCCTTCCCAGGAAAAAGATATGATCAATTAACGCGCGATGATAAAATTAAAGTATTGAGCGAATCGCCCATTTTAGGTCACTGTGCCTTTGATGGCCCACAGGATATCGTCGATCATCAAACAACGGCTGTCGCATTTAAAAATGGGGTAACCGCGTGCTTAACTATGGTTGGTGGTACTTCATATCCTTGCCGAACCATTCACATCATCGGAACCAAAGGCGAATTGTTTGGAACCTTTGAAACTAACATCCTTACCTTCCGTGAATACATACCTGACAAGTTTTCACGCAAGACGAAAAAAATCTATCTAGGTAATGTCGGTGAGGGACACGGTGGCGGTGATATTCGCTTGGTTGAGGACTTCATTGATTATCTTCGCACCGGTAAAAAATCCATTTCACAAACGACGATTGAGGATTCAATCGATGGACATCTTCTTGGCATTGGTGCTGATATGTCCGATAAGAACCACAAGACAGTCTTGATTACTCCTGAACGAAAACTGGTGCAAGAATAATATGAAATTAGCTGAAGGATTGATTGTCTCGTGTCAGGCTTTGAAAGATGAACCCATGTATGGAGGCTCATCCGTTCCTAAGTTTGCCTTAGCCGCCTACCAAGCTGGGGCGCAGGGCATTCGGGCTAACACCGTCAAAGATATTAATCGCATCTATCGTATCATCCATGGAAATCTACCTATCATTGGTATCATTAAGGCCAACTATCCGGAATCGAAGGTATATATTACTCCAACCTTAAAGGAAGTAAAAAAACTCATTCGCGCTAAATGTGATGTCATCGCGCTTGATGCTACCTTTCATCCTCGACCAAAGAATGAGAAATTGATTGATTTGATTCGTTACATACGCCACCATTCCTCCAAGTTGATCATGGCTGATTGTGCAACTTTAGATGAAGCGGTAAATGCAGAAAGACTTGGCTTTGACTACATATCGACAACCCTTCGCAGCTATACTGAGGAGACCGCAGGCATCAGGATTCCTGACATTGCAAATTTGAAAAAACTACTAACACTTTTACCCGTTGACAAGGTTATATTTGAAGGAGGAATCGACAGTCCGCAAACCTTCAAAAAAGTTCTGGACACTGGGGTTAAACGCTGTGTTATTGGCGGTGCTATTACTCGACCGTTGCAAATAACCAAGAGATATCTTAAAGAATACGATCAAAGGGAAAAAGGAGAGAAAAATGGAAAACAATAAAACAGAGAAAGTTAATTTTTGGAATAGATTTAAGCCGGCAGAAATATCAAAGCGTCATCATCTCAAGCGCGAAAAGGAAATTCAAAATAAAATTGAAACTGAGAAAAGAATTGTTAATTACAACACTTTGGTGGCCAAAGAATTAGAAAACCGAAAAATGAAAAAAGTAGCACCCAAGGATGCCTATATCGCTTTGGTTAATGTTAATAAAGTTTATGACAACCTCGTTCAGGCTGTTTACGATTTCAATTTAAACGTAAAGAAAAATGAATTTATTGTCTTAGTCGGACCTTCAGGGTGTGGAAAGTCGACCACGTTAAGAATGATTGCTGGTCTTGAAGAAATAACTTCTGGAAATCTTTTTATCGATGGAGTCTACGCCAATTCTCTTCCACCTAAAGATCGTGATATTGCCATGGTTTTTCAATCATATGCGCTGTATCCAACTATGACCGTTCGTGAAAATTTGGCTTTTAGTTTAAAAATTCGCAAGGTGAGCAAACAAGAGATTGATGAAAGAATCGAGAAAACCGCAAAGATTCTGCAAATCGAAGATTATCTTGACCGCAAGCCCAAGGCACTCTCAGGTGGACAACGTCAGCGTGTAGCGCTCGGTCGTGCCATTATTCGCAATTCAAAATTTTTCCTGATGGATGAACCGCTTAGTAACCTCGATGCCAAATTGCGCGTTTCGATGCGAGCAGAAATAATCAAATTGCATCGCTTGGTGGGAGCAACTACCATATACGTTACTCACGATCAGACCGAGGCGATGACGATGGCTGATCGCATCGTTGTGATGAATAAGGGCTATATTCAACAGGTTGGCACTCCGGAAGAAATATATAACTATCCCAGCAATGAATTTGTTTCAACCTTTATTGGAAGTCCTTCAATGAATATTGTTCCTGTGACAATAAATAACAATACCGTGATTTTTAACAATGGATCCAAAATTGAATTGCTTCCTACTCAAATGGAAAAGATTGAAAAATATTTCAGTCAAAAATTGAAAGTGCTCGATGATTATCTTGCCAATGGCTTAGAAATTGAATTAGAGAATGCTTTACTTGTTAAAAAATATCACTTTAAAGCCCAGAAGCACAAAAAGGATGATGATGTTGAATCCCTAGCTAACGTTCTCGTTTTGGATGAGGAAGAAAAAAATAATTGTCAGCAGCGCTTTGAAGAAAAATCTGATGCCAAGAAGGAAACTCGAAAGATATATCGAGACATTATTAAGAATAAGAAATTTGCAACTCACTTGGGGATAAGACCCGAGGATTGCTATATCGTTGGTAATCTTCACGATCCCATTGTTACTCCGAGTACTGAAGTTCCTTTCAACACAACTCTGACAGAATTGTTGGGAAATGAATATCATGTTCACGGTGAATTCGACAGCCAAGAATTTATAATCAAGAGCAAGGCCGGGAAGAAAATCCCCAACAATTCTACTCTATCCATCGTTCTAGATTTGAACAAGATTCATCTATTTGACATATTGGACACCAATCGCATATTTTAGGAGAAAAAAATGAACACTGTACTTTTTACGGAAATAAATCAAGAAGTTGATTCTTTAACACTTACGGAACACTATAATCGTCCATTGTTATCTGACATAATAGCTAAAATTAAAAAAGCCAAGATTACTAACGTAGTCATTGCCGCACGCGGTAGTTCTAACCACGTTGGATTATATTTTAAATATCTCTTTGAGACATTCGCTCACATTCCGGTTGGCATGGCAGGAATGAGTGTCGTAACTAAATATGATTCATATCTGGATTTGAATCACACCTTGATTTTAGCCATTTCTCAATCGGGCTCAGGCGTCGATATCACTGAATATATCAATAAAGCTAAGCAACATGGGGCTTTAACTTTAGGAATAACTAACGATTTACAAAGCATTGTCGCCAAGGCCTGCGAATTGAATATGTATTTAAATTTGACGAGAGAGGAATCTCTTGCGGCCACGAAGACCTTTATTTCTCAAATGTTTTGTGCTCTCTTACTAGTAACGGAATATACTAAAAATCCACGTCTAGTGAAGGCAGTAGATAGTGTCAAATGCGGAGTTGAAGCAATTCTTTTAGATGCGGACAATATAAAAAAATATATTACCTTTTTTGCCAATGCATCTGACTGTTACATGTTGGGTCGAGGCTTTGATCTAGTCTCAGCTTTTGAAAGCGCACTAAAAATTCAGGAAACAACATATATTAAAGGCAAGGCTTATGCCATATCCGATTTTTATCACGGACCATTTGCCATTGCAGATAGCAATCAGAACTTTGTTGTTTTTTGTTCGCGGGGAAAATGTCACGATGACAGTGTTAAAATGATTGAGAAACTGTTGTCGGTGCAAGCTAAAGTATTGATAATTACCGATGACTGCAATCTTAAATTTTCCACGCCAACAATCTATCATCAGAACGAGGATGAAGTCATTGCTCCTTTTATGAATATTGTTACGATGCAGATCTTAGTTAATTTCATCGCTATTGAGCGAGGCATTAACCCCGATCATCCCCGCAATCTAAAAAAAGTAACCATCACGAGGTAAAATTATGGAAATATATACACCGAGCACTCAGCATGTCGGAGATAAAAAGATCTTAGCCATCGCGGCTCATCAAGATGATAT
>Ga0172377_10007671_pt1 | contig 11091 bp, 7 predicted proteins | sample Pumphouse3metaG_FD_119749 | JGI IMG/M metagenome (GOLD analysis project Ga0172377, IMG submission 119749) | Leachate microbial communities from a municipal landfill in Southern Ontario, Canada - Pumphouse #3 metaG | ecosystem: Engineered > Solid waste > Landfill > Unclassified | place: Canada... | reverse complement strand
TCTGCGTGTCTAGCTTAAGATCGCGATCGATAAACTCCTCGACCTTTTTTTGTTCTTCGGGCAATAGACGGCCATCTACTGTTGCAATTCTCGCTAGCATGGAAAACGCTCCGACAAAAAATACCATCTGCGTTTGCTGCTGCGGAGATAACTGTTCTCTCGTAAAGGATTGCTGGTCTCTGTACCCAGAGGCATCGGCTCTATCGAATAAATTACCGAAAGCGATGCCTGCTACAAGCCCTAAGGGACCTCCGAACACAAAGCCGAGAGCCCCGCCGATTATTTTCCCGATCCAACCCATCAAAGTCCGCCTAGAGTTTGTCGATCAGCATCGAGCATTTGCCCGAGGGAATCGGCAAGGTTTTCTTTTTGTTTTCTCCAAGTATCTCGATTGTAAAATAATAAAGTTTTTCCGATTCCAGACGAATCTCCCACCCTCTTTGCTGTTTATTGCTTAAAATAGTGATGAGATTACGTTTAAGCGAAAGTCCTTCGATACCCATCGCCTCGAGGTTGGTCATGGTCCAGTCGACGGTTTTTCTCGGTAAAGATATCGACAGACCGATGATGTCTTCAATCATAAGCGTAATAGTAATGAGTGCTACATACGGTAAAAATCTCCGAATCGGGAAATCGGGAAGACCGGAATTTGTCGAGCATCCTTCCTTGAACGGGAGGTAGGCTTCCCAAATATCTCCGGTCTGTTCTCCGTCCGGATGAAGTGTATCGAGGATAAAATAAAGATGGCGAATCGAACATTCTCTGGCAAATTCGAATTTGCCATACCGTTCCAGGCCTTTCACGACAAAATAAGTATTAAACGGAACGACAGCTCCCCGGTAGCCGTTTCCTTCCTCTGAGAAGTCGGAATCGTCAACCGGCAGACAGGGAAATGGATTTTCAGTTCCGAACTGCTTCGGATCCATCAGTTTCGCAATCATTGCATCGGCACGCTCTTCGTTAGGTATTTCGGCAAGCATAGTCCAATATGCACCGATGTGTTTGCGACCGAGTCGCTTTTCCTTCACATCGAGATCGTGATAGAATCCGGTTTCCGGATTCCACATCAGGCTATTGATTCTCGTTTTAAGCGAGAAATATAGACGCTTGTAACGAAAACTTAATTCTTTGTCGTTAAGAATATCGCCGATTGCCGACAGGTATAATGCGTTAACGGCAAGCTGGGCATTAAAATCAACAGGATAATACATACCGTCTCGCGCGACATTTCTCAACATACATGCTGAAGCAGGAACCGAATATAGTCCGTTCTCACGTAGAAAATTTTCTTTGAGCCATTCAAAATGCTTTTCCAAGATTGGAACGATTTCCTTCAGCCGTTTCTTATTGCCGACCTTATGATAGAATCCATGTTCGACATATGCGAAAATCGGCGGACATACACCTTCCGGATTTTCATCACTGAAAATCGGTTCGCCATTTTCTATCGAGTAATCACATCGTATGGCACCCGATTCCTCTTGCTTTCCATAAAAAAAATCAAGCATCGGGAACGGTGAATAATTTTGATTGCTATACACGAGAAACAAGGCCGACAAGCAATGATAAAATTGATTGAATGTTTTTTGACCTGGGAAGCCGAGATACCCTCCAGAGAATCCATTCTCTTTGGCACCTTGGGCCCAGAGTTCATCAATCCAGACCCAGGACCTGTCGTACATATCGACAAAATCCTGGTCATAAAAATGTACTGACGGCACCAAATCCTTGATCAAACTATGCTCCTATTCCATTCAATTACCAGAAAAACGAAAAACACGCACTGTATACAATACACCCAGATGATTCATTAGTCAAATATTGTATTGAAATTTCACAACGGTTTACGTATGAATTTTAACGCTGCAGGAAGGATTTGCACTTCTACCGAACTGCATCCCCGAGAGATTTCTTCCCCATCGGCGTGGCACGGTAAATTCGATACCGAGGAGACCGAGCAATGACTAGCTCGAACCGTAGTAAACCGCGGGCTGCGAACCTGGCTTCCTTTAAAAAATTTTAACGCGTACCACAGTATCTCATAACCTTTGATCTCTCTGTTCGCGTAACAGATATCGAGTAGCCCGTCGTCGATAATCGCATTCGGAGCCATAATAAAAGCAGAACCCATTCTCCTCCCGTTGCAGATTGATATTTGCTGGGTATCGAGCTGTACTTCTTTATCATCGATTGTAAGCGTAAGTTGTACTGGTTTTGGGTATTTCATCAGTACCTTTAAAAATGCCACAATATACGAAGGCATTCCACTTAACCGTTTGAAATCGGATGCGACAAAATTAACCGTAGGCTCAAAGCCAAGACCGACTCCGTTGACAAAATAGCGTCCTTGAGGGAATTTGCCACCCTTTACAAACGCACAATCCGTCGGCATCCAATCTTGTTCCATGACCAGCGTACATGCATCTTCGATGTTACGTGGCGTTTTGGCGATATAGGCAAAGTCGTTACCCCTTCCAATCGGTATGAGCCCGACAATCGGACGATCGTCGAACAACATTCGTTGTGCCGTTACCTGACGCATAACACCATCGACGACTTCGTTCACCGTTCCATCTCCTCCTGCTGCAACGATGAGCTTGTATCCGTCGAGAACCGCCTGCTCGGCAAGGCTAATCGCATGAAGTGGTTTTTCGGTAAGGGCAAACACACATTCGTACTGCTCTTTTGCAAAGTAACTGGCAATCTGATCCTTAAAACTCGCAGCTCTGCCCTTCGCTGCATGGGGATTCAATATGATAAAAGCTGTTGGGTCTTTCGCATACCGTGGCATCTTGTTTTGTTCCTTATGAAAAATTTAATAATCCGTTGGCGTAGCATGATATCCTATTTACACCCCGATTTCAATCAAATACTATAGTCGCATGACTTCAAGGGACGCATTCCTACCAGTAAATAAACAAGACCTCGCCAATCGCGGATGGGATGGAGTGGATGTCGTTTTTATAACCGGGGACGCTTATGTCGACCATCCTTCTTTCGCCGCGGCTCTGCTTGGAAGGCTGATCGAGTCATACGGATGGAAAGTCGGTATTATAGCACAACCTCGTTGGGATAGGCCGGATGATTTTCTTGCGTTGGGTCGTCCGAGGCTGTGCTGCATGATTTCTTCGGGAGCCATCGATTCGATGGTCGCTCACTACACTGCAAACAATAAGCCACGCAGCGAGGACCCATATTCTCCCGGAGGGAAGGCGGGTCTAAGACCTGATCGTGCCCTCATTTCGTATTCCAGCCGGGCCAGGCAGGCCTTCGGAGCATCGGTACCGATTATCATCGGCGGTTTGGAAGCGTCGCTCAGAAAATTCGCTCATTACGATTACTGGAGCGATCGCGTACGGCGCAGCATGCTGCTCGATGCAAAAGCAGATGTACTGGTATATGGAATGGGAGAATACCAGACAATCGAATTATTGCAGAGATTGGAAAAGGGAGAGCCGATAGATACGATTGGGGATATCAGGGGGACGGCGACAGTAATTTCCAACCATCGATTTGTTGAAAAACGTAATGAAAAAAAGATAGTCGAACTTCCTTCGTACGACATGGTTTCGAAACGCGATCCGGCGAGTAACAAAGCCGAACCCGAAGCTTTGCATGCCTATGCACAGTCATTTCATCTGCAAATGCTTCACGAGAATCCAAAAGGAGAAACCGTACTCATTCAACGTTCGGCTGACCGAATCATATGGTGTAATCCTCCCTCGGTACCAATAGACTCACAGTTGTTCGATTTTATTCATGAACTGCCATATACTCGCAAATGGCACCCCGATTATGATCGCTTTGGGGGAGTATCTGCATTAAAAGAGGTACAATTTAGCATTACAAGCAATCGCGGCTGCTTTGGCAGCTGCTCGTTCTGTGCAATTACGAGCCATCAAGGCCGCATGATTTCCGTACGTTCTAAAGAGTCTATGGTTCGTGAGGCGCAGGAACTTTCTTCCCACGACAACTTCAAGGGCTATATCCATGACGTTGGCGGACCGACTGCAAATTTTCAAGGACCGGCTTGCGATTTACAAGAAGAGCGCGGACCGTGTCCGACCAAGTTTTGTCTGTTCCCAGAACCGTGCCGGCATCTAAGGGAATATCATGACCAGTACGCAGAGAAGTTACGTGCAATTGCGGCCGTTTCTAAAGTAAAGAAAGTCTTTGTCCGTTCGGGAATCCGTTTTGATTATCTGATGAGCGTACCGTCTGAGAAAACTCGAAAGATTTTTATCAATCAGCTGACAGCCAATCACGTGAGCGGGCAGTTGAAAATCGCTCCCGAACATATTGCCCCTCACGCATTGGAAGCTATGGGCAAAAGTCCTGTTGCATTGTATGAACAATTCCTGCATGACTTTTCAGAATCTAGCGAACGGCTCGGTTTAAAACAATACTGTATACCTTATTTCATCGCCGCTCATCCCGGTACTACCTTGGAAGATAGTGTCGAACTTGCATTATACTTAAAAAAAGCAAAATTCGTTCCTGACCAGGTTCAGGAATTCTATCCCACACCGGGAACTGTAGGGACCTGCATGTATTTCACCGGTCTAGACCCGAGACCGGGAAAGCTATTCGAGCCAGTGTATGTTCCAAAAGGGCGACAGCGAAGCATGCAGCGCGCTTTGATACATTTTCATAAGCCGGAACACAGAACGCTCGTCATCGAAGCTCTCAAACTAATCGGAAGAAACGACCTAGTACAGATTTTGGTTCCCCGCTATACTCCAGAAAAGCAAAGGAACAAGAAATGAAGGCCTCCCGATTAGATATAGTCACCGAATCCAAACAAGAATTCCTTAAAAGGCTGTTGCAACTGTCAATCCCGATTATGCTCCAAAACCTGCTGGGATCTTCGGTATCATTTGTCGACACTCTGATGATTGGAAGAATCGGTGAAGAAGCTCTTGCTGCAGTGGGTTTGGCTAATCAGCTGTTCTTTCTCATATCGCTGTTTTTTTTCGGCGTGAGCAGCGGTTCGGCTATCTTTATCGCACAATACTGGGGAGCCCAGGATATCCGTTCCATGCACAAGATGATGGGTATCTCGCTCTCAATGAATCTGGTAGGTGCGCTTTTCTCATCCATCGTTTCGTTGTTTTTCCCCGAAGCGGTGATGCATTTGTTTACCAAAGATCCACAGGTAGTCCAGCGAGGAACCGAATATCTTGTGTATGTCGGAATCAGCTATCTGTTTACCGCGGTAGTAATGACTTTTTCGACTGCGCTAAGAAGCACGGGCAACACCAAGACCCCACTTATCGTCTCCAGTATTTCACTGAGTATCAATGTCGTGTTGAATTATATACTGATCAACGGAGCTTTTGGTTTTCCACGACTCGAAGTTGTCGGTGCAGCCATCGCGACTACGATTGCAAGATTTACCGAGATGGTCATTCTTACGATGTTCGTCTATGTTAAGCGAAGTCCGGTAGCGGCTTCGCTTTCGACTATGATGTCGTTTCAGAAGCGGATGGTTGCAAGTTTTTTCATCACCTGTACTCCCGTGATTCTCAACGAACTGCTTTGGTCGCTTGGAATGACTGCTTATAAGGTTGCGTATGCGAGAATGGGAATAGACGTTATCGCAGCAGTAAATGTCACCGAGTCCATCCAAGGCTTATTTTTCGTAGCGCTGATGGGAATCGGTAACGCAACGGCCATCATGATCGGAAACAGAATCGGGGAAAATAAGATCGAATTGGCAAAAGAGTACGCCAGGCGTTGCATTATCATCGGAGCTCTGGTGGGGTTAGTATTGGGAATCTTATTAGCCCTAACCGCTCAATGGCTTCCGCTTCCCTTTGGGTTACAAGATTCGCTTCATTCGATGACAACTGCCGCTCTGGTAGCCCTCGGAATCGTACTTGCTCCGAAAGCTGTCAATATGGTGACGATCGTAGGAATATTACGATCCGGTGGAGATACCAGATTTTCTTTGTTTGCAGAAATCGGAGGAGTATGGTTTATCGGAGTTCCTGCTGCTTTCATCGGTGGACTCGTCCTCCATTTACCCTTGTACGGTGTCTATCTACTGGTTGCATCAGAAGAATTATTCAAATTGGTCGTAGGCCTTTTAAGAATTAAAAGCGGGAAATGGATCAATCGGCTCACCTCAGAAACGGAAGCCGTTGCTTGACCTGGGACATGCGCGTTTCTATCTTATATGATAAGGAAATGGAGGCTTGATGATGGGCAATATGGTACTGACCAACGGAACGGTGATAACTGGTTATGCCAAGCTGCACAACTGCGGACTTTTCATGGATTCTGAAGGAAAGATCAGCGATATTTTCAACATGCGCCGTTTTTCACAAAAATCATTTCCCAAGGGAACAAAAATCATAGACGTCAACGAAGCATTCATCGTACCGGGTTTTCTCGATACTCACATCCATGGAATCGGCGGGTACGGGACAGATGATGCAAAACCTGAATCAATCTTGGCAATGTCCAAACATCTTGCAGATTACGGAGTGTCTGGGTTCCTGCCAACAATCTATACCGACACGATCGACCATATGCTGCAAGCAATCGATGCGGTTGTCAGCGCCATCGGACATGAAGCGGGGGCTTCTATTCTAGGTATTCATGTCGAAGGGCCGTTTATTTCGTACGAACGACTCGGAGCCCAGAATTCAGAGGGAGTACATCCCGTCGATATTGATGTATTTAATAAAATTATAGAACGCGGAAAAGGTCATATCGTTAGCATGACGGTAGCCCCTGAGTTAAAAGGCATGCGTGAATTAGCGCTTACAGCAATTAAAGCGGGCATTGTTTTATTGGCAGGTCATACAAACGCTACGTATGAAAATATTATCGAGGGTATGCAGGCGGGGATCCTTCATTCAACCCATTTTTTTAATGCGATGAGTAGGTTGCACCATCGCAACCCCGGAACAGTAGGAGCCATCATGATCCAGCAGGACATGCAGTGTGAGATTATCGCGGACGGCGTTCACGTGCATCCCGAATTAATCAAGCTCCTCATCAGAGAAAAACCCACCAGCAATATCGTGTTGGTCACAGACTCGTTAAAACCAACCATGCAAAAAGAGGGAACGTTCTGGGTACATGGTGAAGAGGCCGTACGAATGCAAGATGGAGCGTTTCATCGAAAAAACGACCCGGATACGCTTTTAGGATCTTCGCTTACCATGCTCCAGGGCATCAAGAATCTTGTCGATTGGGAGGTCCCTATCGAGACCGCGATTCAAATGGCGACATCCAATCCGGCACGTATCTATAATTTTGATTTCATCGGTCGTCTGGCTCCGGGCTATTTTGCCGATATAGCAGTCCTCGACAATTCGGATTTGTCATTGAAAGGAATGTTTTTACACGGTAATCTGTTAAGAGATTATTTTTCAAACCCATGATTAATTTTGGAGGCTGCTCTATGAATATTCCCAAAGAATCGAAACGTGCTGTTGAGTCACTCGAGCCACAAGCTCTTTGGAATTATTTCCTTGAAATTTCTTGCATTCCCAGGGAGTCCGGAAATGAGAGAGGAATTCGAGAATATCTGGTTCAGTTTGCTAAAGAACACGGTATTCAAGCCTTCGTTGATAAGACGGGCAATGTCATACTGAAAACCGCAGCTTCGAAGGGATACGAACATTATCCGTCGGTCGCGCTGCAAGGCCATATGGATATGGTATGTGTGAAAGATCCCGAAATAGTTCATGATTTCACGAAGGATCCGATTATTCTGCAGCGTGACGGAGATTGGCTAAAAGCAAAAGGTACTTCGCTTGGAGCCGACAACGGGATTGCTATCGCGATGATTCTGCATCTATTTACCGACCAAAGGCTCACTCACGGGCCTTTGGAAGCAATCCTTACCATTACTGAAGAAACCGGTCTAGTCGGCGCTTTCGGCCTTGATCCGGCACTTGTTCAAAGCAGGCTCATGATTAACCTAGACAGCGAAGAAGAGGGCGTTTTCTATATCGGATGTGCCGGAGGGATTGAAGTAGACGGAAAGCTCCCGATTGAGTATGCCGAAATTCCTCAGGATTATGTACCGTGGGAACTTACAGTTCATGGTTTGCACGGAGGTCATTCAGGATCGGAAATAGATAAACAATACGCTAATGCAATCGAATGTTGTGCCCGAATTCTCTACCATTTCTCAAACGATTCCAGTTTCATGATTTCCGATATCAATGGAGGTTCGAAGCGAAACGTCATACCAAGCCGTTGTTCTGCTTTCGTATGGATTCCGAAAGACAAGGAGACGCATCTTAAGCATAAGGTCGAACAAATCCTGTCTGAATTAAAAACCGAGTATTCGGTAAGCGATCCCGCTATTTCGATTCGATTGCAACCGTCGCAGGGGCTGCAGAGAAAAGCTGCTTCTGTCAACCAAAGCAAGATTCTCGCACGAACGCTGTACATCACGCCTAACGGAGTAGACAAGATGAGTATGACGATGAAAGGTTTGGTTGAAACTTCGACAAACCTTGCAATCGTTCGAAAAGAATCTGGCGCGTTCGAATTCATTACCAGCCACCGGTCATCCGTGCAATCTTCGCGTGATCATATAGCAGCTAAAACAGCTGCCGTGTTTTCAACTTCTGGAGCAACGGCGAAGATTAGTAACGGCTACCCTTCCTGGACCCCGAACCCCGATTCTCCTCTGGCTCGCCGGTGCAGCCATGCCTGGAAAACGTTTACCGGTAAGGAACCGGTGGTTACCGCGATTCATGCCGGCTTGGAATGCGGCATTATTAACAGTTTAATCGAAGGGATGGATTCGGTGTCTCTTGGTCCCAATCTGAAAAATGTTCATTCAACCGCAGAAGCCTGCGCTATTTCATCGACAGCTCGCGTCATTGATTTTCTTGGGCACCTTCTAGCTTCGATTGGAGATTATTGAGGTCTCCAATCGAAGAACCAGTTGACGGAATAATAGCTTCTTAAACACTTATTACACAAAATAAATGGACTATTACATCCAATAGGATATCGATGTGTACTAGTGTCCCTACTTTTTAATAGTTTGGGCTAGTTGTTTGGCTATTGCCACAGCAGCTTCACGATGCTGCTGTTTGCTCGCGCCCTGATACTCTACCACACCAAGACAATCCCATTTGAGTGCTTGCACGAATGGCTCGAATTGTTTTTGCGCTCCACCCGACCAGCCGAACGATCCGAAACGCATCACTTTTCGATTATTGACATGGCTTCGTTCGAGAATATCAAGGATATGGTACATGGGGGGGAACATCCTGTATTCATACGTCGGCATTCCGATAATCAATCCGGAAGAAACCCAGGCAGAAGACAGCACGAATGAAGCGTGTTCCTGGGGAACCTGATGCAGATGCATTTTAACGTGTTCTTCCTCCACCGCCTTTTTTATTATATCTACCAGGGCTGCCGTATTTCCGTACATGCTGCTGTATACCATCGTGATTTCGCCTCGTGCAGGTCCGTCCATATACGAAGCCAGATCGGCATATAGCCTGATGACTCTCTGCGGATCTTTTCTCCACACGATTCCGTGACTGGGAGCAACCATGGAAATGGGAAAGGCTTCCAGTTTTTTAATTCCGCGCAACACGAACGAAGAAAACGACGAGACAATATTAGCGTAATACCGTTCGGTTTCAGGAATCAGCAAAGCCCATTCCTCTTCGGTAAGCTCGTCGTCAAAACAATGCTCGTATCTTCCGAACGATCCGAATGCATCGCATGAAAACAAAATCTTGCTTTTCGGTTCGTAGGTCATCATGGTCTCTGGCCAATGTATGTTTGGGGTTTCTTCGAAATGGAGAACGGTGTTCCCCAAATCAAGAGCATCGCCTGAAGATACAGCACGCACCCCTTCTTCGATACCGTAGAATTCTTTCACCAGCTCAACAGCCTTTTTCGAACAGATGATGACCAGCTTTTTATTTTTCTCTTTCAGTTGTGCTAAAGATCCGGTGTGATCGGGTTCCATATGGTTTAGAATAAGGTAATCGATATCCTGAAGCCTAAGCCCCAATTGGCTGATTTGATTCGATATTTCATCTACGGCGTTATCCCAATCCTTTACCAGGTCGATCAATGCCGTTTTCTCTGTTCCACGCACTATATATGAATTGAGCAACACGCCATTGGGCAAAGGCCAGATTCCCTCGAATAAATCGCGGGTGCCGATACGGGCATGTACTCGATAGATGTTATCGGCCAACTTATCGGGTTTCATGTGCTCCTCCTTTTGTAACGAAAACTACTATAACATAACCATTTTGTTAATGGTAGTTAACCAAATCTGTCTTGTATTGATTATCAGAGATTGAAACTATCGGCGGCTATTATATAGACGCGCATCTACGGTACAGATTCAACATTTCTTGCTTGCGCCGCTTCCAGTCCGGCATCTGCTCGTCCAAGACCGCCTTAAAAGCTCTACCGTGATTAAAATGAATCAAATGGGCTGTTTCGTGTAATGCCAGATAATCGATCAGCCCGAGTGGGAGCATAAGTGATCGTAAGGCAAACTTAAGGTCTCCTTGCTGCGAACAGCTTCCCATTCTCGAGCTGAAATTTGACATGCTTATCGACTTCGGTATTCTCGAAGTTGGAATTGAAAGTTTTTGGAGCCATTGTTCTACCAGCGACCGATATAACACAAGTCCCTGTTCACGATAAAATGCCGTAACTGCCTTTCGTACCGATTCGCGTGAAGTCTTTTTCACGGTAACCTGTAAAACGTTTCCAATTAGGACCGTCTTGGCGGTGGTACCTGTATCAACGGCAAGTGTGACAATCTGGTCGAAAAGATAGAATCTATCTCCTTCTTGGTACGTGTGTGGAGGCAGCGGCTCTGGAAGACTAGTGACGTAGTTTATTTTCTCCTGGATCCAACCGGAGTGCATGCATACGAACGAGTCGAGTTTTTTCACGGGAACCGAATAATTGGCGCTGACGATGACCGATCCGTCGATTGTAATCTTGATCGTTACTCGACGCTTATTGGCAACCCTTTTAACCGTATACTGTACATTACAGCCTGATTCCACTACACTGCCCCCATGATTGAATCGACAGATATGATACTCCATCTTTATCAAGATATGCCAT
>Ga0172377_10007670_pt1 | contig 11092 bp, 9 predicted proteins | sample Pumphouse3metaG_FD_119749 | JGI IMG/M metagenome (GOLD analysis project Ga0172377, IMG submission 119749) | Leachate microbial communities from a municipal landfill in Southern Ontario, Canada - Pumphouse #3 metaG | ecosystem: Engineered > Solid waste > Landfill > Unclassified | place: Canada... | reverse complement strand
CGCAAAAGCGGCATGCCCTACACGGAACACCCCTACGAAGTCGCGAAAATTCTCGCGGATCTGAAGCTCGACACATCCTCGGTGCTCGCCGGCCTGCTCCACGACGTGGTGGAGGACACACCGCACACCCTCGACGAAATACGCGCTAAGTTCGGGGAAGACACGGCCTTCATGGTGGACGCCGTGACGAAGATTTCCGCGGCGCAAAGCGAAGGCAAACGGAACGTACAGAAGGCGGAGACTTACCGCAAGTTCATCGCGGCGATGGCGAAGGACCCGCGCGTGATCATGATCAAGATCGCGGACCGGCTGCACAACATGCGCACGCTTCATTACATGAAGCCCGAGAAGCGCAAGGTGATAGCCCAGGAAACGCTCGACATCTACACGCCGCTCACCCACCGCTTCGGCCTCTACCGTTTCAAATCCGAACTCGAAGACCTCGCGTTCAAATATATCAACCCGGACGAATACCAGAAAATCGTGAGCCACCTCCTGAAAAGCAAGGAGGACCGCGAGCGCTATGTGAAATCCGTGGTGGGTCCGCTCCAGATCAAGATGGCGCTCGAAGACTTCGACTGCTCCATCCAGGGGCGCACCAAGAATATTTACAGCATCTACTGCAAAATGCAGAACCGCGGCTGCGGACTCGACGATATCTTCGATATTTTCGCCATCCGCATCATCGTCGAAACCATCCCGGAATGTTACCTCGCGCTCGGCTACGTACACAACCTCTGGACTCCGCTCCAGGGACTTTTCAAGGATTACATCGCGACGCCGAAGCCGAACCTTTACCAGAGCATTCACACGACGGTCATCGGTCCGGACAACAAGATGGTCGAGGTGCAGATCCGCACCAAGGACATGGACCTGACCGCGGAAAAAGGATTCGCGGCGCACTGGGCGTACAAGCTCGAAACGCAGCGGAACGGCGAAGAGCTCGCGTGGCTCGACCGCATGGCGAAGCTCCAGTCCGAAATTCCGGACTCCGTGGAATTTCTCGAATTCCTGCGCGTGGACCTGAAGCAGGACGGGCTCACCGTGTTCACCCCGAAGGGAACGTCCATCGAACTTCCCGTGGGTTCGACCGTCCTTGACTTCGCGTTCGCGGTACACACGGAACTAGGCCTCCACTGCGTGGGCGCCCGTATTAACGACAACGTGGTGAGCATCAACAAGGTCGTTCCGAATGGTGCGACCATCCAGGTACTCAAGAGCCACCACCAGCTTCCGAAGCCCGAATGGCTCGAAATCGTGAAAACGATCAAGGCGAAGCAGGAACTCCGCCGCTGGATGCGCACGAGCATTTCCGAAGAAGCCCGCGTGCTCGGCAAGGAAATCTGGGAACGCGAACTCCGCGTGTTCAAGATCCAGAAAATGCAGCAGCCTTCCGACGAGGCGGTCTGCAAATACTTCGGCGCCGCATCCATCGATGATTTTTACGAACGCGTCGGGCAGGGCGAAATGCCGCTCTCCGACCTCGTCCGCTTCATCCAGCCGCTCGCCGCTCCGGAATTTCAGGACGCGAAAGACGACGCCCCCATCCGCCTGCTCGTGCAGAACCAGGGGGAGCGGCTCCCCGTGGAAGTGGACAACGAAGCGAGCCTGCTCATTCATTTCTCGCCCTGCTGCTCGCCTATCCCTGGAGAGCCGATCGTGGGCGTGCTCGTGCCCAAACGCGGCATTGAAGTTCACAAGAAGACCTGCGCGGAACTCGCGAAGATTCCGGCGACGAGCCTGCTCGCAATGGAATGGAAGGCGGACAGCGCGAAGGAATTCAACTGCCACCTGCGCATCGAGACCGACAACCGCAAGGGCATCACGAGCGACATTCTCGAAAAACTCAACAAGGCGAACGGCTTCCTTGAAAGGATGAGCGTCACTTCCAACGAAACCGCCGGTCGCATCCATGCGGTGTTCCGTATTTTCCGCCGCTCGCAGCTGGATGTACTTGTCCGCAATATTGAAAATATCGAAGGCGTACGGGAGGTCAAAAGGATATGAGCATTCTCACGCACCCCACCGACCAGGCCGTCCGGAACAGAGCATTCAACTGCCGTATGAGGAACCGCCACTACGAGGAAGTCTATTACGCGTTCTGCGCGCTCCGTCCGATCATCACAGATCCGGAAGCCGCCGGGGACCGCCAGAAATGGTTCAGTTCCATCGGCGCGAAAATCGACGTGTGCGAAGCCTCGCTCGAAAACTGCCTCGAATACGCGCAGGCGGCGATTTTCTTCGGCAAGAGCGAAAAAATCAGTCTGTTCTCCAAGGACAAACGCGGTGGCATTCTGCAGGAAGAAATCCTCCTCGTCTATTTCTTGATTGAGCTTCAGTCCACCATGCGCTACATCCTTTCGCGCATCGACACGGACAGACTGCTCCAGAAGCTGAACGAATCCATCCGCGCCAAGACGGACAAGACGCATATTTCCGGTTTCGTCACGAACATTCAGAAGAACATGCAGGCGCTGAACGAGACCACGGCGCAGGAATTCCGCGACCTGCACAAGCACATCGAAGACCGTTTCAAGATCGGGAACGCCCTGTTCGGGACGCTCCAGGAACTGCAGCATTTTTATTAACGGAGTTTCATTTATATGGAATTATCGGAATACACAGTACTTGCCTTTTTCCTGTTCCTCGGCGCGGTCGTCGCCGGGGGCGCGATCATCGTGGGCAAACTCCTCGGATTCAAAAGCAAGGACACTAAGAACAAATACCTGCCTTACGAATGCGGAATGAAGACCTTCGGCAACGCCCGCATCCAGTTCAAGGTTGACTACTACCTGTTCGCACTCCTGTTCCTCATCTTCGACATTGAAGCGCTTTTCCTGTTTCCCGTGCTCGCGAATTTCCGTGCCTGTATGAACGGGCAGATGCCTCCGCTTTCCGCAGGGCTCGTTTTCGCGGACCTCTCAATATTCATCGTCATTCTGGCTTCCGGCCTCGCTTACGCCTGGAAGAAAGGAATTCTCAAATGGGAGTAACGAATTATCTTCCCAAGTTCCTCGACCCCATTCCGGGCGGGAAATACGCAGTCAACATGGTCGATTACGTAGTAAACTGGGCCCGCGCGAATTCCCTGTGGCCCCTCACCTACGGCACGAGCTGCTGCGCCATCGAAATGATGTCGAGCTCCATGGCCCGCTATGATATTGCCCGCTTCGGGAGTGAAGTGTTCCGCGATTCCCCGCGCCAGGCGGACCTATTCATCCTCGCAGGCACCATCACGGAGCGCATGGCTCCGGCGGTGCAGATGCTCTGGGAACAGATTCCAGGGCCCAAGTACGTTATCGGCATGGGCGCCTGCACCATCTCCGGCGGGCCCTTCTACTACAACAACTACGCGGTCGTACGCGGCGCTTCCGAAATTCTCCCGGTGGATGTTTTCGTCCCCGGCTGTCCGCCCCGCCCCGAAGCGCTCTTTCACGGCCTCCTCACGCTCCGCGATAAGATAATGCACGAGACGAGCCGGCATCCCTGGCACGAAATGGATACGACCGCGCCCGAGAACAGGAACCGCTGGAAAGAAGCCGCGGAAGCCTGGGCCGCCGCGGAAAAGATCAAGGATGAGGAAATGGCCGAAGCGCGCGCCAAATTCAAGGAAGAGAATCCGGATTACAAATCTGCGTTCCACCCCGTCCGCGTGCAGAAAAAAGCCTTCCCGGAAGCGGCCTGGAACCACGGCAAGCTCATCGGGCTCCCGCAGGCGAAACTCTTTGAAATAGCGAAGGAAAAATGTCCGTCCGTTTCCGTGTACGGGCTCAAGGAAGGTGAAACCGTGGAAGCGCTCGCGCCCGACATTCCACTCGATCTGCAGGTTCCTAAAAAAGATTATGCGGCTCTCGTGGAAGCCCTGAAAAACGACAGCGACACGGATCTTGATTTTCTGATTGACGTAACCGCGGTGGACTGGGTCGATCACTTCGACGTCATCACCCAGCTGATGAGCACGAAAAAAGGCCACAAGGTGTTTCTCCGCGTTTCGCTTCCGAAATCCACGGACGTTCCCGAAGAAAAACGCGCGACGAGCATCCTCGCCGACCTCCCCTCCATCACCGGCATCTACCCTGCCGCGGAATGGAAGGAGCGCGAAGTGTACGATATGTTCGGCATAAACTTCACGGGCCACCCCGACATGCGCCGCATTTTCCTCGACAAGGATTTTCAGGGCTTCCCGCTCCGCAAGAATTTCACACACCCACACATCATCCGGAAGGCCGTATGACCCAGAAGAAGCAGCTTCCTCCGGGATTCCGCGAAGTTTATAACGATTCGAACTGCGAAGAATTTTTCGTGAACATGGGTCCGCAGCACCCGAGCACTCACGGCGCGCTCCGCCTGGTGCTCCGCCTCGACGGCGAGACAATCATCGAAATCGTCCCCCACTTCGGTTACATCCATCGCGGTATAGAGAAGCAGGCGGAAAGCGGAACATACCTCCAGTTCATTCACCTTTCCGACCGCGAAGATTATCTGACCGCAATTCAGAATAATTTAGGCGTTGTACTCGCGCTCGAAAAAGGCATGGGCATCGGTACCACGGAACGCGGCGAATACATCCGCGTGATGATGGCGGAACTCAACCGCATCGCCTCCCACCTCGTTTACTACGGCTGCTTCGGCGGCGACATGGGCGGTCAGACTCCGCTCATCTACGGATTCAAGGAACGCGAGATGATCCACGACATCTTCGATGAAGTGACCGGATCCCGCCTCACGACGAACTTCTTCCGCCCGGGCGGATCCCGCTTCGACGTCACGGATACGTTCATTCCCCGCGTCAAGGCCTTCCTCGACCATCTGGAACCGACGATGAAGGATTACGAACTCCTGATGTCGAAGAACATCATCGTGCTCGAACGCAACGTAGGGATAGGCGTCCTCACCCGCGAGCAGGCGATCTCCTTCGGCTGCTCCGGCCCGGTGCTCCGGGCGAGCGGCGTTCCTTACGACGTGCGCAGGAGCGATCCCTATTCCATTTACGACCGTTTCGATTTCGACATTCCCATCGAGACGGACGGCGACAACTACGCGCGCTACAAGGTGCGCATCGCGGAAATCCACGAATCAATGAAGATCCTCCGCCAGTGCATCGAAAAATTTCCGGAAGGCCCGTACCGTTCCAAGGAAAAGCCCGTGAAGCTCCTCCCGGGGAACTATTACGCGGCGACGGAATCCGCGAAAGGCCTTTATGCGACTTACGTGGTCGCCGTCTCCGGCGACAAGCCTTACCGGATCCACACGCGCGGTCCGAGCTTTGCGAACCTCGCCGCACTGAATACGATGTCCCAGGGCCACAAGATCGCAGATCTCGTGTCCATTATGGCTAGTCTCGATCCGGTGATTCCGGAGGTCGACAGGTAACGTATGAATTCTTCAATTTTCATTCCTTCCGTGACGCATCCGATCGGCGATTTCATCCGCTCCAACGTTCCCATTCCGGAGCTTGCGTTCCTGATCAATGCCATTCTCTGCATCATCGGAATATGCGTCGTCGCCTTCGGTGCCGCCCTCGTGCTGGTTTATGTGGAACGCAAGGTGTGCGCCCACGTGCAATGCCGTCTGGGCCCGATGCGCCTCGGATTCCACGGCTGCATCCAGACCGTCGCCGATACGCTCAAGCTACTGTTCAAAGAAGTGTACGCCCCCGACGGAGCGGACAAATTTCTTTTCTACCTCGCCCCGATGGTGCTCCTCACTGCGCCCTTCCTGTGCCTGTGCATGATTCCTTTCGATCACAACCTGCAAGTTGCGAACATCTCCGTGGGCATTCCGCTCATCATCGCGGTGAACGGATTCGGCGTCCTCGGAATCCTCCTCGGCGGCTGGTCCTCGAACAACAAGTATTCGCTCCTCGGCGGTCTCCGCAGCGGCGCGCAGATGGTGAGCTACGAAATTTCCCTTTCGCTCATCCTGCTCTTCATCGTGATGATGGCGGGTTCCGCAAGCCTGATGGACATTACCACGAGCCAGTCCGGGACGATTCTCGACTGGTGGATCTTCAAAGCGCCCGGAATCGGCATAGTCGCTTTCATCATGTTCCTCATTTCCTCCACCGCTGAAATGAACCGCGCCCCGTTCGACATCGCCGAAGCGGAGCAGGAGCTCACCGGCGGCTACCACACGGAATACAACGGTACCGCATTCGCGATGTTCTACCTCGCGGAATACATCAATCTGGTAACGACATCCTCGCTTGCGACGACCTGCTTCCTCGGCGGATTCCTTCCGCCCGCGATCGGCGTCGCCGCCGTGGATCACGCGCTCGCAATGGTTCCGGGACTCATCTGGTTCTTCGCGAAAGTCGGACTGATGATCTGGATCTATATGATGCTCCGCTGGACGTTCGTGCGCCCGCGCGTCGATCAGCTGATGGCACTCGAATGGAAATTTCTGCTCCCCGTGAATCTGCTTCTCCTCGCCGCAGGCGCGGTGTTCCTCGCCTTAGGATGGGTACTCCCGTGATTAAAAAAGAAAAGCCTATTTCCGCTAAAGAATATTGCAAGCGCTATTTCGGGCGCATACTTCGCTCCTGGAGCCTTGTGCAGGGGCTCTCCGTGACCGTCCGCTACTTTTTCGAGCCTAGCCGGATAGTGACGGAACAGTACCCGGAAAACAAGAAGACGCTGAAGATGCACCCGCGCTACCGCGGCCGCGTCGAAATGATCGAAGACGCCGAAGGCAATAACCACTGCACCGCCTGCGGCATATGCGAGCGCGCCTGCCCGAACGGTTCCATCAACGTGCTCGCGACGAAGAACATCGCGGGCAAGAAAGTCCTCGGTCGCTACCTTTACCGTCTCGATTCCTGCACCCAGTGTGGATTCTGCGTGGAATCCTGCCCATTCGGAGCGATCCGGATGAACCAGGACTTCGAGCTTTCGCGCACGGACAAGGCCGGCTTCGAAATGATTCTCAATAAAAAGGAGGGCCAGGGATGAGCCTGATATCCAATGCCCTGATGAGCGACATCATCTTTTACGTGGTCGCGTTCGCAATGGTCGCGACGGCCGTCGCCGTGGTTCTCGCGAAGAACCTGCTCCAGAGCGCCGTGTTCCTGATCTTCTCCTTCATCGGAACGGCGGTGCTCTACCTGCTTCTGCACGCGGAATTCAACGCGATGGCGCAGATCATGGTTTACGCGGGCGGCGTGGTGATCTTCGTTATCTTCACCATTCTCCTCACGAGCCACCTCGGTGAATCGACTCTCTACGTGAAACTCCCGCGCACGTTCATCGCGCTCGTCATTTCCGCGGCGCTCCTCGCGATGCTCGTCCACTTCATTCTCCCGGCGCAGGAACTCGTGACATCCACGCCCACGGCGGGCGCAAGCTACGCTTCGCTTTCCGCCTTCGCCTTCCGGCTTCTAAGCACAGACGCGGACGGACTCGTGATTCCGTTTGAAATCGTGAGCATTCTTCTGCTCGTGACGCTCGTGTGCGCCATCACCATCGCCCGCAAGACCAAGGAGGAGGAAGACAAATGACCCTCCAGCACTGCCTCATTCTCGCGTTCATCCTTTTCGCCGTCGGCATGTGGGGAGTCCTCCGCCGCCGTCATCTCGTAGGGATGCTTCTTTCCATTGAAATCATGCTCAACGCAGCGAACATCAACTTCATCTCGTTCGCGTATTTCAAGGCGCAGGACGCCACCGCGGGCGCCGTGTTCAGCATATTCGTCATCGCCGTCACCGCCTGTGAAATGGCCGTCGCGCTCGCCATCGTCGTCACAATGTACCGCCGCCATCACAGTCTGGATGTGAACCAACTGAGGGATCTCCATGAATGACATCGCCTCTTTCAGCTACTGGATCCTGCTCTTTCCGTTCCTGAGCTTTCTCATCAACGGACTCTACCTGTGCCGCAAGGACAGGAACGCCTGCGCAGGCGTCTCGATCGCACTCAACGGGTTCGGCGCCGCCTACGCGGTCGCGCTCGCCTGGCAGTATTTCACGAGCGGAATCGCTCCCGGACGCCGCATCGCCTGGGAATACACGTTCCTCCCCTTCACTAAGGACCTCGTCGCGAGCGTCGGGATGCTTCTCGACCCGCTTTCCGTGATGATGCTCGTCGTGGTGACGCTCATCTCGTTCTTCGTGAACATCTACAGCGTGGGCTATATGCGCGAGGACCATTCCTCGGGCAGATTCTTCGCACTCCTCTCCTTCTTCAGTTTCTCGATGCTCGGGCTAGTCGTCGCGCCGAATGCGTTCCAAATGTATTTCTTCTGGGAACTCGTAGGCATCTCGAGCTACCTCCTCATCGGCTTCTGGTACCATAAGCCCTCGGCGGTCGCGGCGTCCAAGCAGGCGTTCATCCTCACCCGCTTCGCGGACAGTTTCTTCCTCCTCGGCATAGTCCTCGTGAGCTATGTGGTGGGGTCCTTCGACTTCTCCGTGCTGAACTCCCTGAATTTCGCGGACGCGGCTTTCCAGGGCACGGTTAACCTCGGCTTCTGCACCATGGCGAAGCCCGAGGCGCTCACGCTCGGCGCAGTGCTCATCTTCACGGGCGGCTGGGGCAAGAGCGCCATGTTCCCGATGCATATATGGCTTCCGAACGCGATGGAAGGTCCTACACCAGTATCCGCGATCATCCATAGCGCGACGATGGTCGTCGCGGGCGTCTACCTTGTGGCCCGCCTCTTCCCGTTCTTCGCGGAAAGCGGCGACACGCTCACACTCATCATGGTCGTGGGCGCTTTCACGGCGATCTTCGCCGCGGTCATCGCCTGCACGCAAAAGGACATCAAGCGCATCCTTGCCTATTCCACGCTGAGCCAGCTCGGCTATATGATGTTCGCGCTCGGCGCGTGCACCATCAGCGGAACGCATGCAATTAACGCCATCGGCTATTCCGCCTCCACGTTCCACATTTTCAACCATGCGTTCTTCAAATGCATGCTCTTCCTCGTCGCAGGCTCCCTGATCCATCAGGTGCACTCGAACGACCTCGACGCGATGGGGGGACTCGGCAAAAAGATGCGCTGGACTTACTGGTGCACGCTTTTCGCCTGCCTCGCCATCTCCGGCATTCCGCCGTTCTCCGGATTTTTCTCCAAAGACGAAATCATCAAGACGGCGTTCGAGAACGGGCACTTCGTCGTGTTCGGCGTCGCGCTCCTCACGAGCGGCATCACGGCGTTCTATATGTTCCGTCTGTTCTTCCTCGCTTTCCACGGAACTCCGCGGAGCGAAGGTGTCGCCCACGCCAAGGAAGATCCGGCGATGACCTTCCCGATCATCGCGCTAGCCGTTCCTACGATTTTCGGCGGCTACCTCGCCCGCCCGGTCTTTGAAAAGTATTTCCGTCCCGGAGCACTCCAGGTACCCCTCGTGAGTTCCGGAGCCTACCATTCGGCATGGATTCCCGTCATGGCCTGTGGCGTCGCCCTCATCGGCATTTTCCTCGCATGGTTCTTCTACTGCAGACCGTTCGCGAACGTCGCCCGCGCCCTCGACGCGGAGAACCGCCCGGTCTGGTATAAAGTCATTTATCACAAATTCTATTTCGATGAAATTTATTACGCAGTGACGCGCCAGTTCATTTTCGCGGGCGTCGCGCAATGGATGAAGAACTTCGACGATTACGTGATCGGCGGGCTCATCAAGTTCGTGACGTTCGTCTGCAGAAAAGGCGGCGAGCTCGTGCGCGAACTGCAGACGGGCTACCTCCCGCTCTACATCGGCACGCTTCTCGTGGGTCTTCTCGTGTGGCGTTTCGTAGGTCACCTTCCCGTCTAAGGGCAAATTATGATCGATAAGATTTTATTCAACCTCGTCTGGATCCTACCGCTTCTCACCGTCGCGCTGTGCGTTCCCATTCCGCGCACACACACGAAGCTCATCAAGCGCATCCACCTCTCCTCCGCGGGATTCGTCCTCGCGGATTCCATCTACCTCGTATGGCGCACGTTCATGCTCAGCATGAACACCGCACCCGCGGGGAACAAATTCAGCCTGCAGTTCCTCACGGACCTTCCGTGGCTCTCCTCCATCAACGCGCATTTCATCACCGGCGCGGACGCCCTAAGTTCCCTCCTCGTGTTCCTCACCGCAGTGATCGTGTTCACCGGAATGCTCGCAAGCTGGAAGATCGACCATCAGGAAAAGGACTTCTTCGCGCTCATCCAGATCCTCGGCGCGGGAGTCTTCGGCGTATTCGTGAGCTTCGACCTCGTGCTGTTCTTCGTGTTCTACGAAATGGAAGCGCTGTGCATGTACCTGATGATCGCCGGCTGGGGCACGGGCAACAAGGATTACAGCGGTAAAAAGCTCACGCTGACGCTCGCGCTCGGAAGCGCGATGGTGCTTGCGACGATCTTCGGCATTTACATCGAAGGCGGAATCCACAGCTGGGACATCACCAGGCTCGCCGACGTCAAGCTCCCGATGGCATTCCAGATGTGGGCTTTCCCGCTCGCATTCATGGGCTTCGCCGTTTCAGGTTCGCTCTTCCCGTTCCACTTCTGGTCCCCGGACGGTCACTCCTCCGCGCCCACCGCCGTGTCGATGCTCGCCGCAGGCGTGATGATGAAAATGGGTCCCTACGGCTGCCTCCGCGTCGCCATCTACCTGATGCCGGAAGCCGCACGTTTCTGGCTCCCCTACATCGCCTACCTCGTAATCTTCAACGTCGTCTTCGCCGGATTCATCGCAATCCGCCACAAGGACCTCAAGTACATCACCGCGTACAGTTCCATTTCGCACCTCGGTCTCATCTTCCTCGGATTAGTCGCCGCAACGCCACTCGCCTTCCGCGGCGCGGCCCTCCAGATGCTCTCCCACGGTTTCCTCACGGGGCTCTTCTTCGCTTCGATAGGCATGATCTACGGTCGCACCCATACGCGCAACATCTATGAGATGGGCGGCATCATGAAGGTGATGCCCTTCCTCGGCGTGAGCTTCGTCCTCGCGGGCTTCGCCGGACTAGGCCTCCCGGGACTTTCAGGATTCGTCGCGGAAACGACGATCTTCATTGGAAGCTTCCAGAACGGCTCCACGCTCCTCCGCATCATCACGATTCTCGCGATCCTCTCCATCACGGTCACCGCCGTCTACATTCTCCAAACGGCAAACAGGATG
>Ga0172377_10007669_pt1 | contig 11093 bp, 7 predicted proteins | sample Pumphouse3metaG_FD_119749 | JGI IMG/M metagenome (GOLD analysis project Ga0172377, IMG submission 119749) | Leachate microbial communities from a municipal landfill in Southern Ontario, Canada - Pumphouse #3 metaG | ecosystem: Engineered > Solid waste > Landfill > Unclassified | place: Canada... | reverse complement strand
TTAAAACTGAACGATTTGATGTCAACGACGAAATATTAAAACCTTACTTCGAATTAGAAAATGTGAAGAAAGGAGTATTTGGTTTAGCAACAAAACTTTACGGATTACATTTTACCAAAAACGAAAAGATCCCAGTGTATCATGCTGAAGTAGAAGCTTATGACGTAACAGATGAAAATGGAAAATTTATCGCTGTTTTATATACTGATTTTCATCCACGTGAAGGCAAACGCTCTGGAGCTTGGATGACTGAATACAAATCACAATACAAAGATGCAAAAGGCAAAGATAGTCGTCCACATATTACTATTGTAATGAATTTTACAAGACCTACGGAAACAAAACCGGCCTTACTCGAATTTGACGAAGTAAACACCTTCTTACACGAATTTGGGCACGCATTACATGGTATGCTAGCCGATGGCACATATGCCAGTCTTTCGGGAACAAATGTCTATCGTGACTTTGTAGAATTACCTTCACAATTTATGGAAAATTTCTTGACAGAAAAAGAATTCCTGGATGGATTTGCTATTCATTATGAAACAGGTGAAAAAATTCCAGCTGAACTCATTCAAAAAATTATAGATGCCTCCAACTTTAACGTTGCTTATGGATGCTTACGCCAATTAGCGTTTTGTTTCCAAGATATGGCTTTCTACACGATAACCGAACCATTTAGTGGCGATGTTATCGCTTTTGAAAAAGCCGCAACTGCGCCTGCAAACTTATTGCCTTCTATTCCAGAAACAGGTAGAAGCACTACATTCTCACATATCTTTTCAGGTGGATATGCTGCAGGTTATTATAGCTACAAATGGGCAGAAGTGTTAGATGCCGATGCCTTTTCGATGTTTAAAGAAAATGGCATTTATGACCCTAAAACAGCAAAATCATTCAAAGAAAATATCCTAATGAAAGGAGGAAGTGAACATCCAATGGTCTTATATAAACGATTCCGAGGACAAGAGCCAACCATTGATGCATTACTCAAACGCACCGGTATAAAGAAATAAACCTCTATAAAAAAAGCCTTACAAAATGTAAGGCTTTTTTTGTGTCTTCTAAGAAATATTGTATATTTGCATGAATAGAAAAACCTTCAAAATCATATTAATCACTAACATCTAAAAAAATGAAAGGCACAAAATTAGTTCTAACACTCATTATTGTAGTTAGTAGCATAAGTTGTGGGCACCAATCTAAACAATACGCTTCTGTTAATGACTATCCTATATACGAAGGAACAGACTTAGGAGTAACCTATAACCCTACTCATACAATTTTTCGAGTGTGGTCACCCAATGCACAAGCAATCAAACTCAACATTTATAACAACGGCATAAATGGACAACCTACCATTGTATATGAAATGAGTCATTCGCAACAAGGCACTTGGACATACACCATCAATGAAGATTTAAAAGGAAATTTTTATACATTCCAAATACAAAAAAATGGTCAATGGCTCAACGAAACACCTAGTCTGTGGTGTAAAGCTGTTGGAGTCAATGGCGACCGTGGAGCCATTATTGACATGGCAGAAACCAATCCAATAGGATGGGATGCTGATCATCGTCCAGACATGAAATCGTTTACAGATGCTATTATATATGAAGTACATATGCGTGATTTCACGATAGCATCAAACTCTGGGAGTAAATATCCTGGCAAATTTCTAGGTTTAAGCGAAAGCGGTTCTCGTTCTCCTGAAGGTCTAAAAACAGGACTTGATCACCTCAAAGAATTAGGCATTACACATGTCCAAATACTGCCATCCTATGACTATGCATCCATTGACGAAACAAGATTAAGTGACAATAATTACAATTGGGGATACGACCCTAAAAACTATAACGTCCCTGAAGGTGGCTACGCAACGGATCCTTATAATCCAGTAACACGTATCAAAGAAATGAAAGAGATGATTCAACAACTCCACAAAAATGGAATCAGAGTCATCATGGATGTTGTATACAACCACACCTTTTCAGGGGAACAATCGCACCTTAACTTAATGGTACCTGGCTATTTTTATCGTTTCAACGAAGATGGCTCTTGGGGTAATTCATCAGGCTGCGGCAATGAAACGGCCTCCGAACGTCCCATGGCTCGAAAATTCATCATCGAATCCATTAAATATTGGATAAACGAATATCATATCGATGGCTTTCGTTTCGATTTAATGGGAATTCACGATATCGAAACCATGAATGCTATCCGTCAAGCGGTAGATGAAATTGATCCAACAATCAGTATTCATGGTGAAGGATGGACAGCCGGAGGATCACCACTACCAGAAAAATTACGTGCCCTCAAACAAAATGCGCCACAGATTTATCCTATTGGTGTCTTCAGCGACGATATTAGAGACGCTCTACGTGGTAACTGGATGGATGGAAACAAAGGTGGATTTTTAGTTGGAAATGGTTACGAAGAAAGTATCAAATTTGGAATTGTTGGTGCAGGTTCACATCCTCAAATCGACCTAACAAAAATTGTACATAGCCAAACTGCTTATGCTAAAAGCCCCGCACAAGTAATCAATTATGTTTCATGTCACGATGACCCTTGCTTGGTTGACAAACTAAAAGAAACTGTTCCAAATGCTACTGAAGAAGAGCTCATTGAAATGGATAAATTGGCGCAAACAATTGTTTTAACTTCGCAAGGAGTGCCATTCATTTATGCAGGCGAAGAAATTTTCCGTGATAAAAAAGGTATACACAATACGTATAAATCTCCAGATGAAATAAATGAAATAAATTGGAGTAACAAAGCCAAATATCATGAAGTATTTGAATATTATCAGAAATTAATTGCCCTCCGAAAAACACACCCTGCATTCCGCATGACCACAGTTGAAGAAATTAATAAGCATCTACAATTCAATACAAGTGGGAAAAACATAGTAAGTTATACGATAAAAGATAACGCTAATGGAGACTCCTGGAAAACCATTCTCGTAATTCTTAATGGAAATAGGCATGAAATAGCATATACATTACCAGCAGGCACTTGGACAGCTATTTGCGAATTCGGAAAGATCAATCAAGCAGGATTAGCAACACATCACAACACAGTAAAAGTATCGGCTTCTTCTGCCACAATTTTATACCAACAATAGATATTGAAAGAATTCAAAAAATCTTTTAAAGACCTATTGTATAATTAAAAAAAGTAGTGTATCTTTGCACCACTTTTCGGAGAGATGGCAGAGTGGTCGATTGCAGCGGTCTTGAAAACCGCCGTACTGCGAGGTACCGGGGGTTCGAATCCCTCTCTCTCCGCAACTTTTAAAAAAAAATTATAAAAATGAAACAAGGAATTCACCCAGAAGGCTATCGTCCCGTAGCATTTAAAGACATGTCGAACGAAGATGTATTCATCACTCGCTCTACGGTAGCTACGAAAGAAACCATCGACATCGATGGGGTAACTTATCCTTTGGTAAAACTCGAAATTTCGAGTTCTTCTCACCCATTCTACACAGGCAAAAGCAAATTGGTTGACACAGCTGGTCGCGTAGATAAGTTTATGAATCGTTACCAAAACAGAGCTAGCAAAAACGCAAAGTAATTGCTTGCCAAGGTTACAACAATATCACAAAAAAAGCTCGGAAATTTCGGAGCTTTTTTGCGTTTTAAACCCCTCTCTCACTCTATTGCATAATCAAAAATAAAACCTTATATTTGTAGTCATCAACCTCAAATTAGCGCATGAAACAACTTCTAATAGTTTTATTCTTAAGCTTATCATTATCGGCACTAACGCAAGACAAAGCACCGATTTCGGTAAGAACTTACGCAGAATATGGCTATAATTACACATGGGGCAATTATGGAGGTCTGGCTATCATCGGCAACTTCCCTATCAACTCATACTTTAATCTAGAAGGAGGAATTAACACTAATACCAGTAATGTTCATGCAATAAACACAAGAGCAATTGTACATTTTCCTTTAGAAGTTGGTGATTTAACATTAGAAAACCGCTATTTATATCGCCTATTCCTACGTAACAACACGAATGATTTATCGGCAGCAGTCTTAGTTGGCTACACCGCAAATCATATAAAAGCAAGTCTAGGATTTTATGGCCGAGTGTATGGCAATATTTATTGGGAAAGTCACAACGAAAGTGTAGCAAATATAATGGAGCCTTTTAATTTAATCTACAATATTGAGGGACAATTATTTAAACAAGAACACAACTGGAATTTAGGTTTATGCGTAAGTAACCACGACGATTTTCAAATTGAACGCATGTATAAACCACTTTTCACCCTTAGGGGAAACTTTATCCCCGTAGAACATTTTAATCTCTTGGCTGAATTTGTTTGCAAGCCAGTAGGCATTTTTCACGGTTCAGCGAATTTTTACGGCATCTATACACGTCTAGGTTTAATTTATACATGGTAAAAAAAATCACATATAGTCTAATTGCGCTTGTTCTAACGGCTTGCGATATTGATTGGATTGGATTTGTGGCGCCTACCAGTGACACCACCGAGCAACGCTTTGAACAATCATTAGCATGGAACGAAGAACATGGTTATGTATCGCTTAGTGTACCACTTGATAATTATTCATTTTACGTTGGAACAGATATTCATACTGAGACAACAGTCCGTAATATTACCTCGTTGATAACAACTCTTCGTAACGATTCCAACGCTTATTTCGGCCTGTTAACGGGGGATTTAGTAAATCAACCAAATGCATTTCACAATTTAATGCCGGCTTTTACCTTCAATCCAATCACGCAAGCCAGAAATGATACATTATTCGCTTGTGTAGGGAATCACGATTTATATTTTAATCAATGGGAAGATTACAAGTACTATTGGGGAACATCTTCATATTGGTTTGACGTAAAAACACCTCATTATCAAGATTTATTTATCAGTTTGGATACTGGCAATGGGACTCTTGGCAGCACCCAACTCAAATGGCTACGTAATATTCTTGCCAGTAAACGCACTAATTACCGCCATTGCATCGTTTATACGCATACCAACTTATTTAAAGAAGAAGAATCTCAATTTCCTACTAGCAATATGACTTTAGAAGAGACCTTTGAATTAACAGATTTAATGAGCAAAAACAACGTTACTTTATTTCTTCAGGGTCACGATCATAATCGCGAAGTACTTCTTTATAAAAATGTTTTATATATCATAGTTGACGCCATGAAAGATGACGCCAAGAACCCTTTTTACATGATTGCAACTTGTAACGAAACAATTGATTATAAATTTATTGCTTTATAACAATGAGCACAAACCATCCTCTAACTTTGTTTAGATTTTGCCCACGTTGTGGCTCTGAACGATTCGTAGAATACAACAAAAAAGCAAAATTATGCCGTCAGTGCGGATTTCAATACTACAACAATAGTTCCGCTGCTGTAGCCGCTTTTATTGTGTCTCCAAACGGACAAGAATTACTATTATGCACCCGCGCAAAGAACCCTGACAAAGGTTCATTAGATTTAACTGGCGGTTTTGTTGATGAAGAAGAAACCGCAGAAGAAGCCATTTGTCGCGAAATAAAAGAGGAACTGAACTTAGACGTCACCAAGGTCAACTATCTTTTTTCATTACCAAACCTCTATGTGTATTCAGATTTTACGGTACACACACTAGACCTTTTTTTCTTAGTTGAAGTTGATAATTTAGATGTAATGAAGTGCGCTGACGATGTTTCAGCGGCACAATTTATTCCTTTTAAACAAATAGATATCAACACAATAGGATTACAATCGGTCAAAAAAGCTGTTAATAAGTTTTTAATGGAACGCATGTGATTTTTTTATACTTTTGTACAAAATATTCTGATTATGAAGAAACTGATTCTCTCCCTAGCAATCTTGCTATCATACAGTTGCCTATCTGCACAAGAAACCGCAGTAAACCTAAACGAAGACCGTCTGTTTTACGAAGGGAAAACACTTTTTGAACAGCATAAATATGCCGCTTCTACGCAGTATTTTGAAAAATACCTTGATGCGACAACGAATAAAAACAACAGCTTAAGTCAAGAAGCTTCCTATTACATAGTTTGCAATGCGTATGAACTCAAACAAAAAAATGCGCTATCTCTATTACAAGACTATTTAAAAAAATATCCATACTCACCAATGCGTGAACGCGTAGCGTATATGATTGGGCGAACCTATTACGAAAATAAAAAGTATCAAGAAACCATCAATTGGTATAGCCAATTAAAAAATAACCAATTAGACGGAGAAGATAATATGGCCTATCTCTTTACAAAAGGGGTCTCTTATCTGGCTTTGAAAGACTACGAACCTGCTCGCGTTATTTTTGCCAACTTATATGGTAAAAAAACAATATACGAAGTAGATGCGCTATATTACTATTCCTACTCAGAATTTTGCCTTGGCAATTACGAAAAAGCCATTACTGGATTCCTTGAATTAGAAACTAACTCAAAATATGCTGAACCATCTTCATACCATCTTCTACAAGTATATGATCAACAAGGACAAAACTCTAAAGCTGTAGAATATGGCGTAAGTTTAATAAAAAGATTCCCGTCAAGCCCTTACAATTCAGAAGCATATAGAATACTTGGAGAAGCCTCTTATCGTGAAAAATCGTATAGACAAGCGATTGATTATTTAAAAAAATACGAACGAGGCGAAAAGAAAGTACAACGTTCAGATATGTATATGCTTGGTTTATCTTACTTTAATACCGCAGATTTTAAAAGCACAGTTAATTATCTATCAAAAGTAACCACAGAAAAAGACGCTTTATCACAAAATGCTTATTTACACATTGGCTTAAGCTATGTGAAATTAAACGACAAAACGAATGCCAAAATGGCTTTCCAAACAGCCTCCAAAGATGATTTTGACCTAGCAGCAAAAGAAGAAGCCACGTACAATTATGTGCTAGCTGTTTATGAAGAAGCATCTCCTTTCGGTGAGGCCATTACTGCTTTTGAAAACTTTATTTCGGATTATCCAAAGTCAAAACATTTGGACGATATATACGGCCATCTAGTCACTATTTACATGACCGAAAAAAACTACGAAACAGCCTACGCGTCAATACAAAAAATCAAAACCTCTAATCCAAAAATCAAGGCGGCTAAAGAAAACGCGTTATTCCAAATTGGCACATCCGCGTTTTTAAACAAAGAGTACAAACAAGCCTTAAATTATTTCACACTCTCTATTGCTGAATATACGGCTCAATCATTCTCAGCACAAGCATTTCTTTGGAGAGGAGAAACTTATTATAAACTAGGAGAATACGAAAAAGCACGTGTAGACCTTGTTAAATTTGTTAATCAAAAACAGAAACGTACTCAAGAAGAAGATTTGAAAGCTTACTATACAATCGCTTACAGCTATTTTGAAGAAGAAAATTTCACAACAGCACTCGATTGGTATCTCAAATTTATTGGACTTGAAAAAAATCACAAAAACCCACTTTTCACAGACGTGGTAAATCGTACAGGTGACTGTTACTTCTACACACGTGAGTTTGATACTGCACGTAAATATTATATGCAAATAGCTAATAGTTCCTCTTTATTGGGTGATTACGCAGCCTTCCAAAATGGCTTTATTTTAGGTATACAGAAGAAGTACGACGAAAAAATATCAGCTATGAATACATTGCTATCTACCTATCCTAAATCAGACTATGCTGATGATGCGCTGTATGAAATTGGTCGTACATATGTCCTAATGGAACAAAATGATAAAGCAATCTCAAACTACGAAAAAGTAATAGCGCTATATCCAACCACTAATTTGGCACGAAAAGCAGCTCTCGAAATTGGTATGTTATTCGCCAACAAAGGCGACATGGACCAAGCTATTGCTGCCTACAAAACCGTAGTTAATAGCTATCCAAGTAGCGAAGAAGCCAAGGTGGCTATCGAAAGTATGCAGACCATATATGTTGAAAATAACCAAATCAATGACTATTTAAATTATCGCGAATCAATTGCAGGAAGTACTATTTCTACCATGAAAAAGAGTTTAGAAGACTCACTTAATTTTGTAGCTGCTGAACGCCTTTTTGTAAAAGAAAAATACAAAGAAGCAACAAGCAGTTTTAAAAATTATCTAGTAACCTACTGTGATAAACAAACACTCAACTGCATTGCTGCACAATATTATTTAGGTGAAAGTTATTATAAAACGGAACAATTGGACAAAGCGCTCACAAGTTTTGAGCGTTTAACCAAACTAACTGGAAACCCATATCAAGAAGAAGCTTTAATACGAAGTGCCGAAATTACCTACGGTCAAAAAGCATACAAACCAGCTCTAACCTATTTTGAACAATTATTTGCATCAGCTAGTAATAAAGAAAATAAAAACATTGCTCGTCTTGGTATTTTACGCTGTAGTTATTCATTAAATTACTATGATAAAACAATTTTAGCAGCCAATAATCTATTAGAAGAAGCAACTACGGACGCTTCTCTTATAAGAGAAGCACGATATTGCAGAGCTAAATCATACATTAAAGTAGATGAAGCCACAATGGCTATAGATGACCTAACAGAATTGAGCAAGGACTTACGCCAAGAAATGGGTGCGGAAGCTAAATATTTATTGGCTGATCAATTCTACCAACAAGCACAATATGGATCAGCAGAAACAGAAATAATGGACTTTATTGAACGTAACACACCTCATCAATACTGGTTAGCACGTTCATTCGTCCTTTTAGCCGATATTTATATTAAACAAAATGACGATTTTCAAGCCAAGCAATACTTAATTAGTTTGGGAGAAAATTATCATGCCAAGGACGATATCAAACAAATGATTGATACCCGTTTAAATGGTATTAAAGAAAGAGAAAAACAACAAGTATATTGATAAATAGTATAAAACAAAATACCAATGAAACGATTACATTATCTGATCATAGCTACTAGTATTTGCATCACAACTGTCGCACAAAACAACGACTCGATTGTTACGCATAATGTAAGCATTGAAAAAGAATATATACCTCAAGTGATTAAGGTCAAACGCACAGATATTGAACTACCTTCAACCGAACCAACGGTTACAAAAACAGAGGTAACCTACAGTACTGAAACAAAACCATTAGAGACCAAATCGACGTTTTACCCCGCCAAAGAATCAGAACTCAAGAGCATGAAACGTCCCGCCTATAAATCAGGATTTATACGATTTGGCGTAGGCTTTCCTCTTAATTGGTTAGGCGAGTTATGGTATCCTATTTTTAACACGAATACCGATTACTTTGATATTAATTTAAACCATTATGGCATAAAAAATAATGGCAAAAAGCTTATAAATACAGACTTAGATTTACGTTACAACAAAAAACTACGTAAAGGAGAACTCTACACATCATTGGGACTCAAAAATAGTTCATTTAATTATTATGGAACGGACTCTATCTTTACTGTTAATACGGTATTTTACGATGTTAATGATGAAAAAATATCTGGAAAAGATTTAATTCCTATCGAACAATCAATTACCCAATTAAACGGAAATATTGGCTTTCGCTCATTAAAAGAGATACAAGGCTGGAGCTATGACGGGAATCTAAATTATCATTTATTAGGCGCCCCTAACAACCTAAGAGAACATGAAATAGCGCTCAATTTAAGTTGCGGTTACAACCTCAACGACAACCATCTCACAGCGGATCTAGGTGGCAATGTTTATCTCTATAACCATCCAACACTTCAATTCCCGCTGACAGATTCAGTCTGGAAGCCACAAGCTATGATTTCATTTCGCCCTCGCTACGAAAGAAAATGGGATAATTTATATGTTCGTGCTGGCGCTAAACTATGGTTTTCTATTAATAAAGGAAACGTCGTTGCAGCGTCACCTGACATTGAAGTTCGTTACGCATTTACAAAAATATTTGATGTCTATGGTGGAATTGGTGGCGATTACCAATTTACAAGCCTCGCTACGACCTTCAAAGAAAATCGCTATTACAATATGAATGAACGTATGCAATCAAATGACTACACACCATTTGACTTCTTTGCAGGGTTTAATGTTAGGCCCTTTACTGGCCTTATTTTCGACGCATCCATTAGTTATAAAATGATCGCAAACCAACATTTCTTCTACAATAAACAATTCGACTGTCTATCAACACCTAACGAATGGCCCGACAAACAAGATTCTGAACGCGTCTATAGCAATACATTCACAGTTGATAATGCACGTGCTACCCTACTCAACTTAGAAGCTCGTTTGGCCTACAATTTAAAAGAACGATATACGTTTCATGTAAAAGGGAAATATAACGGATGGAATGTACTAACACCAAATATCGAAGCTTGGAATAAGCCAACATGGGAAGCTGATGCTGGTATCGAAGCCATGATGACTAAAAATTTCAGTCTAAATGCCAACTTCTATTATGCTTCAGAACGCTTAAACAAACTGCCAAATACAGATGGAAGCATTAGCTCTCGGACATTAGCTCCAATCTACGATTTAAATTTAACGGCAAGTTACACGTTTAAAAAACAATGGAGTTTATTCGTACAGGCCAATAATATTCTTGATTCATCACAATCATTTAGATATCAAGAATGGTATGGTTATGAAAACATAGGTTTCAACCTACTCTTAGGCGCTTCAATTGCTTTTTAAGCAAACCTATAACAACTAAAAAAGGTCACCTATTAGGTGACCTTTTTTAGTTGTTATCTTTTAAAAAGACTTATTCTTCATTCAAAGTAATACGTTTGAAAGCTATTGGCGTAGCACCATTAGCTTTAGCATAGGCACCAACAGTCATTTTAGAATCTTTAATAAAAGCTTGTTCTACCAAAGTTGATTCTTGATAAAATTTATTCAAACGACCTTCAGCAATTTTATCCAACATATTTTCAGGTTTCCCTTCTTCACGAGCTTTTTCACGACCAATCTTCAATTCTTCATCTACAATTTTAGATGGTACAGAGTCACGATTCAAAGAAACAGGATTCATTGCAGCTACTTGCATAGCGATATCACGAGCCACTTGATGTTCAATATTTGATTCTGCAAAAGCAACAAGAGTTGCCAATTTATTACCGGGATGAATATAT
>Ga0172377_10007668_pt1 | contig 11096 bp, 7 predicted proteins | sample Pumphouse3metaG_FD_119749 | JGI IMG/M metagenome (GOLD analysis project Ga0172377, IMG submission 119749) | Leachate microbial communities from a municipal landfill in Southern Ontario, Canada - Pumphouse #3 metaG | ecosystem: Engineered > Solid waste > Landfill > Unclassified | place: Canada... | reverse complement strand
TACCATTGGTTCGAAAGAATATCAGTATTACTGGATATGCTGAAGGCTGGACAACTTACATTGAAAATTATATTCTAACTTTTAATAGTTATAGTAATAATGCAACTGCACTTCAAGCGTTTGAGTTTAATGATTCAATTTCCTATGTTATTTTGGGCCTTGCTGATATTGGCATTAACTACGAAGGTTGGACCATTGAAGAACTAGGTGATTATTTAGATGATTACTTCATGTTGACTTCTGAAGAACTTACAGATATTTATTATGATATGACTGAAATTCCTACGAATTACTTACAATATTATTTTAGTTATTATCAAATGAAAGATTTAAAAGCGGAATTTAAAAATAAAATGGGAAATGAATATTCTGATTATCAATTCCATCTTGTTTTCTTAGAGACTGGCCCGACATCTTTTAATATTTTAAAAGAACAATATCAACAATATGCTGCTGATTATGGGGCTGAATAAAATAGAATGTGACCCTATTGTGATACAATAGGGTCTTTTTTTTGGCTCAATGTGGTTGGATTGGACGCCTCTTTCATCAAAGAATCATTGGAATGTTAACGTTATTATCTTGCGTCAAATCCGCTATCATGATATAATTGTGAAGTGTGAGGTGTTGAACATGATTGAACGTTATTCCAGCCCTGAAATGATTGCTATATGGAGTGAAAAAAATAAATTTCAATCCTTTTTAGAAGTGGAATTGGCTGTATTGGAATCTTACGCTTGTCTAGGGATGATTCCTGTAAGCGATATGGAAGCCATTAAGAAGCACGCTTCTTTTGATGTTAATGCTATTCATAGCATGGAAAAAACGACAAAACATGATGTGATTGCTTTTACGAGAACAATCTCACAGTCTCTTGGAGAAGAAAAAAAGTGGTTTCATTATGGATTAACCTCAACTGATGTGGTTGATACGGCGAATGGTCTTCGGATTAAAGCTGCTAATGATTTACTTGTTTCGAGGATAGACGCGCTTTTAGATGTATTGAATAACAAAGCCATTCTATATTCTAAAACCCCTTGTATTGGACGAACTCATGGAATTCATGCGGAAGTGATGAGTTTCGGGTTGAAATATGCTTTATGGTTTGATGAACTCAACCGCATTCGGAATCGGTTCATTTCTTTTCGTCCTGAAATAGAAGTTGCAAAATTAAGTGGAGCTGTGGGAAATTATGCAAATATTCCCATTGAAGTGGAAAACCAAGTTGCTAAACAGTTAGGACTTTATCAAACTGCTATTTCTACGCAAGTGGTATCACGTGATCGTTATGTTACGTATTTTATGTTGTTATCGCAAATTGCTCAAGTGATCGAAAAGATTGCCATGGAAGTGCGGCACTTATCTCGAAGTGAGATATATGAAGTTAGTGAAGATTTTTCAAATGGACAAAAAGGGTCTTCAGCAATGCCTCACAAACAAAATCCTATTGCATCAGAAAATATGTGTGGTATTAGTCGGTTAGTACGGAGTTTTGTTCAAGTGGCCATGGATAATAATCTTTTATGGCATGAACGTGATATTTCGCATTCATCGAATGAACGTATTATTTTAGAAGATGGACCTTCCTTGGTTTATTATATGTTAGTTCGTTATACAGCCGTTTTAAAAAGCCTTGTCGTTCGACCTCATATAATGATTAAAAATATTCATATGAATGGGAATGTGATTTTTTCGGGACGCGTATTATCAGCGTTAATCGACGCGGGAATGGCTCGTGAAATGGCATATGACTTGATTCAACCACTGGCTTTTCAGGCAATGGAGGATGGAAAAGATTTTTATGATTTGTTATTAACCAGTGCTGTTACCAAATTTTTAACAGGAGATCAAATAAAATCTTGTTTTGATATTGAATATTATTTAAAAAATACACAGAAAATATATGAAAGAGTAGGTATTGCATATGACACAAACATTAGTTGTAATCGGTAGTCAATGGGGTGATGAAGGTAAAGGCAAAATCACTAATTATCTTAGTGAAAAAGCTGATGTAGTCGTTCGTTATCAAGGAGGAGACAATGCAGGGCACACGATTGTCTTTGGTGGGTACACTTATAAACTTCATCTTATTCCTTCAGGAATATTTAATCCCAATACAATTAATATTTGTGGAAATGGGATGGTCATTAATCCTCGTAGTTTAGTTCGTGAAATATTAAATCTCAAGAGTCTTGGTTATTCTTGTAAAAATTTATATATTAGTGATCGTGCTCATGTGTTATTTGATCACCATCAAGTACTAGATGAGTTACAAGAAGAATCGCTTGCTCAGCGTAAAATTGGAACAACGAAAAAAGGAATTGGTCCTGCTTATACTGATAAAGTATCTCGTCAAGGAATTAGAATGGCAGATTTTATGAGTGAGGATTTTCCATTGGTGTATCGCCGTGTTGTTCGTGCCCATAATGAGGTGATTATTCAAATGGGAGGAACTCCCGTTGATATTGAAACAACATTGAAAGAATATGAATCACTTGCGAGTACTATTCGTCCGATGGTCAAAGACACCATTCCATTGTTACATGAAGCGTATCGTGAAGGGCAAAAGATTCTTTTCGAAGGGGCTCAAGGAGCGATGTTAGACATTGATTTTGGAACGTATCCTTATGTTACTTCCTCTAATCCATCAAGTGGTGGGGTTGCTGTAGGAAGTGGAATTGGCGTTACTCGTATTGACGCAGTATTAGGGATTGTTAAAGCGTATACTACTCGTGTCGGAGAAGGTCCTTTCCCTACTGAACTTTTGAATGATCTTGGAGATCATATTCGTGAGGTGGGCCATGAATTTGGGACAACCACTCGCCGGCCTCGTCGGATTGGATGGTTTGATGGGGTTGTTCTTCGTTATAGTGCCATGATTAATGGCATGACAGGGGTTGCCTTGATGCTTTTAGATGTATTATCAGGGGTAGAAGAATTAAAAATTTGTACTCATTATCTATTAGATGGAAAGCAGTTAAATTATATTCCTGCTCGTTTAGAAGACTATGAACGATGTGTTCCTGTTTATCGTCGTCTTCCGGGATGGAAAGAAGACATTACTATGGTTAAAAGTTTTGATGAATTACCAATTGCGACTCAAAATTATATAAAAGCAATCGAAGAAGTGTGTCAAATTCACGTTCAATGTTTTTCAGTTGGACCCGACCGTGAACAAACCGTCTTACGAGAGCCCATTTTTTAGGGGAAATATATGAAAAAATATGATGTCATTATCGTAGGTGCTGGTCCAATGGGCATTTTTACTGCCTATGAATTAATGCAAAAGGCCCCCCAACTAAAAGTATTATTGGTTGATAAAGGGAACGATATTACTGCTCGTAATTGTCCGATATTAGCGGGAATTATTCAACAATGTCCTCAAGATAAAGAAGGATACAGCGGATGTAAGCCAGCTTGTTCCATGACTTGTGGGTTTGGAGGAAGTGGAGCTTACTCAGATGGTAAATTTAATATCACCAATGAATTTGGTGGTTGGATGAATGAGTATTTGTCGGATGAAGAAGTATTACAACTCATTAAATATGTTGATGCCATTAATCTAAAGCATGGTGCTCCGAAAGAAACTACTAATCCCAATTCTGCCAAAGTTTATGATATTGAAAAAAAATCAATTGCTGCGGGTCTTAAATTATTAAGAAGCGAAGTTCGTCATTTAGGAACTGAAGTCAATTTGAATGTTTTAGAAAGTATCAATTTGGAAATGAAGAAGAGTGTCGACTATTTGTTTAAAACAGCTGTTGTTGATATTGTGGTTGAAGATGAAGTGGTTTGTGGCATTATCACTGATCAAAAGGAAACAATTCTTGCGAATACAGTTGTTTTAGGAGTTGGACGTGGCGGTAGTGATTGGCTAAATAAAACGCTTAGTCGCCATCATATTAATTTTTCCAATAATCGCGTTGATATTGGTGTTCGTGTTGAAACCAATGATATTATTATGGATGAAATTAATGAGTTTTTATATGAAGGAAAATTCATTTTTAATACCAGTGTTGGAACCAAAGTAAGAACTTTTTGTTCCAATCCTAGTGGACATGTGGTGATAGAAAATTGGGAAGGCATCATGGTGTGTAATGGTCATGCTTATCATGATCATGATTTGGGATCCCGTAATACAAATTTTGCACTATTGGTGTCTCATGAATTCGATGAGCCATTTAAAGACCCCAATGAATATGCCCGTGAAATATCTCGTTTAGCTAATAAATTAAGTGGCGGAAGTGTTATTGTACAAAAATATGGGGATATTATTAAAGGGCGACGTAGTACTAAGAAGCGGATTAGCGAAGGCTTTGTGAGACCAACCTTACCTGAGGCGGTCCCTGGAGATCTGGCACTAATTTTACCGTATAAAACAATGAAATCATTGATTGAAATGGTTGAAGCTCTTGATCATGTCACTCCTGGAATCGCAAACGATCATACTCTTTTTTATGGGGTGGAAGCAAAGTTTTATTCGGATCGAGTAGAAGTGAGTCCCGAGTTTGAAACCAAAATTAAAAATCTTTTTGTTGGTGGAGATGGAGCAGGAATTACTAGAGGGCTTGCTCAAGCAGGAGCCAATGGAATTAAAATTGCTCGTAATATTATTGCTAGAATAAATAATTAATGAATCATCAATTTAAATGATGACTTAGGTCATCATTTTTTTGTATCAATTTTAAGCTAGTTGTGTTAAAATATAAGCATATTGAAGGTGAACATGATGAAAGAGAAATTTAATGAAATTTGTTTAAATAGTAAGTTGGTAGGGGCTTCCTGTGTGATGATGAAAAGAGGAGTTATTCAAGAAGCAATGGCTTATGGATCAAGTTCTTTAGAAGAAAAACGTTTGGCTACTCCTTATACGGTGTATCGAATCGCCTCTATTTCAAAAACAGTAATGGCATTGGCATTAATGAAAGTGGTTGAGGACTACCACGTGATGATTGAAGATGACATTAGTATTTATTTTGGTTTTTTAATTCGTAATCCAAATTATCCATCTGTTCCGATTACTATTAAAATGTTATTAACTCAAACTTCTTCTATTACTGATGGTAAAGAAGATGAGTCTACTGGATATAATCTCGTGAATGGTACCAATCAGGATGTTTTTTTAAAGGATCTTTTGTTACCAGGAGGATCCCGTTTTGTTTCTGAAACTTTTGATTCTCATCAACCAGGAACAACTTTTATCTATGCGAATTTTAATTGTGGAATTTTATCGTGCTTGATTGAAAAAGTTACGGGGGTTCTCTTTACTGAATACGTAAAAGACATTGTGTTTAAACCTCTGGGCTTAGATGCGTCTTATCGCCCATCTGATATTGTGAATTCAGATATTGCAACACTATATTATCCAGAAGGAGATGGAGTTCGTATTGCTCGAACTGCTGACTCGTTTATAAAAAATGAGTATAAAATATTCCCTCTAGGAGAAAATTATCGGGGACCTGCAGGAGGCTTGTTCATCAATATGGTTGATCTGTCCCGTATTGCAAGTGTCTTTTTAAATCAAGGGAAACCCATCTTGAAAAAAGAAACGATTGAATTGATGTTAAAAGTGCATTGGAAAGGTCCAAGAAACGGATCCTATCAAGCCAAAGGATTGCAAATGGTAATATTAGATGATTTTAAAACACGTTTATATGGGCATTTTGGGGATGCTTATGGAGTGAAAAGCTTTATGTTATTTAATCCTGTTGAGGAAATTGCTATTACTTTTATTACCAATGGAGGTCACTATCGTTATCAGAAAAGTGGTATATGTGATGTTCATGAACAAATGATTCAAGGATTTTTGGATCAATATGGAGACCCTCAATGAAGATTTCTCGCCTTCCCCATCAATCTGTGTGGTTGGTGAGTGATGTTCATGCTCATGGGATGCTTCTAGAGACCCATTGGCGGCGAAAACTAAATGATGATTTGTTCATCATTTTAGGGGATTTTATTAATCGTGGACATGAGTCATTAACCACATTACGGATGGTGATGAGGTATGCAAAAATGCCTTATGTTTATGTGACGAGAGGGAATCATGAAGAAGCAATTCTTCGTTTTTTAGATAATAAATTTCAAACAACGTTTGAACAATTATTAAAAGATCCAGAGAACTTATATTATCAAATGGCGGGTGAATTAAAGGGCGAAGACGTCAATCAAGAAGTTATTAAAACTCATTTTGCAAAAGAACTATCATTTCTTGAATCTCTTCCTTTAATGCTTGAAGATGATGATTTTATTTATGTTCATGCTGGTATTGAAGCTCGGACTGACTATGAAAATTCTTCTAAAAAAATACTGATAGGAGAGGATTATTTTTATAATCGTGGACATCTTTCAAAAAAAATAGTTGTTTGTGGACATTTCCCAGCAGCAATGTATCGATTAGAAGAATATAGTAATAATATTCTTATTGACTTAGAAAAGCGCATTATATGTATTGATGGCGGGTTAGGGGCGACTACTTATGGGCAACTCAATTGTTTAAAAATAGAACCCACTGTCAATGGATATGGGTATCAAATGTTCGTTAATGATTCGTATAAAATGCGTAAAGTAATTCAATATCAAGCTCCCCACGGTCATCATCGTGGAGTTTGTTACCCCGCTTATGGGCTTGATATCATTAGGCCTTCAACAAGTTTTACAAGGGTTCGTCTTCGTGATACCGATGAAGAGGTCTATGTGAAAAATGAGTTCATCCGCTTCTATCAAGAGAGTTATTGGGCCATTGATGATGTCCCAAATAATCATTTAGAAGTCTATCCAGAAGACCATGTGAAAATTTTATGTGATACCACTTATCGGTACGTATTAGCAATGAAAAACGGGGTACACGGATGGATTAGAAAAGACTATATTGAAGGATATTAGTAGGAAATAATTATTAATAAATGATTGGAGCATTCATGATAAAAACCATAATATTTGACTTAGACGGCACATTATTGCCGATGGACCAAGATGAGTTTCTTGCTCATTATTTTCATAAAATTGCTGAAAAATTTTCAAATGTTGATCCTAAATTAGTTGTTCACTCTATTCAAACAGGGGTGAAAGCTATGTTTAAAAATAATGGAGAAAAAACCAATGAAACAGTTTTTTGGGATGCCTTTATTAAAACTTTTCCCGTTTCAGATCATACTGTAGACGCATTTGAAAATTTCTATCAACAGGAATTTCAAACGCTTCAAGAACTCACTCCTAATGATCCACTGGTACCTTTGATTATTCATCATTTGAAATCCAAAGGATATCGCTTAATTTGCTGTACTAATCCTGTATTTCCGCGGATTGCTACGGAATCACGTATCCGTTGGACCGGACTTGAACCGGAAGATTTTATTCACATTACCACTTATGAGGATTCTCATTATTGCAAGCCCAATTTGAAATATTATCAAGAAGTGCTTACGCGGTTTTCCTTAAATGCTACTGAATGCATGATGATTGGAAATGATGTTGGAGAAGATATGTGTACCAAAGCGATGGGAATGAAAACTTATTTGGTCTCCAATCATATTATTAATCGGAGCAATGGGCCAGAGAATGCGGATCATATGGGATCTCGAGAAGATTTATATCAATTTGTTTTAACCTTTCCTTCTTGTTTATGAGGGTATAATTTGAGAAAATTTTAGTTTTACTATATAATAGGAGTGTAACGTATGATACGATGTCCTGTATGTCAAGCGTCTCTATATGAATCGAATGGGTCTTATCGGTGTTCTAATCACCATTGTTTTGACGTGGCCAAACAGGGATATGTTAATTTATTACTTAATCAAACAGGGTCAGGTGATAATATAGTCATGGTAAAAGCACGTCAACTAGTGATGTCTTCAGGGCAATTCATTCCTTTACAAACCTGTCTTAGTGACCTAGTAGCTAGTTTAGAACCCACCAGTATCCTCGATGCGGGATGTGGCGAAGGATATTTTACTCGACAATTTATTATCGCGACGAATAACGTAGTAGGGATTGATATTTCAAAACACGCCATTTCTCATGCGGCCAAGCTCGATCCTCATCATTTATATATTGTTGCAAGTAATTATCATTTACCACTCTTTGATAAAAGCGTTGATTGTTTGATTAATATCATGGCTCCTCATTCTGAAGAAGAATTTTCTCGAGTGAGTGCTCGTTACATTATTAAAGTTGTTCCTAATCGTCTCCATTTATTAGAAATTAAACAAGCTTTGTATGATGAAGTCATTCTTCATGATGCTAAAGAAGTGAATTTTCCAGGATTTCAATTGAAGAAACAAACTACTCTTCAATATCAAACTCTTTGTTCAGATGTTGCTACCTTGATTCAAATGACCCCATATTGCTACACTACTTTCGACTTATTGTCCAAAATTCCTGATGCTCCAATGATGACCACTTTTGATTTTGTACTTTACATTTATGAACGAGAGGCTAAGATATGAACAAACCAATTAAATCAACTTTTGTATCTGCAGTCTTTTTGTTTGTCATATTGGCTTTGAGTATTGTATATTTGGTCGATTATCGTATTCGTGAAGCGGCTTATCAGCATCATCAAGTGGATCAAGTCTTGATTCAAAAGAAAAATGATGTGTTCGATGATTTTAATCGTCATGTTAGTGATATTGAATTACAACTACAAAGGGTTGTGGATGTATTTGAAAATGATGGATTTCCCTTTAATAATCTAACTTGGGGAAATGATCGTCTAATCTACGATGATTGGACTATTTATTCTATGAATGAGGTTCCTACTTCAGTTCAATTGCAGTGGAACAACGGCTATTCATACTATTTAGAAGACAATTGTCTTCACTTTATTTGCCCTATTGATGAAGATGACAATCTTCTAGGGTTTTTAGTAGTCAGGTTCAATGTTGATGAATTAGCAACTTATTTATTTCCTGAACGGAATCTTGAGTTAAACTATCAAGAAGGAATCTTAACTTCTGCCGGAGTCTTTTTATGCGGACCCACTGCCGATATTGCGTCTTGGATCAATACCATTGAACTGATGGACATTGAATATTATAATTTCACTACGTTTGTGACGATTCAAAATAATTCTTCGTTTCAATTTATGGATAATGGTATTATAAAGTATGGATATGTTACTTCTTTTGATGATGACCTCTATATTATAACCACTATTACCGAGGAAGCTTTTATAGAGGGATATTCTCCAACTCAAGTTATGTTGGATGCTTCATTGATTCGAAGTATGATTATTATCGCTATTTTCTTTTTATTCATTATTGGATATGAATTGATGATGATCCGGTTAATTAATAAAAGTCGGATTCAATTGATGGCCTTAAGTAGTAGTTCTAGTGGAGGCATTGTTGTTGTTGATTTTGATGAAACACTTCCTATTCAATTTGGAAATGAAGGATTTTATTTGGCTCTTGGGTATACTGAAAAAGAGATACGGGATAAGTTTGATATGCAATTGAGCCGCATTATTTATGAAAAAGACATCACATTTTGTGAAAACCTTATTACTCATCTTAAAACTCATGATAAAGGTGATTTTAAGATTCGTTTAAAAACTAAACAACGAGGATTAATATGGGTACATCTCAATTGTTCTCATCATTTAGATCATCAAGATTCTATTACCATGGTGATGCTTGATATTACTGAAAGTAAAAATCTTAATACCGAAATTAAATCTTTAATTTCAACGATTCCTGGTGGAGTGATGAGGACCAGTGCAGAGAATTGGAAAATTATCTTTGCGAGTGGAAGTCTTGCAACGCTTTTGGGATACGAAGAAGAAGAATTCAAAGAAAAATTTACTTATTTTAATGAGTGTGTGCATAATTATGATTTGGCATATTATTTACAAGCCATCGGTAAACAGCCCGATAACCTATATTTAGAATTACGATTACTCAAAAAAGATGGTTCTATTGCTTGGACTATTATCAATGCTACTAAAATGCTACATGAAAACAATGAAGCCGTTTATCAATCAGTAGTTTTAGATGCGACTTATCAAAAAGAAGTGTCCGTTGAATTGAAGAAAGAACTCGATCGCTCTAAAATCGTTATGGAAATGATTGATGAATTTATATGCGAATATTTTGTTGATGAAAATCGGTTGATTAGTTCACGTCGGGTTGCAGAAATTATTGGAATTGATCTTATCATTAATAATTTTCGAGAAACAATAAGTAAAATGGGGATTATTCATCCCGATGATTTGGACAGTTTTTATGATATCTATCGGAATTTAGATCAAAATCAAAAAGAATATCGGATGGATATTCGTCTTCGCCATCAAGATGGTGAATATGTGTGGTACATGTTTAAAAGTGCATCGCTATATGAAGATGACAATTTATATAAGATTATTGTTAAACTAACTGATATCAATGAAGAAAAGAATAAAATTAATTCCTTAATGGAAATTTCCGTTCGCGATTCTTTTACTGGAGTATATAATTCAGGTAATATTGCAAAATTTGTTGAAAACTACTTGTCAACAAAGAATCAAAATTTGTCTCATGCGTTGTTAATGCTTGATATTGACAACTTTAAGTCTGTCAACGATAAGTATGGGCATGATATTGGGGACAAACTTATTAAAGAGTATGTCAATCGACTGGTTCAATTTTTTGGTTCTGGTGGCATTATCGGACGAGTCGGTGGTGATGAATTTGTCGTTCTCATTAAAGACATCCAGAGTGACAAAGTGCTTGGGTATGTTGAAAAACTTAAACGTAAATTGTGGAAAGAATATCAATTTGACCAACTTGTTCTCTCTTTTTCAACAAGTTTCGGGATTGCCCTCTATCCACAAGATGGAACAAGTTATTCTATTCTTTTTAAAAAAGCAGATATTGCTTGTTATGAATCGAAGAGACATGGAAAAAATACCACTCGCTTGTTTCAAGAGGACATGCTTTCGACCTCATTGCCCCAGGATTCTATTTGTTATGAGTCGGTCGAATCTGATGATTTGCTAGTCAACTGTATTAACATCTTGGAAGAGCATGAAAATGTTAGTCAAGGAATTCATGAAGTATTGGATCGAATGGCTCATTATTATTATTTTGATGGAGTGTTAATATTTCAATATCACGATG
>Ga0172377_10007666_pt1 | contig 11097 bp, 4 predicted proteins | sample Pumphouse3metaG_FD_119749 | JGI IMG/M metagenome (GOLD analysis project Ga0172377, IMG submission 119749) | Leachate microbial communities from a municipal landfill in Southern Ontario, Canada - Pumphouse #3 metaG | ecosystem: Engineered > Solid waste > Landfill > Unclassified | place: Canada... | reverse complement strand
TTAATGGTTGTTTTTCATGATAATCCTGTTCCTCCAGGTGGTGATCGCAGAACATGGCCTAATTTAATAGCCAGGGAATTTTGTCATGCTCAGGCTGATGCGAAATGTTCTTATTTCCCTGAGACTATTGTTACATCCTGTTTTGTGAATATGCTGGCAGGACCATTGGATATGACCAATGGATGGTTTGGTTTTAACGGAGCCATTTCACGACAGAAAGTATTTGAGGAAATTCCTGGGACTGTTGCTGCTGAAGTTGCTAAATTAATAGTTATATACAGCGGTCTGACAGTTTTGCCCGATAGCCCTGAGGAATATTTAAAAAAAGATGATCTGTTTGATTGCATTCGAAAAATGCCATCTCAGTTTGATAGCTATAAGGTACTGGATGGTGAAATAGGAAAATATATAATAGTAGCCCGGCAGAGTGGAAACAACTGGTTTATAGGTTCATTAACCAATAGTGATAAGAGAACACTGGATGTTGATTTTGGCTTTTTGCCGGAAGGAGAAAGCTATCAGGCAACTTTTTATGAGGATACATCCGAAACTCACTTCCTTAATAATAAAGAATCTTACAGGGTTCGTAAGGGAATTAAAGTAAATAAAAACACTAAACTGAAAATATATCTTGCTCCGGGAGGAGGAAATTCTATCTGGCTTAAAAAAATTTAATAAAAAACTCTCCATGCTTTCATGAGGGTACAGTTAGTTTTCATGGCTCTGTCTGCGGTTTTAATTTTGATTAGATATTAAAAGTAGTTCCAAATAGCCTGTTCTCCATAACGTATTATAACTACTTCGATTGGAACTGATAGCTATTTGGTTCGATGGAAATTAAATTTAAAATAGTTCAACATATATCACAATGAATGAAAGAATAATTTTTAAAATTTTTTTGATTTTTTTTTCAGGAATTTTTTTAAACAGTTATGGAGCTGATAATTCCCAATGGCCTATACTGAAACACTATGACCAGGATCATCTGGTGAACATTGCCCTTCCATTGGGTGGAATTGGTACCGGAACGGTTTCATTGGGCGGGCGCGGAGAATTGCGCGACTGGGAAATCATGAATAAACCCGGGATTAATTACAGTACCACATTAAAGGGAAACAATGCTCCGTTTTTTTCGATATATGTAAAACCTGAAGGGAAACCTTCTATGACAAAAGCACTGATCGGTCCGGTTCATACCAGCGAATACCAGCATTATGAGGGACGCTCAGTTAATCAGCACGGAATGCCACGATTTTCTACTGCTTCGTTCGATGCCGCATATCCTTTCGGTCAGGTCAATTTAAGTGATGATGTTCTTCCTGTTTCTGTAAAAATCAAAGGTTTTAATCCTTTTATTCCCGGCAATAGCGCTGCGAGTAGCATTCCGATAGCAGTATTAAAGTACGAAGTTACCAACCAGACCAACCAATCAATGGAAGTTGCCGTTTGTGGTACCATGCGTAATTTCATCGGTCAGGACGGAAGTAAATCGAAGAAAAACTGGAAAGGCGATATTATTCCCATCGGTGCTAATAAAAATATCAATAGCTACAAAGAATCAGCTTTAGTTAAAGGTATTTACATGACCAGTGAAGGAGTTGATAAAAAAGATGCTGCCTGGGGAACCATTGCCCTTACTACTCCCGATCAACAGCAGGTAACATACCGGCGCTCATCAACATTAAATAGGTGGGAAAATGCTATCCTCGACTTTTGGGACGACTTCAGTACTGACGGACTTCTAACCGATAAAAAAGAACTGGTTGATAACAATCCAATGGCTTCTTTGGCTGTAAAAATGACGATACCTGCCAATTCAATCCAAACCTTTACGTTTTACCTGACCTGGCATTTCCCGAACCGCCTCGATTGGAACAACGATAAAAATCATGTGATTGGAAATTATTATACTACTCAGTATGATGATGCATGGAATGTTATCGAAAAAGAATTAGGACATTTACCCGACTATGAGAAACAAACTATGCAATTTGTAAATGCATTCCTGAGTGCAACAATTCCTGATGTTGTAAAGGAAGCTGCCTTGTTCAACCTTTCGACCCTACGTTCGCAAACGGTTTTCCGTATTCCTTCAGGTCAAATGCTCGGTTGGGAAGGAGTGATGGACGAATATGGTTCATGCTCAGGAAGTTGTACCCATGTATGGAATTACGAAACTGCGACCTCTTTTTTGTTTGGAGATCTGGCAAAAACTATGCGTGATGTGGAATTCACTTATGGAACTAAAGACAATGGTAAAATGAGAAATCGTGTTGTACTTCCATTAGAATTGAACGCTACTACAGACGCTGTGGCTGCTGCTGATGGACAAATGGGAACCATTATGCGTTTTTATCGCGACTGGATTCTTTCGGGTGATTCAGAATTTTTGAAGAAATACTGGCCAAAAGTTAAGGCTGCCATGTCGTATGCCTGGATTGAACGTGGCTGGGACGGCAATCAGGATGGGGTAGAAGAAGGCGAACAGCACAACACCATGGATGTGAACTATTATGGACCCAACCCGCAGATGCAGTTTTGGTACTTTGGAGCATTAAAGGCATGCTCTAAAATGGCTTTTGCAATGAACGATATAGTTTTTGCTAAAAAATGTGATGATATTTTTAAAAAAGGTAGCGCCTGGGTTGATCAGAATTTATTCAATGGTCAATATTACGAACAAAAAATTACCAGCCCTAAGACCTTTCAATATTTGGACATGAACGATCCTAATTTAGAAATTCCGGAATATCAGTTAGGTTCTGGTTGTTTGGTTGATCAGTTGGTGGGGCAGTATATGGCTCACGTGTGTGGTTTAGGCTATCTGGCTAAAAAGGAAAATGTACAAACTACTTTGAAAACGGTGATGAAAAATAACTTTATTACTCGATTCGATAATATTTTCAATAATATGCGCTCTTATGTGATGGGCAGGGAAAGCGGCCTTATCATGGCGAGCTGGCCAAAGGGTCGTCTTAAAGTGCCGTTTCCTTATTTTGCTGAGTCTATGTCGGGATTTGAATATGTTGCTGCCATTGGTATGCTTCAGGAAGGACAAACCGAAGCTGGTGTAAAATGTATAAAAGCCATCCGCGATCGTTTCGATGGAGAAAAGCGCAATCCGTTCGATGAACCTGAATGTGGACATCACTATGCACGTGCCATGGCAGCCTGGTCGGCACCATTGGCCTTCAGTAAATTTCACTACAATGGTGTTGAAAAATCAATCAGTTTTACTTCTAAACCTGGCATATATTTCTGGAGCAACGGTTATGCCTGGGGAACCTGTGGAATAACATCTGGTGGATTTACTTTATCGGTTATTAAAGGAGAATTGAAATTGAAGACAATACTATTGGATAAGAGGAAAATCAAGAAGTATAATTGTGCTAAATCAATAAAAGAAAATGATAAGATTTTCGTTGAATTAAACTAATTTTTCGCATAAATTTAGTTTGTATAGAGGGTGTCTTTCTTAATGAGTAAATTTTAACATGAATGTTGAGTTCACTCCTAAAAGTATGATTATTCGATTTTTCAGTGTGGCTCAAATTTTAAACTGTATGAATGAAAATTTCCATTTTATATAAATGATTTATTTGCAACTTATTAATAAAATTTATTTTAAGTCTTAGCCTACTTTATAAAGAAAGATTTTAAAAATTAATTTAAAATATTGCAAAAACAGTAATGACAAAACAAAAAACTGCCGACTTAATTTTATGTTATAAACTCCATATAAAACCGAACTAATCTATGTCTGATTAGTATTATTTTTATATGAACTTAATTAAAAAAGCTGAACCATGAAAGGTATTATCTGTTTATTGTTGTTTTTTGAAGGTGTTACCTCTGCACAAAATATTGGAAATATTGGAAAAGATTCTGATTTTTTTCCTATAGGTGTTTGGGTGCAAAGCTCAAATAATGCCGAAGCTTACAAAGCTATTGGTATTAATATGTTTGTTGGTATTTGGGGCGGACTGGATCAGTCTAAGCTGGACGCATTCAAAAAAGCTGGTGTTAAAGTGATATGTGACCAGAACAGTTTTGGGTTGAACAATCTTAATGAACCTGCTATCTATGCATGGATGCATGGGGATGAACCTGATAATGCACAAATGAACAGGACTACGAAAAAATATGATCCATGTCTGGATCCGGCAATAATTATCAAAAGCTACGAGGATATCAAAAAAAAGGATCCTTCAAGGCCGGTGTATATAAATCTGGGACAGGGTGTTTCTTATATCAATTATAACGGTAGAGGTGTCTGCAAGGGGGATATTGATAAGTATAAAGTTTCTACAAACGGATATCTTAAGGGTTGTGATATTGCATCATTCGATATTTATCCTGTTAATAATTCTGATCAGGAGACAAAAGGTAATCTCTGGTATGTTGCAAAGGGAATTGATAACCTCATTGAATGGTCAGGCAGATCAAAACCTGCATGGTGCTGGATCGAAACGACTAAAATTTCTGACAGAAGCTCAAGAAAACCTACTCCTGCGGAAGTTAAATCAGAAGTCTGGATGGCATTGGTACATGGAGCCATGGGATTTGGCTATTTCTGTCATTCATTTACAACAAATCCACCTGGGGATGAGGCAGCCCTTTTACATGATGCCGAAATGATTAATTGCGTTAAAGTTTTGAATATGCAGGTTAATTCTCTGGCTCCTGTCCTGAATAGTGCTACTACCAGTGGATATGCTACTGCCAGAAGCAGTAATGTTGAAATTCCTATTGACATAATGACAAAAAATTACTGTGGTGCAAATTATATCTTTTCAGTAGCCATGAGACCGGGAACAACAACAGCCACTTTTAATGTCAAGGAAGGGAAAAAAATTGAAGTACTGGGAGAGGACAGGAATCTTAAAGTGAAAAAAGGGAAATTTACTGACGACTTTTCATCATATGGCGTTCATTTATATAAAATTACAAAGTAACTGTTATAGAAAAAGCTTCTGTTTTTATATATATTTGTGTATCCGGCTTTTTATCGTCGGCTCAATATTTTTTACTTTAAGTTTAAAGAGGTTGTTTAATAAATTTTAAAAGTGAGTACATAGGAAAACAAAACATTTTGCATTTGTTTAAAATGTAAAATAAATTTAGAGATAATAGAGTCGGTAGCTTTCTGTTTTGCTAATGTTCTTTTTTTATAATACTTTTAATCAACTTTAAATTTTATACACTTTTGGGGAATAGTATTGAATTAGTTGCGTGTCACCCCCCCATTTTGGTAAATAAAATATTCTATTTTTAGTTTGCCTTTTTTGTTTTTTTGTGCTGATTTCTAAAATGATAGGTAAGGCATAAGAGAACAGGGAATGACTAAACTGTAAAATTTTAAAATATAGTAAAATGAAAGAAAAAGAAACAAGACGAAATTTTTTAAAGAGTGGAGCAATTGGACTGGCAGGTATTACAGTGATGCCTAATGTTGTATTAGGCAGTAAAATGTCAAAGAAAAAAAGACCCAATATTATATATATTCTTACTGATCAACAAAGTGAATGTATGATGAGTTGTTCGGGGAATAAATATATAAAAACTCCTGCAATGGATTACATTGCAAATAATGGTATACGTTTTAAGCGTACCTATGCTACTAATCCTGTTTGTTCACCTTCCAGAGTAAGTCTTATGACAGGTCGTTTTCCAGGTTATTTTAATGATCAGAATGGAAAACAGGCACGCGAAAATGATGGATCTATGAAAATTCCTCAGGTGTCTGAAGAAGTAACAAATAATACTATTGGTGCATATATGAAAAAAGCTGGTTATGATCTTTTTTATGGAGGAAAAGAGCATCTCCCGCCATCATTAGTGCCTTCTCGTCAAGGGTTTAATGATTTTACTAACAATGAACGCGGAGTTCTGGCAGAAAAGGCGACAGAGATTATAAAAGAAAAGCATGATAAGCCATATTTTATGTTTGTTTCGTTAATCAATCCACATGATATATGCTATATGACTATCCGTGATTTTCCAAAGTATACTAAAATAAGACCCAGAAAAGATCAGAGTGAAATTAAGATGCTTGATAAAGCACTGGAACTTCCCAAAGGAGTTTCAAAGGAAGAATTTTTTGCTAAATATTGTCCACCTGCCCCGGCAAACATTGAGCCACAGGAAGGCGAACCAAAAGCTATACGTTCTCTTCTTGAACGTCGTCCTTTTAGAGAGGCGGCACGGGAAAATTACACAGATGAACGCTGGCGTATGCATGGATATGCATATGGTCGTTTAACCGAATTTGTAGATAGTAAAATACAAAAAGTTTTGGATGCCGTTAAAGAAAGCGGACAGGAAGAAGAAACATTGGTTATCTTTTCATCCGATCATGGCGATATGAATGGATCTCACCGCATGGAACATAAAACTGTTCTTTACGAACAAGCAGCGAATATTCCTTTACTGGCTATGTGGAAAGGACATATTCCTGCCGGTAAGGTGAATGATACAAATTTGGTATCCAATGGTCTTGATTTACTTCCTACTTTATGTGATTATGCAGGAATTAAGGGACAGGCTGATCCTCGTGGAAGAAGTTTAAAACCACTTTTTGAAGGCAAGAATCCTTCATGGCGAAAAACAGTTGGCGTTGAAAGTGAAATTGGAAGAATGGTCGTCTCAGAATCCGGATTAAAGTATATAAAATATGATGCTGTAGGTATCGAAGAGCAATTACTTGATTTAAAAAAGGATCCGTTAGAGACAAAACATTTTACAAATGATCCTGCGTATGCAGGTCGTTTCAAAAAATTAAAGTCCTCTTTTGATAAAGAATGGTTTCCTGGATTTTAATCAAAGAAATTTCTTGATTCTTGCATAGTGGTGCAGGTAAGCGTTTTGATAATTTAAAGATTTTTAAATAGAATAATTTGTTCAAATAAAAAATATCACATATTTGGTGTGAAAAGTAAAAATAAAGAATAAAAAAGTATGAAACGATTAAATTTTACAGGGTTTCTGATAATAATAGTTTTTTTATTATCATATGGTATTTCTGTTGCAGGGAATATTGATAATAAAAAAGATCAGCCCCAAACAATTAAACTTTTGACTATTGGTAATAGTTTTGCTGATAATGCATGTGTATATTTAAAGCAGATAACAGAGTCTGTGGAGGGTTGTAATATTGTTATTGGTAATGCCAACATCGGGGGGTGCAGCCTTGAAAAACATGCAGGACTGATAAAAAAATGTGAACAGAATCCAGCACTAAAACCTTATCATGGAAAGTCTTTGAAAGAATTTTTGCAGCAGGATGATTGGGATATTGTTACTATTCAGCAGGTAAGCCATTTCAGTTTTAAGTCTGAAACCTTTCATCCATATGCTGACGAAATTTGTGCATTTGTTAAAAAATATGCCCCACAAGCTAAAATTTATATTCATGAAACCTGGGCTTATGCTCCTGACTGCTCACGGTTGAAAGGGTTTGGACTCACATCCGATCAGATGTATAAAAAGCTAAAAAAGAACTATAAAGCCCTGTCCAAACTCTATAAATTTCCCATTTTGCCTTCCGGTGATGCTTTTTACCAGTCTTTTAAGAAAAATAAAGATATTGATCTTTGGCATTCGGGAGGAAGGTATCATGCCAATAATAACGGCTGTTATCTTGTAGGGTGTGTTTGGTTTGGCAAATTATTTGAGCGGTCTCCTAAAGAAATCACTTATATTCCGGAAGGTATGACAGAAGAAACGGCAAATTTTTTTCAATCTATTGCCGGTAAATTGGTGCCTTAATGTTTCTTAATAAAAAAAGCCCGATGTTTGCTATCGGGTTGTATAGATAAAAAATTCTAAAACCTAACGGTGCTGATAATACTTTTTAAAGCACGTTTTGTTATTACGGATTAACATAATATTTTCGATTATTTTAACCAGAGACCTCGGAGTTTGCTTCGGGGTCAGTATTTTTAAGAATTAAAATATAAACCAATGAAAAAAAATATTTATACGAAGACATTTTTTTCGTTATTTGTTGCTTTTTTATTTTTGTTAATTACAAACATTGCAGGTGCTCAGGAAATAATGTTTCAGGAATCACCTGAAAATTACCGGCTTTATGCCCGTGATAAGTCAGACAGTGCTACAGTCATACTTCAGGGAACGTTTAAAAGAGGTGTAATCTTAAAATCTGCTCAGCTTAAAGTATATAAAGACGGCAAATTTTATGCGTCTAAGGATTGTGATTTGAAAAAAAATCAAATTATAGGAAAATCCCGTATTAATGCCGGACTTAATCAATTCAGGTTTGAACTTTTGGTGAATAATGGTAAAAAAGATAGCATTATTGCTTTGGCAGACAGTGTTGTATGTGGTGATGCTTTTATAATTACAGGACAATCTAATTCGCATGCCAGTAGCATATATTCAAAATACAGCAGCACATGGTGCAGAAGCTTCGGAGTTAAAACAGGATATGAATCATATAATGATGCAGACAAAAAAGTACTTTGGGGCAGAGCTACAGGAAACTGTATAGGATTAAAAAATGGTGGTGGTTGGTTTATGAAGAATAAATTCGGTGTAGGTGCATGGGGAATGGAACTTATGCGTTTAATAGTCGAAAAATATAAGATGCCTGTTTGTATCATAAATGGGGGAAGCGGATCATCCTCTATTGAAGAGAATTTAATGGGAACACCTGAAAAAGCATCTCTTGAAACCAGTTTTGGAAGGTTGGCTTATAGGGTAGATCAGGCAGGGTTAACCGATAATATAAAAGCAATATTATGGCATCAGGGTGAATCTAATTCAAACTATCAGCAAATTGAGGATAAACCCGAAGAAAATTACAGAATTTATAAAGAGAATTTTGACATTCTTCTTCATGAGTGGCTGAGCGTTTATACAGGAGTAAAAAAAGTTTACCTGTTTCAGCTTCATCCGGGATGCGGCGGCGATTACCAGTCTGAGATGAGAGAAGTACAATGTCAGATTGCCCGACATTATAAAATTGTGGATATTATGTCTACAACCGGAGTTGTAGGGCATGAAGGTTGCCATTTTGCCTTTGAAGGGTATTGTGAATTCGCACAACGACTTTTGCCTCTTTTAGGCCGTGACTTCTATGGTGAAAAATCATCAGAATGTATTACTCCTCCAAAATTGGTAAAGGCCTTTTATACTAAGAAAAATGAAATTACATTACAGTTTGACCAGCCAATATATATGGAGGATAAACTTGAGATAAAAGGCAAAACTCATTTAATGAAAGACCAGTTTTTCTTTGGCAACGACAGAGTAGATAATAATGTGGATGAAGCTATTGTCAAAGAAGATAAACTTATTCTGAAAATGAAAAGTGATAAACTTTTTAGGTTTGTAACTTATCTTCCTAATAAATGCTACCGTAATACCGAAGATGTATATGAAGGTCCGTGGATTTTTGGATATAATAAACTTGGGGCTTTAAGTTTTGATAAGCGTAAAATAGATATTCCAGAAAATATTTGTAAAAATTCTGAATGGAAAGGATATGCCCTTCTTGATTCTACATTAAATGGCGTTAATTTTAAAGTCGTATGTCCCGAAAAAGCTAATGAAAATCGTGACTGGATATGGCGGGCACGATTTTGGGGACATGAACCGCAGACTGATCTGGCTTTGCTGAAACAAGGTTTTCATTTGGCATACATTGATGTTGGCGGATTATTCGGAAATCCTAAAGCAATAAAAATATGGGACGGATTTTATGATTTTGTAACAAAAAGATATAATCTGAACAAGAAAGTAGTATTGGAAGGAATGAGTCGTGGCGGACTGATCATTTTTAACTGGGGCAATAAAAATGCCGATAAGGTTGCATGTATTTATGGCGATGCACCGGTATGCGATTTTAAAAGCTGGCCCCTTGGTAAAGGAAAAGGAATTGGGAGCGCTGGTGACTGGAAAAAATGTCTTGATGAATACGGTTTTACAGAAGAACAGGCTATGGCATTTAAAGGGAATCCTGTTGATAATATGGAAAATATTGCCAGAGAAAAAATACCGGTTTTGAATGTTGTAGGAGATGCAGACAAGGTTGTCCCTTTTGATGAAAATACAGCTTTATTAAAGAAAAGGTTAAACAAATTTGGATGGGATCTTAAGATAATTCATAAACCAGGTGGTGGTCATCATCCACATTCTCTGAATGATCCTAAGCCTATTGTTGATTTTATCCTGATGAATACAGGAAACAAGGAAAAGAAAATAGATTCCAAACCGGAATGGAGTATGAACAATATAACATGTCGCAGTAATTTTAGAAATTGTGAAGTTCAGTTTGAACAAAATAAAACAGGTCATGTAGCTTTTCTTGGTGGTTCAATAACCGAAAGAGAAGGTTATCGTCCTATAGTATGCAGCTTTTTAAAGGAGAAATTTTCTTCCACTGAGTTTACTTTTACAAATGCAGGAATTAGTTCAACATGTTCCAATACAGGGATATTCAGAATGGATCGGGATGTGCTGTCGAAAGGGCCACTTGATTTGTTATTTGTTGAATTTGCCGTTAATGATGATCAGGATGGGAACTTTTCTTATGCAGAATCAATTCAGGGAATGGAATCTATTATCAGGAAAGCCAGAGAATACAATCCAAATGTCAATATTGTAATGACCTATTTCGTGAATCCTGAAATCCTCAATGATTATCAGCATGGTAAAGTGCGTACGTCTATTGCGGCACACGAAACAATAGCAAAACATTACGGCATTTCAACCTGCAATGTAGCTAAAGAGGTAGCCGACCAGATAAGCATTGGTACACTAGACTGGAAAACTTACGGAGGCGTACATCCTGCTGATTTTGGTAACCGTCTGGGTGGTGGCATGATTTGTTCATTGCTGGAAAAAGGATGGACGAGTAAAGAATCATTTAAACTGCCGGAGCCGATTGATACCTCTAATTTTGAAAATGGCCGATTGGTGAATCCATCAGATTGTGAATTCGATAAAAAATGGTCATATGCTATTCCTGACTGGGGAAATATTGGTGGTTCGAAACGTGAGAGATTTTTGAATCGTAAAATGCTGTGTGCTACAAAAAGCGGAGCTAAACTTACGTTAAATTTTAAGGGTAATGCT
>Ga0172377_10007665_pt1 | contig 11097 bp, 13 predicted proteins | sample Pumphouse3metaG_FD_119749 | JGI IMG/M metagenome (GOLD analysis project Ga0172377, IMG submission 119749) | Leachate microbial communities from a municipal landfill in Southern Ontario, Canada - Pumphouse #3 metaG | ecosystem: Engineered > Solid waste > Landfill > Unclassified | place: Canada... | reverse complement strand
TTCCGGAACGAGTTTGACGGCCGCTCCTTCCATCACAATGCCTGTTTCATGACCTTTGTTTTTGAGATCGAGTGCATTGAGGAGAACGTGAATGAAACACATGGGATCACCGTTAAATGCAAATAGAACTGTTTTGTCCATGGAATCCTCCTATGGATTTGTATGGGTTGACTTGTGGTGTGCGTAACAATCCGGAAATGTGTACCAAACTATTGCTGTCTGTACCAGGTAAAAAAAAGTTTTCGGAAAGAATGTCTGTGTTGGACAATAAAAAAACATCTTGTTGATATCAAGAATTATTATTAATAAATTTTATCTCCATGGCATGGAAGGACGTTTGCCTTCGGCCAAATAAAAAAATTGGGGGAACCCGAAGGTTCCCCCAATTGGTAAGGATGGGAGGAGATGGTTTTACTCCATTTCCTCGAAGAATTCTTTTTCCGCGCCGCATTTCGGGCATACCCAGTCTTCGGGGACATCTTCAAACGGGGTACCTGCAGCGATGCCGTTGGCGGGATCGCCAATGTCAGGGTCATAAATGTACCCACAGGGGCATTCGAATTTTTTCATGGCTGTTCCTCCTCATTGATGGTGGGGTCCTGGGATATACAGGGACATGATCTTACTGTTTTATGGATTTTCAATGCGTTGTCAATTGCCTGGATTTTATATTGCAGCATCATCGGGGCAGGATCGAATTTTATTTGATTATCCCTTGCTTTTTTTCTTGTTTTTATGGGAATACTAACTATCTTTCATTTTGGTATTTTTTTTTGTCATCATTTCAATCAGGAGGAAATCAGTATGGCTATCATGCTTCCGGAATTGCCCTATGCCAAGAATGCTCTGGAGCCGGTTATCAGCGCACGTACGTTGGAATTTCATCACGGCAAACACCATAATGCTTATGTGACCAACGCCAATAAGCTGATCAAGGGGACCGATCTTGAGAATATGGATATGGAAACCATTATCGCCAAGACTGCAGGGGATGCTGACAAGGCCGGTATCTTCAATAACACGGCCCAGGCATTCAACCATTCGTTCTATTGGAAATGCATGAAACCCGGCGGTGGCGGAGCCCCCACCGGACCTATTGCGGAAAAAATTAACAAAACATTCGGGTCCTATGAAAAGTTTGCTGAGGCTTTCAAGACCGCGGGTGTGACCCAGTTTGGGAGCGGCTGGGCCTGGCTGGTTCAGGATGGTGAAGCTATCAAGATTATGAAAACCTTGAACGCGGATACCCCCCTGGCGCATGGATATACGCCGCTTTTGACCGCTGACGTATGGGAACATGCCTATTATTTGGATTATCAGAATATGCGTCCTTCGTATCTGGCTGCGTTTCTGGATAAACTGGTCAATTGGGATTTTGTGAATGCCAATTTGAAATAGTGAAATCCTGCACTTGCCATTTTTCTTCGTGAAGATTAATGCACGCAAAGGAGCGTAGACGATCATTTTTTTGCGAGAGGAGTTGTACTACGCTGTAAACGTAGCGTTTATTCACATATTTCTATTGATGCGTTGGAGGTTATCCGTATGAAGAAGTCTTTACTGGCCAGCCTGTTCTGTGCTGCCATGATCTGTGTGTTCGCCGTGCCCAGTGCTTTTGCTGTTGAAGCACCTGCAGCAGATATGATGATCACGGCTCCTGAAGGTGCCACGGCCAAAAAGAACCCGGTTACTTTTTCCCATGTCAAGCATGGTGAATTCAAGTGTCAGGAATGTCATCACACCTGGGATGGCAAATCACCAATTAAGAAATGTACTGATTCAGGCTGTCACGATATCGTGGCTGCAAAGGGCAAAGACAAGAAGGACGTCAAGTATTTTGAGACCGCTTTCCATAACAAATGTTATAAGGGCTGTCATAAAGATCTCAAAGCTGCTGGCAAAACGACAGGCCCCACTGCCTGTGGCCAGTGTCATCCCAAATAGAATACCCGCAGAAGCTTGACCCTCTCGCAAATGTAGTATGTTAAGGGCCAGGGAACCCGGTTTGAACCCGCACGGCAGCAACATGGCAAACAGCAGGAGATCGTATGCAGGACTTCTTGAGATGTGTTGCATTGATCTTTGATCGCTGCCATGGATATTTTGACGCCATGCATGTCTGGTTCGGTCGGAGCCTGGCCCTTATTTTTATTTTGTTACTCATTGTCATCCAGGCTAATCGGTTTACTTTCCTGCCGGCGTTTCTTGCTCCGCATATTCCCTCCAATCTGTTCCAGGCCGTCCACATTGTTTTCACTCTGGTCCTTGTGGTCGAAATTGTGGAAATGGTTTTTGTGCTGCCCCGATCCTTTGCCAGAGCCGTCGGCAAGCAGTTCGAAATCTTTTGCCTTATTCTCCTGCGTCATGCGTTCAATGAACTGGTGTATTTTTCCGGAACGATTACTCTTGCCGATCATATCGGGCCGGTCACGCGGATCATTGCCAATGGATTCGGGGCGTTGATTATTTTTTTGCTTCTGGGCGTGTATTTCAAGTTCAAGCGGCCCCTGCAGCGATTTCACGACCGCTCCTTTCTCGTGGGATTTGTGTCCACCAAAAAATTTCTGGCCCTGGTTTTGCTGGTCATTTTTCTGGGTATAGGTATTGTCAATATGGTTGCTCTTATTCAGGGGAATGCCCTGATAAATTTTTTTGCCACCAGCTATACGGCCCTTGTTTTTGCCGATATCTTTATCGTTCTCATCGCCCAGCAGTATTTCTTTTTTTTCCCGAGCATATTCCGCAATATTGGTCTGGCTGTGAGCACAACACTCATGCGTATCGGCCTGACGGCGCCTGCTTATTATGATGTTCTCCTGGGTATTGTGGCTATTTTCTTTGCCGTGGGCATCCAGCTTTCCTGTTGTTTCTGGGCCCGGTTTGTGGACGAGGAGTTCTGGATCGAGGATAAGAGGCTCAGACATGCGGATGATGAGGACGATGTCGGGTGAGAAGTGCTTTGTGGATGGCATACTTTGGTGCCAGCGTGCAGATCACAGCCTCCGCAGAATTGCTATGGTATGAAAAGGGGACGTGTCGGCTGATCGACAGGTTCCTCGTTGACCAGAATGCGTAGGAAAAATCTGACAGGTGGCTTTTTGGGTATAAACAGGGCTGATTTCCCTTCCATGGGCCGCATGTCGCGCCTGTCCTTCTTGACGTTTTTTCTTCTATATCTTTCCATGCTTCGCGACGATGAACGACGGTCCGACTATACTCTGTACCACATAGAAGATTGTGAGCCTTATGCCTATGGGCTGTCGCCGAACGAGTCCTCTTGGTGTAACTACGGTATCAAACTCAGAATATTTTCCATTTTTCTTGAATAATCTCGGTTAATACACTAGGTAACACTCATCTTTTTTTCCAACCTCCCAACAGGAAGTGCGTGCATGGACCCCACACAATTGATTCCCGCAACTGACCCCATTTCTGTCCCTTGGATGTGGTTTGAAGGTCTGGACCTGGTAACTTTTGTGGCCCATCTCCTTTTTATGAATGTTATGTTTGGTGGCAGTATCATTGCTCTTTTATCCTTGCGTGCCAAAAAAAGGGGCGGCGTATCTCCCGTACCCGAAGAGCTTTCAGCCAGACTTCCCACCCTTCTTGCTCTGACTGTGAATCTGGGGGTGGCTCCTCTGCTCTTTATCCAGGTTTTGTATGGTCATTTTTTGTACACCAGCACCATCCTTATGGCCGTGTTCTGGCTTTCGGTCATCCTTCTGGTCATTTTGGCCTATTACCTTCTGTATATCTATGATTTCAAATACAGGGCTCTGGAAGGCAGACGTGGTTTGATTCTTGGACTTTCCGTGGCCCTTTTGTTCTGCGTGTCTTTTATCTTTAGCAATGCCATGACCATGATGATCGTGCCTGCGACATGGGCGGCCTATTTTGGAAATGCTCAAGGGACTCTGCTGAATCTGTCGGACCCGACACTTATTCCTCGATATCTGCATTTTGTGTTGGCAGCCCTGGCTGTGGGCGGTCTTTTTATCGCTTTTCTTGGCTATGGTAAAATCAGGAATGGCAACGAGGGGGAGGAGCTTCTCACTTCAGGACTGCGCTGGTTCACGCATGCCACCTTGGCTCAGTTTGTCATTGGGACCTGGTTTTTGCTTTCCCTCAAACGGGATGTCCTGCTGGCTTTCATGGGGGATAATGTCATGGAAACGGCGGTTTTTCTTGGCTCGCTGGCCGTGAGTCTCGTGGCCTTGTATGCCGGATTTACCAGACGGGTTGTTCTTGCCGTAGGGGCTACTGTGGCCACGGTATTTCTTATGGCCGTGATGCGGGCCATGCTCCGGCTGGAATATCTTGCTCCCTATTTCCATCCGTCCAATCTGGAACTCCATCCCCAGTATGGCCCCCTCTGGCTCTTTGGCATCGTTCTGGGTGTCGGCCTAGTTCTGGTGGTTTATATGCTCAAACTTTATCTCCGTGCCAATAAGGGGGCCTAACCATGGAATATCCCATCTGGCAACTAACAACCCTGGCCGGTGGATTCTGGATCGCCTTTATTGCCGTTGTGCACGTGTATGTGGCCCATTTTGCCGTAGGGGGTGGGCTTTTCCTTGTCCTTACGGAGCACAAGGCTGTGCGGGAGGATTCTCCGGCTATTCTTGCGTATCTTCAAAAACACACCTTGTTTTTTCTTCTTTTGAGCATGGTTTTTGGAGGACTGACCGGGGTGGGAATCTGGTTTTCCATTGCCCTTATAAGTCCCCAGGCGACATCCATGCTGATCCATACCTTTGTCTTTGGATGGGCCACGGAATGGGTCTGTTTTTTAGGTGAAATCATAGCGTTGCTGGTCTATTTTTATGCCTTTGCCCGCATGGCCCGCAGAGATCACATGATCGTGGGCTGGCTGTATTTTATTTTTGCCTGGCTTTCTCTGTTTTTTATCACCGGGATCATCGATTTCATGCTTGCTCCGGGCAAATGGCTGGAGACGGGGAATTTTTGGGACGGCTTTTTTAACCCTGTGTTTTGGCCCTCGGTGACGTTGAGAACCTTTTTGGCTTTTACCTTTGCCGGCCTTTTTGGCTTTGTGACGGCTATCCGGATACCGGATGCCACGGCCCGGTTGTCCATGGTCCGTTCCTGTTCTTTGTGGACGGCTCTCCCCTTTGTGTTTGTTCTGGCCGCCGGATGGTGGTATGTGCATAGCTTTCCCCCGTATGCCTATGAGATGGTCATGTTCAAGATCCAGAAACTCGGTTTTTTTGTCCCAGGTTTTTTGGTTCTCGGGGCGGTTATCATGCTTGGCGGGTTGTTTATGGCCTTTAAAATGCCTGCTGCAGTGACCAAACCCACCGCGTATGTACTGCTGGTTATCGGGCTGTGTTACATGGGGTGCTTTGAATTTTCCCGGGAGGCCGCCCGTAAACCGTATATCATCAATGGCTATATGTATTCCAACTCCATTCTCCCTTCTCAGACGGCTGCGATCAACGCCAGGGGCGTGCTCAGGACCGCCAAATGGGTTACAAACAAAGCCGTTACCAAGGAAAACGAAGTGGATGCCGGTCGGGAGATTTTTCAGCTTGAATGTGCCTCCTGCCATTCCATCGGTGGTCCCTTGAACGATATCCTGCCTAAGACCTTAAAATTCAGTGTGTTCGGTATGGATTCTGAGCTTAACGGGCAGGGGAAACTGGTGCGCTACATGCCTCCTTTTGTGGGCACGGTGAACGAGCGCTGGGCCCTGGCCAGATATATTGTGGATGATCTGCATGCGGGCAACACCCATCTTGAGGACGGTCCGGCCCAGACGCCGCAGAATCTTCCCGCAGTTGTCCCGAAAAAGGAAAACGATGACTACGTGCTCCTGGCCTGGAACAATCTGGGGATGCATTGCATCTCCGACAGTGATCCGTTTTGGATCTTGCTCCCGCCGGCCAACGACCTCATTGCCCAGCTTATCAAGCGTGGTGATGGTCCCGAGATTATCACCAGCGGTGTAGAAATCAGCTACGCTGTGGAATCAGGGTTTGAAAACCCGGCTGAACAGGTGACGTTCTGGGATCATGCCCAATCTCTTTTCAGACTGGAAAAACCGTTGCCCGTGAATGTTGGCGTCTCGGGGAACAAGGTTACGGGGATCATGAAACCTACCCCAGGGGGAGAGGCCTTTGAGGCCTCTCTGGTACCCGTGGTGCCGTATCCTGACGATGGTTCTTTCAATCCCTATCCTCTGTTTACGGTGACGGCCAAAGATTCAGCCACCGGCAAGGTTTTAGCCACCACCCGCTGTGTTGCGCCCACCTCCACGGAAATGGGATGTAAAAATTGTCATGGCGGGACCTGGCGGGTGGCCGGAGTAGCCGGATTCACAGGTGAAACCTCGGTCGATGTTCTGGCTGTGCACGATAGGATCAACAAGACCACGTTGCTGGCCGATGCCAGAGCGGGCAAGCCGTGGCTGTGCCAGAGCTGTCACAGAGATCCTGTCCTGGGAGCCAAGGGGAAAGAAGGGGTGATCAGTTTTCCTGCGGCCATCCATGGCTGGCATGCCAATTATTTGACCGGTCGGGATGAGAACGTCTGTTATCGCTGTCATCCCGCCAAAAATACCGGTTCAACCGGGTGTTTGCGTGGTGTGCATACCGGCGTGGGGCTGACCTGTATCAAATGTCATGGAACCCTGGAAGACCATGCCCTCAGCCTGCTTAAATATGAAAAGAATCGGGGGATTGTTTCGGCAGAAAAACTGATGCAGGGACTCGATTCCCGGGTGGTGGCTTCTAAGGAGGCTATCAACCCCAGAGATGCCTGGGTGAATGAGCCGGACTGTCTCAATTGCCATGTAGCATTTGAAAAACCTGCAGCCAGAGAAATTTCCGGATTCAATACCTGGACAGCAGGAGCGGCAGAACTCTTCCGTGTGCGTACGGATGATATGGGCGTCCGGTGTGAGGCCTGCCATGGTTCCACCCATGCCAATTACCCGGCCACCAATATCTACGGCAAGAATAGAGATAATATCCCTCCACTGCAGTATCAGGGAAATAGTCTGCCCATCGGCTCTAATAGACATTGCGGGGTGTGTCATACCCAGCCTATGTCAGATGAGGGTCATCATCCGAATATGACGGGGATGTTCCGGAATGCGCGGCTGATTTCAAAGGAAGAGATGAAATAGCATCTTTTGATGGCCGAGTAGGGGCGACTGACTGGTCGCCCTCCGGTCAGAGACAAGCAAAATACATAAGCAAAGCCCCCTTCCTGATATTCTGATATCAGGAAGGGGGCTTTGTTTATGAGGTATTTGACGTATGTTGACTTATTTTCCGTAGGCGGGATTCAGGGCTTTTTTGAGCTTTTCTTTGGAATCGTATTTTTTGCTCAGATAGCCGCATACGGGACATTGTATCCAGTACCATGAGCCGTTGGTGGAGATTTCACTCGGTGTTGCGCATAAAGGGCAGGCAACAGTTTCCTTGTCCTCGGACATGTGCATCCTCCTTTCCTGAGTGTTGGATGGATATATCTTTATTCAAGGGATATATCGTGTCAGTTCTCCAATGGTGATGTCCTGCAGTTTTTTGTCTCGGTAGATCTGGATGACGCGGGTATCGTTTTTGAAAGGCGTCAGTGCGCTCTGGGCGTTCAGGTCCTTGGTATATCTCAAGGCCAGGATGACTAGGCCGATGATTTCAGGGTCTTTTTCCTGCCCCAGCTGCTTGATGAGCAGGGGCAGCGCCTTGGGAGCATATTCCGGACAATTTTGGAGCAGTCGTCCGATACCCCAGTAAGCACCGCGTCTGAGGGGCATGTGCTCCAGAAAATTATCCGGCTTGCCTTTGCGATCAAAAATATAATGGATCAATATCGGATGGAATTCCTTGGCTATTTGGGGATCGTTGGCCATGATTTCTCCCATGGCCTCGGGGGCTCCCCAACCGATACCGCCGGATTCATCGTTCAGGTTCCAGATGAAACGGCGCATGAGCACACGGGCCCGCTCCATGGTGCGTTGGGCCAGGGAGGGGACCACCCGGCCAAAGGCGGTCACTGCGTGCCATTTGATCAGTGGGTCGCTGTTGCACAGGGCTGAAAAAAGCGGTCCGAGGACCTTTTCTTCAGGATAGGAATCAAGTTCCGGGAGTCGTGCTTCCCAGTCTTCAGCACCAAGGACGGCAAAGACCATTTTCTTGACCGTGCGTCCGGACAGTGCCCGGCCATTTTCCGGGCAGGAAGTGTCATTCATTGGTTGCCAGTTTTTCTTTGATGGCTTTACCTACTAAGCGGCCCAGTTCCCGGCATTCGGTCAGGTCGTTGTGGGTGGGACGATTTTTGACACGTGCGCCCTCGGTCACCATTTCAATGTTTGCCGATTCCATGATTTCTGTGATCTGCTTCACCGATTCTCCGCTCCAGCCGTAGGAACCAAAGGCGGCTCCTACCCGGCCCATGGGGCGCAGTCCTTTCATATAGGTCAGAAAATCTGCGACCAGAGGGAGTATGCCGTTATTATGGGTGGATGATCCGCAGATAATACCCGTAGCATTGGCCAGTTCGCCCATGACCTGACTGTGGTGGAAGGCTTTCACGTGCATGAGCACATAGCTGATTCCTTCATCGGTCAATCCTTCGCCAATGGCCTTGGCCATCTTTTCCGTACTGTGCCACATCGTATCATAAACGATAACGGCTTTTTTGCCCGTGACCTGCTTACTGTAAGCATCATAGGCCGCAATGATCTTGTCCACATGGGACCGCCAGACAACACCGTGATCCGGGGCGATCATGCTGATATCCCATCCGATGTTAGTCAGATTCGTGAATACTTTGCGCACCTGCGGCGAGTAGGGCAGAACAATGTTGGCGTAGTAGAAGCTGGTTTCCTTCATGAGGGCTTCAAAATCCACCTCGTCATCAAATCGTTCCACGGATGCCAGATTCTGCCCAAAGGCATCCTGGGAAAAGAGCAGCTTGTCTTCGGGGATAAAGGAAAACATGGAGTCGGGCCAGTGAACCATGCGGGTTTCCATGAATTGAACGCTCTTTTTTCCTAAAGAAATAGAGTCACCGGTGCCTACAATTTCATAAGGCCATTCAGGGTGATGATATTGTTCTTCAAGGGCTTTTTTGCCCATTTTGGAACAGAAGAGTTTTTCGGGCTGTACCTGTTCCATGATCCAGGGCAGGGCACCTGAATGGTCCGGTTCCATATGATTGGCCACGATGTAGTCGATGTCTTCAAGTTTCACCAGACTGCGGATCTGATGATACAGGTCTATCTTGAATTCTTCTTTTACCGTGTCAAACAGAGTGATTTTGTCGTCGATCACCAGATAGGCGTTATAGGTGGTTCCTTTGGGGGCTGTGCTGTAGCCGTGAAAATCATGGTCGTTCCAGTCAATGGCACCGACCCAATAGACATTTTTTTTTATCTGAACGACAGCCATATATGTCTCCGAAATTTTTTTTATTGCACCGCGCGAACAAGATGTTCCTGGATGTCACACAGCGTCGCCTGGAGTGTAGAGAAAAAAACAAAACGACAGCCGATGGTCGGAAAGAGTTATAATGAGAGTCTCCGACCGCCGACTGCCAGTCGAACGGTTTGCGTAGTGCGTGCTGTTTGTAAAGCACGGGGAATCTCGAATCTCCCGCCTTCCAACCTCTGGTGAGGACTATGCAGCTACGGTAAAGGCGTCCTTGTCAGCTCCGCAGATAGGGCAGGTCCAATCTTCGGGAACATCGGCAAAAGAAGTGCCAGGTGCAACATCGTTGTCGGGGTCGCCCTCGGCAGGGTCGTAAACATAGCCGCAAATGGTGCATATATACTTGTCCATAATCCGTTTCTCCTTCATTGGATGGTGTGTAAGGGGGGTGAAATTGTCCGTTGGTCAGTCGTGTTTAGCCCACAGCGCATGGACCTGCAAGGGGGCGGAAGGACTTTTTTGTGGCCCCGCAGATGGGACAGCGCCAGTCTTCAGGCAGGTCTGCAAAGGCGGTTCCTTTGGCTATCTTGCCCTTTTTGTCCCCTCGGTCCGGGTCATAGACATAGCCGCAATTAACGGTCTGACAGCGGTACATCTCTTCGGGGTTGGCCATATGTACCTCGCATGCTGATAGTTTTAGAGGAGAACCAGGCTCCTTTTCGTATCGGTTGGCTACCAGTTCTCACCCAGGAGTTCGAAGTATTTCTGCTCGTGGTCACAGGCCGGGCATTTTGCAGGTGGTTCGGGCATTTCGATGATGAATCCGCAGTTGATGCAGCGCCATACCACCGGTTTGTCCCTTTTGAAGACGCGACCTTGTTTGATGTTGTCGGCCAGGGCGAGGTAGCGTTTTTCATGCTGTTTTTCGGCCACGGCAATGGAACGCATGGCGGCTGCAATCAGAGGAAAGCCTTCTTTCTGGGCGATGTCTGCAAATTCGGGATACATGGTTTCGTGTTCATGATGTTCACCCTCGGCGGCAGCCAGCAGATTTTCTGCGGTGGTTCCGATGACGCCGCAGGGATACGCCGCCTGGATTTCGACATCGCCGCCTTCCATGAATTTAAAGAGACGCTTGGCATGTTCTTTTTCCTGCAGGGCGGTTTCGGCAAAGATCTGAGAAATCTGTACATAGCCTTCTGCTTTGGCCTTGCTGGCAAAATAGTCATAGCGGTTTCTGGCCTGGGATTCGCCGGCAAAGGCGGTCAGAAGATTTTTTTCAGTGCGTGTTCCCTTGATTGAGCTCATGGTGTTCTCCATTATGTTGGGGTCTAGAGTGAAGGTGTGTAGCTATGGTCTATATGAAAAAAAAGTATCTTGGGCAATAGATTGAAAAAATAGATAATCACAGGAGAAGAAAAAAGGTGGTGAAGGGCATGCCCGCCTGTCTCCATGTTCGTTTGTTGCCTTAATGGTTTGTGTGCTGCTGGTCCTCATGATCTTTTTTCCCCATACATTGCGGGCATATTCCGTAAAAAAACGTGGTGTGTCCGAGAATTTTGAAGTCGGTGACGATGGTTGTTTCATCAATCGATTCGTCCTGAGCGTTAAAGACATCACCAACGCAACCGCACTGTACACAGAGCACATGGTGGTGCGGGCGGGTGTCTCCGTCAAAGCGTTTCTGGCCTCCCGGGGCGCG
>Ga0172377_10007663_pt1 | contig 11098 bp, 9 predicted proteins | sample Pumphouse3metaG_FD_119749 | JGI IMG/M metagenome (GOLD analysis project Ga0172377, IMG submission 119749) | Leachate microbial communities from a municipal landfill in Southern Ontario, Canada - Pumphouse #3 metaG | ecosystem: Engineered > Solid waste > Landfill > Unclassified | place: Canada... | reverse complement strand
GGTGGTCTCTTTTATGTGTTTTTTTACAATAAATTCCATGCTGGTATGAAGAAAATATGATAAATAAATAAGAACAATAAAACTATGATCTTTAAAAGGACATTACTTGTTATTATTTTTGATATAGGACTGCTCGTCTTTGGCTTTGCCCAGTCGTCTATGAGCGATATGATTTATATCAAAGGTGGAACTTATATTATGGGGGATGTATGGAATAAACCTGTATATTTAGATTCAGCGCTAGTCCATAGTAATAATGTAAAGGAGTATGATCCGCATCATTCTCATGGAATGTCATTTACTTTTGATGCATTGGATGTACATAAAGTTACAGTGCAGGATTTTTATATTGCCAAGCATGAATTGGTTAATTCAATGTATGATAAGTATCTTGTGGCTATAGGAGAAACAAATAAAGAAGATTTTCCGGAAAAGAAAGAATGGATTGAGAAAGGTTGGGAAAGGAGCAATGCTCCTGCAGTCTATATTTCTTGGGATGATGCAATTAACTTTTGTAATTGGTTGAGTAAACAGGAATGTTTGGATTCTTGTTATGTCTGGGAAAACGGTCAATACTATTATGATACCAAAGCTAATGGTTATCGGCTTCCTACCGAGGCCGAATGGGAATATGTAGCAAGAGGTGCTTATCAGATACCGACGATTAATAATGGTAAGGGACATTTTTATGCAGCTGGGTGTGATGACGCAGTATGCTCTTCCCGTTATGTTGATAAAACAGGAATAGAGAGAGAATGTGATAACTACAAAACTCGAAAAGAAGCCGCAAACTATTATAAAACGCTTCAGCAGTATGCTTGGTTTAATATTAATTCCGGTCCCCAGAATTTGTCTTTTAAGGAAGGAAGACCTCATCGGGTTGGGCAAAAGCTTCCAAATGCGTTAGGTATTTATGATCTTTCGGGCAATGCGTGGGAATGGTGTTGGGATTTGTATTCTTATGATTACTATGCATATTGTCAACAACATCCTAAAGAATGTATTAATCCTACCGGACCTTTATGTGTCGGAGACAAGGGTGGTGTTAATTGCCATGTACTTCGCGGTGGTAGTTGGGGTAATTATCCTCCATTTTTGCGCAGTACTTTCCGTTTTTTTGGTTTACAGCAGGTTTTGGGAAATCGAGTTTGTTGCAATTGGCGTACCGGCTTGCGATTAGTTCGTAATGTGGAGTCTGAAAGAAATGGAATCAAGTGTGTAGGCAACTTTCCAAATCAGAAAAAAAATTATGATGATGCTTTGTCGATTCATATAGATAATGGTTGTATAAAAGACAAGAAGGTGAGTAATAATTATGATCCTTTACTTGATCAAACAGATTCTATTCTTGGATTCAATAATAAAAGTGGGTCTCCAGATGTTATAAATTTTGGTTGTCAACTATCTCAAGATTTTACTACAACAACGTGCAATCATGATTGGGTAAAAGAACAGTTAGGGTATAATAGTACGTATACTCAACGAATAGATTTTATTCTTTCTTCTCAATTAGCAGAGAAAACAAAAGCTAATGTTATTGTATCTTACAATATATTGGATTCGAAATCGTATACGTTACTTCCTTTAAATTTGGAAGTTTCTCATTATTTTACTGATCATTTGAATGTTCGTTTCGGGCGGTTGATTAGTAAATTATCCGAATCACAATTTTACGGACGATTGGCTTTAGGTGAAGATGCTTCGCATACTTTTGGACGTACACCTTTTGTTAATGATGCATTTGAAATTCTTTATAAAGTGGGTATAAATAAACCCGTATTTTTTATAGGCGCAAAAACTTGTTATGATAATCCTTCATTTGAGGGTATATATTGTGGAATACATAATATAACAGCAAAGGGATTACAATCTTATTTATTACTTTCAACAATAAAAGAACATGTTTCAACAATTGTAAAAAGTATAAAGAATTATGCTGGTAGCAATAGATGGTATTTTAGTTATGAGGGAGAAATTGCTTATAAAAAACCTGAACAATGTTATTTTCTCGGAATCGGAGGATATGTTGATTATATCGGTGCCATTCCTCACGCGCAGCGTAAAAGAGATTTGATGGCATCTTCGTTACCTACGATAACAGAATCCAATAAGGCTCTTAAAGAAACTTTTATTCCTATGTGTGGTTTCCGTTTGAGGCCGGATAAGATAAATCCAAAATTTAATTTTTTGGCGATGGCCGGTTTCGAGGCTGAAATGCAAGGGATGTTAACAAATAAGTATACTTCACTTAATATGTTTGGGTACTTGAAATTTAAGATTACTAACCGTTTGATATTGACGTATGCATGTAATCCTCAATTTACCTGGTTTTCAAAAGGCGAATCCAGCAGTTTTAAGTTTCTTGGTGGAACAGCCCATTATTTAAGAATTAGTTTGACTATCGGTCGTCCGAATAGAATGATGATGTAAAAAAAATAAATATGGCAGTAAAAATTCTTAGTGTAGATGATGAGCATGATTTAAAAATATTGTTGACACAGTATTTCCGAAAGAAAATACGTGCAGGCGAATACATCTTTTCTTTTGCTCATAATGGGTTGGAAGCCCTAAAAATGATGCTTGAAACTCCTGATTTTGATATTGTTTTGAGTGATATTAATATGCCGGAGATGGATGGACTAACTCTGTTGTCAAAGATAAATGAATTGAGGAATCCAGCTTTAAAATGCATTATGGTTTCAGCTTATGGTGATATGGAAAATATCCGTACGGCAATGAACCGAGGTGCTTTCGATTTTGCGACTAAGCCAATTGATCTTGATGATTTGGCTCGAACTATTGAAAATGCAATTCAGCAAATAAAATATGTGCGTGAACGCCAAAAAGAACACGATCAGTTGGAATCATTGAAGAATGATCTTGCTGTTGCCGGTGAAATACAACAGGCCATTTTGCCACGTATATTTCCACCTTTCCCCGAGTTAAGTGATAAGGTGGATATTTTTGCCAGCATGAAAGCTGCTAAAGATGTTGGTGGAGATTTCTATGATTTTTTCCAGATAGACAATGATCGTTTAGGGTTTGTTATTGCAGATGTTTCCGGTAAAGGAGTGCCGGCATCTTTATTTATGGCTGTAAGTCGTACTTTGATTCGTGCAACAGGTATGCAGGGAATAACTTCAAATGCTTGTTTGACATCTGTCAATAAGTTGCTTTGCAAGGAAAGTCTTGATTCTATGTTTGTTACAGTCTTTTATGGTATTTACAATGTTGTTACAGGAGTTATTGATTATACAAATGGTGGACATAATCCTCCATATATCCTCCGTAGTGATAATACTGTTGAGGTATTGCCTATGTCTAAGAACTTCATTCTCGGCGTTTTTGATGATTTCGAATTCCAAAATGATATGTTGACGATTAAAGAGGGTGATGCACTTGTGATGTTTACCGATGGTGTGACTGAAGCATTCAGTACTAAACATGAGCAGTTTGATGAAACTCGTTTGGTTAATTCGTTATCAACATTAGGAGGAGCAAATTCTCAAGAAATTATAGAATCAGTAATCACTGATGTGGAAAATTTTTCAAGTGGAGCTGAGCAATCGGATGATATTACAATGCTGACGATCAAACATTTAAAATAATAATATTATTAATTTTAAAAATAGAAAAATATGGAAGACAAGTTTAAAGTCTTTAAACCCAAAGGTGCCATGCAATTTGAGTTTTCCGATTTGATATCTGGATATGTACAAAGTTTCGATGAAAAGAATCATTGCTTTGAACTACTTACTACTGACAAACGGAATTTTAAAATAGTACTTACTGATACTACATTTGCGCGTATGTTGAGAAATCTGGACGAACCTTATCAGGATTGTACCGGAGATCTATATTCTATTCTTTCTCAGAAGGGGAGAATGGTTTTTGCCTATGGCCTTTTCTATCCAAAGGCCGATAATAATTATGAATTTGAGGCTAAGCAACTTGATTTCCCAGAGAGAACAGTTGGCAAATATCGTTTTGAGGAATCGAATTGGTGGTCGAATCAGGCAAAGAGTATTTGTGATTTTTTTGTTAAGGCCCAATTTGGTACTTCAGGAGATATTGATTATAAGCATTATCGTACATCCGTTAATCTAAGTGGCGAAAATGATCAGAATACATATCGTCAAGAGACAGACACTATTTCACGTATGATTTATGGTATGGCATCTGCTTTTATGCTGACCGGTGAAGATAAATTTCTTGATGTTGCTGAGAAAGGAGTTGAATATCTCTCACAGCATATGCGCTTTTATGATGTTGATGAAAACATTGTTTATTGGTATCATGGCATTGATGTTAAAAACGGCAAAGAAACGAAGATCTTTACTTCCGAGTTTGGTGATGATTATGACGCGATTCCTATGTACGAGCAGATTTATGCTTTGGCTGGTCCAATTCAAACTTATCGTATTAATGGTGATCCGGGTATTTTAAGAGATACTGAATTAACGATTTCTTTATTTGAGCGTTTCTTCAAGGATAAAAAAAGTGAGGGATATTACTCGCACATCGATCCGGTTCTGTTGAGTCCGGCCAGTGATTCACTTGGGGCTAATAAATTGTGTAAAAACTGGAATTCTGTTGGAGATCATGCACCGGCATATTTGATTAATTTGTATTTGGCTACCGGTGAAGAGAAATATAGAAAATTTCTCGAATATACAGCTGATGCTATTGTTACACATTTTCCTGACTATGAGCACAGTCCGTTTGTCAATGAACGTTTCCATGATAATTGGTCTTTTGATCAATCATGGGGATGGCAACAAGACAGAGCTGTTGTTGGTCATAATCTGAAAATCGCGTGGAATTTGATGCGTATTAATAGTGTTTGCCCTAAAAAGATATATGAGGAGTTAGCTCATCATATAGCCAATGTAATGCCTAAAGTTGGTTTAGATGTTCAGCGTGGTGGTTGGTATGATGTAATAGAACGTAAGTTACATGGCGATCAAGAATATTATCGTTTTGCTTGGCATGACCGTAAGGCTTGGTGGCAACAGGAGCAGGCCATTCTTGCTTACGAAATACTTTATGGTATTTATGGGAAGGAAGAATATTTGCGTTATGCACGTGAGTCTGCGGCATTTTATAACACATTCTTCCTTGATCATGAGGATGGTGCCGTTTATTTTAATGTGCTAAATAATGGTTTGCCTTATTTGTTGGGTACCGAGCGTAATAAAGGTAGTCATTCCATGAGTGCTTATCATTCTGTTGAGTTGGCATATCTCGCAGCAACATATACTAATCTTTTGAATACTAAAAAGTCGTTACCCTTATATTTCAAACCGATGGTTAACGGTTTTAAAGATAACCTCCTTCGTGTCCAACCTGATATTCTTCCGGCAGGTAGCATTAAGATTGCTCACGTTTGGATTGATGGTAAGGAATGGACAAGGTATGATGCCGAAAAAATGATTATTGAGCTTCCAGCTTTGAATTATCGTCCGAAAATCAAAGTAATTATTGAACCTAAGTAAAATATTGAATTATGCAGAATATAAAAGTACATCAAGTAGGAAAAATCCTCGATGCTTCAACGAGTGCTGAAGAGCAGGCTGCCATATTGGCTATCCTTGATCAGAATGAGAATGTTGCATTAGATCTTTCGCATTGTACATACGTCTCTAGTGCTGGATTGAGAGTAATGTTATACAGCTTTAAGGTTGCTAAGAGTAAAAAGCTTGTTTTATATCTAGTTAGAGTTTCCGATGATGTTAAAGATGTGATGAAGATGACTGGGTTTGATAAGTTTTTTACTTATTTTAATACGGTTGATGAATGTTTAAAATCATAAGTTATGCAACGGATAGATTTATTCCCTACCCACGACTATAAGGGTTACAAGTTGCGTGCAGGTAAGCCTTTTCCTTTCGGGGCTTCTGTTGTGGGAAATGCAGTGAACTTTTCAATTTATTCACGGTATGCTACAGCCTGTACGCTTGTTTTGTTTAAGAATCATGCAGAAAAACCGTTTGTTGAAATTCCTTTCTTTAAGGAGTTTAAATTAGGTAATGTATATTCAATGATGGTTTTTGGGTTGGATTATGAAGAAATAGAATATGGTTACCGTATGGATGGGCCCTATGATTTCCAACAAGGTTATCGGTTTAATAAGGAAAAAGTTTTGCTTGATCCGTATGCAAAATTAATATCAGGACGTGATGTATGGGGAGTTCCTCCTGATTGGAACTCTATCTTTCAATATCGAGGCCGTATTCTTGCCGATGATTTTGATTGGGAAGATGACGTACCTTTAGAGACTCCAATTCAAGATAGTATCATTTATGAGATGCATGTTCGTAATTTTACCGAAGATGAATCTTCTGGTGTAAAGCATAGGGGTACGTTTGCTGGTATTGTAGAAAAGCTTCCGTATCTTAAAGATTTGGGTGTGACTTGTATTGAACTAATGCCTATACATGAGTTTGATGAATTTGAGAATAGTCGTCCTTCACCAGATGGCAAGGGGGTTTTGTATAATGTATGGGGTTATAGTAATGTTGGTTTTTTTGCACCTAAAGCAGCTTATGCTTCTACTGGCAGATTTGGTATGCAAGTAGATGAATTGAAAAATTTAGTCAAGATCTATCATGAGAACAATATTGAGGTTATGCTTGATGTTGTATTTAATCATACGGCTGAAGGAAATGAAAATGGGCCGTATATTTCTTATAGAGGAATTGATAATAAGACTTATTACATGTTGACTCCTGATGGATATTACTATAATTTCAGTGGCTGTGGAAATACTTTGAATTGCAATAATCCGAATGTGAGAGATATGATCATCGACAGTCTTCGTTATTGGGTTACCGATTATCATATTGATGGATTCCGGTTCGATTTAGCAGCCATTCTCGGTCGAGATCAAAATGGTGCACCACTTTCCAATCCTCCTTTATTGGAATCCTTAGCTCATGATCCTATTTTAGGTAAGACAAAATTGATAGCCGAAGCATGGGATGCCGGAGGTCTTTATCAAGTTGGATCTTTTCCTTCATGGGGCAGGTGGGCTGAATGGAACGGTAAGTACCGCGATGCAATTCGACGTTTTTTAAAAAGTGATGAAAATGTACTTAGTGAGGTTAAGGAACGTATTTGTGGTTCTCCGGATTTATACGCCGCACATAATCGTGGAATTAAGGCAAGTATTAATTTTATTACAGCCCATGATGGTTTTACGATGATGGATTTAGTTTCGTATAATGGTAAGCATAATGAAGCTAACGGCGAAAACAATACTGATGGTGAGAATGATAATAATTCATGGAATTGTGACTGGGAGGGTGAATGTGATAATAAAGAAATTAATTTTTTGCGTCATAAACAAATTAAGAATGCAATGGCTTTATTGTTGGTTAGTCAAGGAGTTCCCATGATTCTTTCCGGAGATGAGATGGGAAATACCCAATATGGTAATAATAATGCCTATTGTCAGGATAATAAGATTAGTTGGCTGGATTGGAATAATTTAAAGAAGAATGAAGATATTCATCATTTTGTTAAGCAAATGATTAAGTTCAGAAGGATTCATCCGGTATTAAGATTTGAATACCATTTCGGATATTGTGATTACAAGAATACCGGTTATCCTGATATTTCGTGGCACGGAGTTGAAGCATGGAATCCTGCTACAGAATTTCATAATTTAACGGCAGCCTTTATGCTTAATGGTCAATATGCAGTAGGTGGCAATGATAATTTCATTTATGTTGCCATGAATATGCATTGGGAAACGCATGCTTTTGAGTTACCTGTCTTGTTTGAGAATATGTCGTGGTATGTATTTGCAAATACTGACGTTAAAGCTCCTAATGATATTGCTGAAATTGGTAAAGAAATAGAAGTAAAAGACAAAGAAATTATTGTCGGTCCACGTTCTATTATGATATTGGTGAGTAAATAGTTGATATAATTACAAATAATTAATAAATAATATTATGGATAATAGTTTTAATGTTAGAGAAGAAGGAAGTCATTTATTTGTTGAACTTCAAGGAAGGCTTGATACGAATAATGCTCCATTATTGATGGAAAAATTAAGTGCATATAAGGGCAAAGGTCTTGATACTGTTGTTTTTGATGCTACAAAACTAATTTATATTGCGAGTAGTGGAATACGTACCATTATTTTTGTTAAACAGAAATTGGGATCGAATCCCAAAATTGTTTTTTTAAATTGTTCCGATGATGTTAAAAACGTTTTTACCATGACAGGTTTACAGAATTACATTGATTTCAAAAATAAGTAATTATGTCTACTCATTGCTTTAAGCCTTTAACAGGACAAGTCGGGAATATCATAGATTATGTGATGGACACCCCTGAAGTGAAGCCATACCATGAATTGGCGTATGCATTACGTTTAGTTACCGAAGAGATAGTTGTTAATATTAACAACTATGCTTATACTGATAAAGAGAAAGGTTATCTTATCGTTTCTATTGAGAAGAAAGAAGATAATCTAATTATGGAATTCAGAGATGGTGGTGTGCCTTTTGATCCATTGGTTAAAGAAGACCCAGATATTACATTGCCCCTGGAAGAAAGAAAAATAGGAGGTCTGGGTATCTTTTTGACTAAGAAATTGATGGATTCTCTTTCTTATAATCGTGTAAGTGGGGAGAATGTTTTGATATTAGTAAAACATATAACGAATAAAAAGAAAAATTAAGTAATGAGAAAAATAGGTATATTGATGGAAAGCGATTTTTATGAAAATGAGATCTATTATTATCAATTCAGATTTGCTGAAGAAGGGTATGAAGTTCATTTCCTTACTCGATTATGGGGTAATAAGAGCATTACTTTTTTCGGGCATGAATTGAAAGCTCCATTTTATTGCGATGAGAGTTTTGAAGGGATGAGCGATAAAGAACTTGATTCTTATTCGGCAATTATTGTACCGGCCGGAATGGTAGCCGATCGTTTGCGTTATACCGAAGATATAAATAAAATTCCACCAGCTTCGGCTTTTATGAAACGTACCTTTCAACATAAGGGTATTATCAAAGGCATTATATGTCATGGACTTTGGGTCATGGCTCCGGTATCTGAAGTTGTTAAGGGTAGAAAAATGACGGTACATAACAATCTTTTGGGAGATGCTAAAAATTACGGTGTAGACTATGTAGATAAAGATTGTGTAGTTGATTGTGATTTGGTTTCAGCACGTACCGGGGCACATTGTTACCTTATGGCACAAGAAATTATAAAACAGATAAATCAACAGAGTCAATTATGGTATTAAAAATAATATAGAAATTTATGTTAGTTTACCTGATATGACTTTTTGATATTTTATTTTCTCTTATTATCTGAAAAATAAGAATGAAACGTACGATACTTATATTTATATTAACAGCTATTATTTGTTTGCTGTGTTTCTCTTTTTATAAAAGAGAAGAAACATTGAAAGCATCTTTAGCTCAAAAGAACCAGTTGCTGATTCATGCGGCCGATAAAGAGAAGGAGGCTGTCATCGTACGTCGAGTCAGTAGTCAGATGGAAGAGATTACATATCAGCAGATGGTTACTTCCGATAAACGTCGGCAATATGCCGAGCAGCAAAGGGCTGTTGCCGAAACCATGCGTACGCAGGCAGAAGTGCAACGGGGAAAAGCTGAAAATGCTACAAATGAAGCACTTAAGGCTTTCAAGGAAATGCAATTGGAGAGGCAAGTGGCTATCAAAAGACAGCGTGAGGCTGAGTTAGCAAAGAGGCAAACGGATACGCTTTCTATAGCCGCTCTTTCACGCTCTTTAATGGTTGCTACCGATATTTCATCAATGAATCTGGAATTAAGAGAATTGTTGACATATGCAGCTGGTGAATTTATGAAAGAGTGTGGAGAAAGTTATTATAAATCTTATTTTTATGATCGGTTGTACAATATGTCTTCTTTGCAACATGATGATAGATTCATGGAAGGTGGTATTATAAAGTTAATAGAAATGCCAGATCACCGGATATTGGCTATTTCTAATTTCGGTGAAGTTGGTACTTTCAAGCTAAAAAGTTTTAACATCACATCAAAAAATATTCTTTTTTCAGATCCAACTTATTATTTTAATTCAGCCTGTTATGATTCGACGGATCATCTTATTTATGTTATTGATAACTTTGGTTCTTTATTAGTCGTCCCTGAATCTTGTAATACTAAGGCAGATAAATTAATGCGTATAACCAAATTATCGATTAACAAAATTATTGATATTGCCTATTTAAACAGGCAACTTTATCTGCTTACCAAAGAAGGACAATGCTTTTGCTATAATATTGGAAATAAAAGCCTCAAGTGTATAGGGCAATCTCACTTTTGGACGGCACTTAAACAGGATGATCATCAGATTCTTTTAGGTGACAAGCAAGGTACCGTTTATGGTTGCACATCGGATACAACTTTAAAATTAATTGGGCTATCCAATTATAAGTCGGCTATCGTCTGTTTCTATCCCATAAAAGAAAAACTGATTGTAGGTTATGCCGATGGCTCAGTTCAATTGTTAGGAAGTGGTTTCTATTATCCGCATAGGGCTGCCATTATTGGTATTGCTGCTAATCATCAGTTGTTAGTATCTATGGGCTATGAATCACATCTTCACATTCAATTATTAGAAAACCCAGAGAATGATGTTTCTCGTCATGTTTTCAGTTCACGTATCTTGTCTCTTTTGTTATTAAACAATAATAAAGAACTTATTCTTGCGGATGAACATGGTTGTGTTTATGTGTCCTGTCTTTCTCCTGAAATAATGATATCGGATCTTCACCGTCATTTAACACGGAACTTGACACATGAAGAGTGGAATAAATATATTGGTAGACAAATGAATTATCGAACTTTCATTGATAAGTAAAGATGATATGGGACGAAGAAATATAGATCAATCTCGTTTAGTTTACTTAATACTGGTACTAATATTTTGTAGTATTGTTTCGCCATGTTTATCTGCAGGGATACAAGGGTTGCCTTTTTTTAAGAATTTTAATACTGAAGATTATCATGCACATAATAGGAATACCGATGTTGTATGCGATGATTATGGCCAAGTTTTTTTTGCCAATTTTGAAGGGGTG
>Ga0172377_10007660_pt1 | contig 11102 bp, 10 predicted proteins | sample Pumphouse3metaG_FD_119749 | JGI IMG/M metagenome (GOLD analysis project Ga0172377, IMG submission 119749) | Leachate microbial communities from a municipal landfill in Southern Ontario, Canada - Pumphouse #3 metaG | ecosystem: Engineered > Solid waste > Landfill > Unclassified | place: Canada... | reverse complement strand
GATGTGGTCTTTGAGGTAGAGCTTCACCCATCTCAGCCTCTGATCCGTCGTGTATTTCATAAGAAAAGCCCCTCCTGTGGCTTCGGGGCAGCCGGTTAATGAAGTGCATGCACTTCATTAACCATTGGTCGGCTCCCTGGTCCAACATTAGGGGTTCACTTCATAATAGCACTTTCTAATATAAAATTAGGATCTTCTGTATCTACTTTGTTAGTAACATCTATCGCTCTTTTAACTTGAGAAATCACATTTCTTTCAATACTTTCAATTTCCTTTGAAACAGCAATAGGCCTGCTTATTGTTATAAAAGGAAAAATAATACTAAATCCAAACAATATTATCTTCTTAAAGTGGAGCTGTACTTTTTAACGAGGAGTAAATTTTGCTTGCCCACGCTAGAATTCACAGAGCCGATTCTTGAAAATTTGGCCTCGTTTATTTCTGAGGTGGGGCAGTCGGTACTGCTCCCTATATTTTTTCCGATGACTGGGGGTTAGTAATTCTTCAACCTATAAAGGGAATAAACCAAAAGAATGATGCCTAATATAATCACAAAAATTCCAAATCCAACGAGAACACCCATATAGGCATTAAGATCTGGAAAAGCACAGCAGCAAAGCATAACAATACCAAGAATGATTGTCAATATTCCACCAATAACCCCGGCGATTTGTTTTTCATTATACTCACGCTCGATAATCTTTGAAGCCCTTGATTCTTCATTAGAAGGTTTTGAATAAGTGGTAACGGGTTTTTTGATTTGATAACCGCAATGAATACACTTATCGCAAGTGTTTGATATTTCTTTGCCGCATTCAGGGCATTTAATAATAGCCATAACAGTCCTCCAATATTATTTGAATTCGTTTAATTGTTAATTTTAATTGTTAATATTGTAAACCTTTAGCGCCTTCTTGTCTTTACTTTAATTAAATTTCCTTTAGTATGTTAATTTTTAAAGTAAATTCCGTTTATTAATAAAAAGTGGAAGTTAGTCTAATAAAGTATAATCTTGTCTTTTGCACTTAAGGAAGAAAAAAATCGCCTGTTTTGCCTTGTCTCAGGGCATTTCAGGCGATTTTCTGTTTCACAGAGATTGTAGCATATTTCCTGTCAGTCGGTTTTCTTCAACCTGGCCGTCAGCCTCTGGAAGTTCCGCTTCGTTATGGCCTCGGACCTCATCGCCTTCACGATGTCGGAGAAGCGCCTCCTCACATGGACCCAGCACATCTGAAGCGATATCCCCCCGTTCTCGCTCGCCAGCCTCCTGTATCCGGAGAACCCGTCGCAGACTATGCATCCGCTGTACCCCTTCAGCCAGGAGGCCGTCTCGTCTATGGACCTGGACTCGTGGAAGTCGTAGATCTGTATCTGGTCGTCATAGTATGAGGAGGAATACACGTAGACATAGCTTTTCCTCCTGCTCTCGGCGTCTTTTCCCTTATGGCTCACCGTCAGGGTCGTCTCGTCCGAGTGGATGACGCGGGCGTGGTTGGCGAGGAGGTCGGCCTTCATCCTGTCGTATACAGGCTCCAGGAGATCGGACGTCCTCTTCATGGAGCCGGCCAGGTCCTGCTTCGACACCGCTATCCCGAGGGTGTTCTCTATATGCTCCGAAAGATGGTGGAAGGGTATCCCGAGCTCGTACTTGCAGTAGGCCACATAGGCGGCGAACGACGGCGTGAGTATCGAGCCGGGGAAGGCGGCCTTCTCCTTCATGGCCTCCTCGGGCTCGTTGATGATGACTGAAAACCTCTCGTCGCGGGGGACGAACTGCCTTATGTGCTCGATGTTCTTCTTCTCGGCTTCCGCCTCCCTGCCCCTGAGAGCCTCGTTGAGTTTCCGGCCGAGCTCGAAGATCAGGGCGTCCTTTTTGGCGAACTCCCTGTCCTTCGAAAGCAGTGCCCTGTCCTTTGAGGCCAGTGCCTTTTTGCTGGCGGCCGCCTCACTTTCGAGGGCTTTTATTCTGTTCAGTGCTTCTTCTAAATTCGTAGAAATATTATACGATTTTCAGGCATCATAATCAATGAAAAAGCCCGATAATATCGGGCTTTTTGTCAAACACATATCTGAAGTTTCCTCATGGATTTTATCTCGACCCCGGCCAGGAGGAACCTGAGGTCCGCCTTGGTCATCTCGTCCCCTTCTTCAAGGTGCGGCCATATGAACCTGCCGTAGCCTATCTTGTTGAGCATCAGCCATGTTCCCCTCTCGTCCTCGTAGTAGATCTTCACCGCCTTCCTGTTTTTGGATACGAACAGGAAGACGAAGTAGAGCGTCTGCGCCGGCGAGAAGTTGGTGTACACCAGTATCTGCAGGGCCCTGATCCCCATCCTCATGTCCACCGGGGCGGAGTAGACATGGATCTCCCTCACCTTATCTAGATCTATCATAGTAGTCCCTCAGAAGCGTCTCGGCCTGCGAAAGCGAGGTGGTGACTTTGATGTCCCCGATTTCTATCACGACCAGGGAATGGTCGAACATGGAGAAATGGGTTGATTTCCTCAGCGCCTCCTCCGGCGTTATCGCGTTTGCCCTTATCTGGCCCTTCCCGATGAGGGAACTTTCTCCGTTCAGCGCCGCGGTGACGTTTATGAAGCTCCCCTCCATGTTGCTGTAGGCATAGGCCCAGTCCCGGAGGGTGGCCCTGGCTAGAACGTGCTTCCTGGCGAAGACCGAGACGGTCTCCCCCGAAGCCCTCAGTCCCTTCACGAAATCGAACCTCTCTCTGTCGGTGTAGAATTTTCCCATGTTTCCGCTTCCTTTCCACTGAAGGATAGCCGAAAGACGGGAAACAGACCAGAGTATAGTTTTTTTACGTACACGTTTTTTCGGTTTTGAAACACTAAAAAAGCCCTAGAAATAGGGCTTTTTGAATTAAATTGGTGCGGACGGAGAGAATCGAACTCTCATGGGAAGCCCACACGCCCCTCAAACGTGCGCGTCTACCAATTCCGCCACGTCCGCAAATCAGCTTATAAATTATACTTTCTATCGTTCCTCAAATCAAGCACTAGTGTTAGAATATTTTTATTATGGATAAAAGAACCTATATCGGAGAAAGACAGTATCAAAAAGAAGACGGTACTGTTTTTAAAGTAAAGCTGTATAAAAAAAGCAATAATAACGGTATTACTTTAAGGATAGTCTATGGTGAAATGGAAGTCTATGTTTCTTCCAGAACGACTTATGATATGGTAGACAAGATCGTTAAAGTGGGTTTGAAAAAGTATTCTAATCGGATAATGAACAGACCATTCATGGTTCCTGGTGTCTATGTATATATTTTAGGGAAGAAAAGATATTTCACCGATGATCCCAGCAAGAAGGACAACGACACTTATTTCTATGTGCCTTCTAACTGCAAAGATCCTTTAGTCAGATACAAGAAAGAATTTCTTCTTTATTTAAAGAAAAGAGTAGTGGAAATCGGAAACATGATGTCCAGAGACCTTTCTTCCTATATAATCAGGACAGGATTGTTTCTTACTTATTATGCGGTTTGTTTTCCTACCAAGAGACAATTCAAATTCGATTACCGTTTGTTTGCCTATAAAAGCGAGATCAGCGATGCTATCATCATCCATGAAATAGCCCATACCTATGAGATACATCACAATGCCAGGTTTTATACCATCGTCAAAATGTATTGCCCTGATTATGATGAACTGGAAAAGCAGATCAACCAAGGCAGATTTGAAGGAAGGATAGATAACTATGTCTTTTAAAGTGATTGAGAGTAGCGACAACAGCACATATAAGGAATTACTTTCTCTGAAGAAGGGCGATCCCAAAGAAGGATTGTTTTTAGTTGAAGGCGATGATCTTATCGATGAGGCGATGAAGGAAAATGCTTTAGTGGCCATGATTGTTCCCTTGGGAACTCATTGCCCATATGTCGATTATCAGATAATCGGATTGCGGGAGACATTATTTAGAAATCTGTCTTCTTATCAGTCTTTGCCTAAGGCTATGGCAGTCTGTCGGAAGAAGATGACAGCAGAAGTCGGAAAAAGAGTCATCTATCTTGACGGCATTCAAGATCCCGGAAACTGTGGTACCATGATCAGGACAGCACTTTCATTTTCGTATTCAGGCGTAGTCCTTTCCAAAGATTCTGTTTCACTGTATAATAGTAAAGTAGTCCAGAGTACAAAAGGTGCTCTTTTCCATATCGCTGTCGATAGAAGAGACTTAAAGTACTATTATGACTTGGGTTATAATATCTACCTGACTACTTTGGATGGCGTAGATGAGAAGACAGTTCCAACCCTGAAAGAACCCTTTGTCTTAGTCTTTGGCAATGAAGGCCAGGGAATAAGAAAAGAAAATCTTACTCTTGGAAAGAAATTGAAAATAGAGATGTCCGGCATCGATAGCTTGAATGTTGCTATCGCTTCTGGTATCTTCATGTATCGCTATAGCGGAGGCAAGAATGGAAGATAAGCTTTTGAAGAACGTCAAAGTCATTAAAGAGACGGATTCCCACTTCACATTTGAAAAGGTCACTAAAAAGACCGCTCTTTTATGTACGAACGGTTTTCAGAATGCCGATCTTCATGATGCCACCCCGATGAGGGAATATTTCAAAGACAGTTTCAGTGATGAATTTCACGGCTGCGAAGTAGTTCCTGTCCAGCTTTTCCATCCGGCTGTCCCCAGCACTCATCATCATAAGATGTTTGAGAAAATTTTAGAGAAGACTATCTTGGAATATACTGCCAAGGGTTATGATATCATTCTTCTCGGTTACTCTTTTTCCGCTTCCCTTTGCTGCAAGATGCAGGCTAAATATCCTCATAGCATCAAGAAGCTCATCTTGGTGGCTCCTGTTTATGACACGATTCTCAATGGCATGATTCCCGGTTATCTGAATTATGCTTTCAAGTTTGCCAAGCTTTCCAAGAAATATGGTCCGAAGATCGCCAAGGCTATGGGAAGAACCACAACTAAGGGCATGGTCTCTCTGCTTATATCGATACTTATGTCTTTATTGACTTGCCGCTCCTATGTGAAGAAGGTCACCTGCAATACTCTTATTTTCTGGGGTATGGAAGATGAGCTTTGCACTGCTCATTCCCTGAAGAAGGTAACATCCAAGCTGAATGTTCCTAATATCGTCTACAAATATCCGGGTATGACCCATGCCATCCTCAAGTCTGTCAAACAGAATGGTATCGTATATGAAGATATTCTTCACTATGCCTTTGGAACTCCGTTCATCATCGAAAAGAAAACTGAATCAGTTTTGAAAAATAACGAAAAGAAGATAAAGCTCGACGAAGACGGCGAACCGATTCCTTCCTTCCAGGATATCTTCAGCGAAATCGATCCGGAACTTGAACAGGAAACTCTGGAAGACAATAAAGTTTTATAAGCTAAAAGGCGGTTCAACCGCCTTTTTTAAGTTGCCCTAATCAGAATATTACTATATAATCTATGTTTAGTTTATAACCTTATCTAAGGAGATATATACCATGGAACTAAAAGATACACTGTTGATGCCCAAAGGGACTTTCCCGATGAGAGCAAATCTGCCGACCAAAGAACCTCCGCTTGTCATGAAATGGCACGAAATCGGTCTTTATCAGATGCTCTTGAAACACAATGAAGGCAAACCCGCTTTCTATCTTCACGACGGTCCCCCTTATGCCAACAACGAAATCCATGCCGGTCATGCTCTCAACAAGATCCTCAAGGACGTAATCTTACGTTCCAAGAACCTTGAAGGTTTTTATGTACCCTATACTCCTGGCTGGGACTGTCACGGTCTTCCTATCGAGCTTTGTGTCACTAAAGCCGGCGTTGACAGAAGAACTACTGCTCCCTCTGTCTTTAGAAAGAAATGCACAGAATATGCTCTGACTCAGGTTGCCAGACAGAAAAGTCAGATGCTCTCCTTAGGAGTTATCGGTGATTATGATCATCCCTATCTCACCCTCAATCATGATTATGAGAGTCATCAGGTCGAAGTCTTTGCCAAGATGGCTTTGCAGGGACTTATCTACAAGGGTCTTAAACCTGTTAATTGGTCTCCTTCTTCAGAATCAGCTCTCGCTGAGGCTGAAATCGAGTATAAAGACGTTACTGCCAAGACAATTTTTGTCCGCTTTGAAGTCACTAAGGGAAACGCTCTTGTCAAACCAGGTGATTTCTTTGTCATCTGGACTACTACTCCCTGGACTCTTCCCGCTAACTTGGGAATCTGTCTCAATCCCCGTATGACTTACGGTCTTTTTGAGACTGAAAAAGGAAATCTGGTTCTTTTGAAAGACCTGAGTGCTTCTCTTAAAGAAAAACTCGGACTTGAAAAGATGAATCTGATCCGTGAATTCAAAGGCAGTGAAGTTGAGAATCTCGTCTGCCGTCATCCTTTCCTTGATCGTGATTCTTTAGTTATCAACGATGATTATGTCACTTCCGATTCCGGTACCGGCTGCGTTCATATCGCTCCTGGTCACGGTCTCGACGATTATAGAGTAGGCAGAAAGTATGGTTTACAGCCTCTTTGTCCAGTCGATAGCCGCGGCTATATGACATCAGAGGCCGGAACCCGTCTTGATGGCATGTTCTATGAAGAAGCCAATGATGAAGTCATCAAGATGATTGAAGAGAACGGTGCCCTTCTCAATGAAGAAGACATCACTCACTCTTATCCCCATGACTGGAGAACAAAGAAACCCACTATCTTCCGTGCTACTTCGCAGTGGTTCTGTTCTGTCGACAAAATCAAAGACAAGCTCTTAAAGGAAGCCGATAAAGTCAGTTTCCTTCCTAAATGGGGTAAAGTCCGTCTGGAAAATATGTTGGCTAATCGTGATGACTGGTGTATTTCCCGTCAGCGTCTCTGGGGTGTGCCGATACCGATATTCTATGGCGAAGACGGCGAACCTCTTCTCGATAAGGTCTTATTTGATCATATCGTGGAACTTTTCAAGGAACACGGCTCTGATGTCTGGTATGAAAAGGAAGCCAAAGATCTTCTGCCTGAAGGTTATACGAATATTCATTCTCCTCATGGTGTTTTCACCAAGGAAAAAGATATTATGGATGTCTGGTTTGATTCCGGCTCTTCTTTCTTAGGTTCTGATATCAGCTTAGGTCATCCTTTCCCCGCTGATGTTTACTTTGAAGGCAATGACCAGTATCGCGGCTGGTATAATTCTTCGATGATTCTTTCAGTTGCCACGACTGGAAAAGCTCCATACAAGCAGATTCTCACTCATGGTTTCTTAGTCGACCAGAACGGAGAAAAATTCTCTAAATCCAAGAAAAACGGTATCGATCCTGTCACTATCTGCAAGACTTTCGGTGCTGATATCCTGAGACTCTGGACGACGACTATCGATTATTCCACAGCTGAGATCAAGCTTACTCAGGATCTTCTCAAGGTTGTCTCTGACCAGTACAGAAAAATCAGAAACACTTTCAAGTTCATGTTGACTAATCTTTGCGATGACGATTCCGGAAACGGATTTGATCAGTCATATGTCCCCTCTGATTTAAGCTATAGCGATATTCTCATCCTCAACAGACTCAAAGAAGTATTGAGAGACATGAAGAAAGGCTATGACACCTATGACTTTATGTCTGTCACTAATGCTCTGACTAATTTCCTTGTCAACGATCTTTCTTCTTTCTATCTTGATTATTCCAAAGATACTCTCTATTGTGATAAAAAAGACTCAGTCAGAAGAAGAAATACTCAGTATGTTCTCTTCAACATCGTCAAGTCTCTCTCTGTCGCTTATTCGCCGATTCTCTGCTTTACCGCTGAGGAGATTTATGACAGTCTCAGTCTCAAAGACAGAAAGGCCTCTGTATCCCTTGAATCCTATCCTGATTTAGGACCTGTTGATGAGAAAATCTCCGCCGATTATCAGGTTCTCACGGGTTTACGTGCTCATGTCACTTCTCTGATGGAGCCAGTCAGACAAAACGGCACTATCGGAAGCTCAAGTGAAGCCAGCGTCACTTATAAGCCGGAAGAGGAGGAAAAACCTCTTCTCGACAGACTCGGAAATAAGGAACTGGCCAGAATGTTCATCGTTTCCTCTTTTGAAGAAGGAGAGACGAGTCTGGTTTGCAAGCACACGGGCGAAAAATGTGAACGCTGCTGGAATTATTTTGATGATATCGAGGAAGAAGACGGAAAACATCTTTGCCATCGATGCCATGAGGTAGTCACTTCTCTCAAGGAGAAAGAGTAGATGACTTTCAAAGAAAAAGTGATATCTTTCATCAAGGATATCAATCTCTTTGAATACGTAGGTCTGTTCTTTGTCGCTCAGCTTTTGATTGTCGCTGACATATTGACGAAGTATTATGCGTATTTCTCCCTGGTGGGGACTGAGGGAAGCTATGTCACTCTTATTCCTCATATTCTCGACCTGACTCTGGTCTATAATAACGGAGCCGCCTGGAATATCTTAAGTGATCAGAAGTGGCTTCTCTGCATGATTTCGCTTATTGTCGGAAGTGCCTTGGTTTATATCTACTTTACCAAGTTTGATAAGATGCCCAGGTTTATCCGTATTTCCTTCTCATTGATGATAGCCGGCGCCTTTGGCAATCTCATCGACCGTATCGGATATTGGGGACAGCTTGGCATTTATAAGCATGGCGTTATCGATTTCCTGCTCCTTGATTTTTGGAAGTCCTTCCCCGTCTTCAATCTTGCTGATTCTTATTTGGTTATTGGTATTGCTATAATATTGATCGGATATTTTGCAATTTGGCTTAAACAGCTCATCAAGAACAAGAAAGAGCATAAGTCGAACGATGATCCTTATGATATATCCGATATAAATGATGTCTCACTCGATTCTCAGGATAAGACTGAGGAAAAGAAGGCTGATGACACAAAGGAAGAAAAAGAAGATGAACGAAAAGAAAACAATCCAAATCACAGCTAGTGGCCGTTTAGATGCTATCCTCTCTAAAGAATTAGGTATTTCAAGAAGCCAATTGGCCAAAGACATCAAAGTCGGCTCTGTCAGCGTCAACGGTGTCATAATTGATCATCCTTCCTTTAATCTGAAAGGAAACGAGGAAGTCATCTATGCTCCAGTTGAAAAAGTAAACACCGGCATTGAAAAGCCCAAAGACAAAGTCGAACTCGACATTGTCTATAAGGATGATGACATCGTCGTCATCAACAAACCCCGTGGCATGGTTGTCCATCCCGCTCCCGGTCATAGCGATGATACTTTAGTCAATTATCTTTTTGATGAAGATGAATCTTTTGACTATGATCCAAAGGATGTGAGCAACACTCGTCCCGGCATTGTCCATCGTATCGACAAAGACACTTCAGGATTACTAGTTGTTGCTCAGAATCCTCAGACAGAAGCCACTCTTCAGGATGAAATCAGAGAACGTGAATTCCATCGCTTTTATCTGGCTTTGGTTTACGGAAACGTCAAGGACAAAAGATTTAAAATCGATGCTCCTTTGACTAAGCCCAATCATTCTCATCGCAAGGCTGAAGTCGATATCTACAAGGGAAGAGAAGCTGTCACTCACTGCACCCTCTTAGGAAACAACGGCAAAGTCTCTTTGCTCAAATGTTCTTTGGAGACCGGACGAACTCATCAGATTAGAGCTCATCTGGCTTATATCGGATACCCGATTGTCGGTGACACCCTCTATGGCGCCAAGGATGACAAAGTAGCCCGTCTTGGTCAGGCTCTTCACGCCTATCAGCTCTCTATCATTCATCCCCGTACTTTGAAGAGAACTGTCTTCTATGCTCCTCTTGACTCCTATTTCAAAGAACTGCTGAATTACTTCTTCCGATAGAAAAAAGCCTCGTATGAGGTTTTTTTTACAAATTGCTTATTTCTGTTTTTTCAGTTTTTAAAACTGACAGTTTTCTTTCGACTTCTCTTTTTGATATCAAAAACGAGAACAGGGAAGTCAGTATTTCGGAAAGAGGGAAAGTGAACCAAATAAGATAACGGGCATTTTCTGAAAGGGTGAATAGGAAGACTATCGGGAAGATGAAGATGGCCAGTCTTAAGAGTGAGATGATGACAGGAAGAATAACATATCTCAGACCCTGAAGAACACCTTGAAGAGAGACGCTGATACCCATGAAGATGAAACCTATTGAGGCGATACGGATGGCGAAAGTCACCGTATCTATTATTTCCGCTGAGGAACTGCCACTAGCCAGACCAAAGATATCGGCAATTGGTTTAGCGAGTATTTCAAAGACTACAGCGAAGATCAAAGAGACAATGATGGTGTCGATGACACCCCATTTAAATGATTCTTTCACTCGTTCTTTTTCGCCTAGACCGAAATTGAATGAAACGACTGAGATTAAAGCGTTGCTCATTCCGAAGGCGGCAAAAAGAGGAATCTGCTGGATTTTGTAGTAGATGCCAAAGCTTCCAGTCAGAAGATCTCGGTCATAGGAAGAAACGCCGAGAATCAGATTGACCCCTAACATCATGACGGAAAGAAGAGCCTGCATGATCATGGCCGGTATTCCTAGTTTTAGAATACCTAAAATGGTTTCACGGTCCGGTTTGATGTCTTTGACTTTATTGGATACTTCTTTATTGAGGAAATAATGGAAGAAAAGATCGAGAAGAAAGCTGACTGTCTGGCCGATAACCGTCGCATAGGCAGCCCCTTTTACTCCCATCTCGAGAGGATAGATAAAGACATAATCAAGAACGATATTGATTATGGCGCCGCTGACCTGACCGATTGTGGATAACATCGTCTTTCCAGTCGCCAAAAGAAATCTTTCATAAACTGTATATCCGACCTGACTGAATGAGAGAGTGCAGACGATAGTCAAATACTCTTTTCCGAAACTGATGCTTTCTTCATTTCCGTCAGCCTGCATTCTGATAAAGCTATCTGACCCGAAAATCCCAAACAGAAGAAAGACTAAGTAGATAATCACTCCGATGAATAGTCCGTTTCCGACAGTCTTAGAGGCTTTTTCTCTGTTGCCTTCACCAAGACTCTTAGAAAGCAGGGCATTGATTCCTTCTTCTCCCATATTGATGACGAAAGCCGTATCGACAATGTTGTATAAAGCCTGCATGACCATAGAAACAACCATCGGCAGTCCCATCTTCCAG
>Ga0172377_10007656_pt1 | contig 11104 bp, 8 predicted proteins | sample Pumphouse3metaG_FD_119749 | JGI IMG/M metagenome (GOLD analysis project Ga0172377, IMG submission 119749) | Leachate microbial communities from a municipal landfill in Southern Ontario, Canada - Pumphouse #3 metaG | ecosystem: Engineered > Solid waste > Landfill > Unclassified | place: Canada... | reverse complement strand
GACGGATTAATGGCTATACATCCTAATCCGGTGTAGGATGTGTTGAATGTCATTCATGCAGGTTCTGCTACTATGCAGTATTCTCTTTATTCTGCTAATGGCGCTCTCCTTGGCGTTGGTTCTTTATGCGATAATGCTTCTATTGATGTGTCTGCTTTGTCTGCAGGCTTCTATTTCTTGAATGTTGATGGTCAAATTTTAAAATTCACTAAACAATGAAAAAGCATATAGCATTGATAGGAAGCGTGTTGTGCGGGGTTATGCTTTTTGCACAACAAAAGATGTTGATTTATAAAGGAGAGGATGTCTTTTATCAGCATGCCACCTCGGATGTGGATAGCGTGAAATTTTCAGGGTCAAATATATTTATTAATGAGACGGGTGGATCTGCTCCGTCTTTCTCTATTGCAGATATCGATAGTGTGACTTTTGAGCCTACTTCCGATACTATTTTTGTGACGTTCGACGGATCTTCTGTCTCCGTAAATAATTATAAGTGGGAGAATATCTCCTATTTGATAAATGGAGCAAATATTAAGTTTACTTCCTCTCAAAACGAGAAGGATATTGTCTATTATTTGTCCGGAAACACGACTAACGGCTCGTTCACAATCACACCAGACCGTGCCTATTATTTGGTGATGGATAATTTGACGCTTACTTCTGACTCCACATCTCCAATCGTGATTAATGAAAACGAAGGAGAATCGTATGCTACGAATGTGGTATTGAAGGGAACTTCGAGCATCACGGACGCATCGTCTTCCACTTATAAAGGGTGCTTGTATGCCAAATCGAAGTTGAAGTTCGATGAAAGTTCTACCGGAACATTGAATGTTTATGGTAATGCCAAACATGCAATCAACTCTTCCAAGAAGACTGAGATTTATGGTGGTACCATCAATGTCAAGAGCGCGGCTTCTGATGGATTGAACAGTGACGGACTACAGATGTATGGCGGAACTCTGAATATAGAGGGAGCCGCAGGTGATGGAGTCGACGCTTCTGAACTCATTCAGATTGAAGGAGGTTCGTTGACCATAAATTCGACGGCAGATGACGCAAAAGGCTTGAAGTCTGACAGTACGTTGACAATCAGTGGCGGTACAGTCAATATTACGATGACGGGAGCGGGAGCAAAGGCCATCAAGAATGCAGGCGATGCGTTGACAATCTCTGGTGGAAACTTGACGCTTACGGCTAACGGTGGTGCTTATTATGATTCCGAAAATTCCGATTATTCCTTTGCTGCCGGTATTAAAAGTAATTTTGGTGTAGTTCTTACGGGTGGTACAACGAAGATTGTTTCTAGTGGAGTAGGGGCGAAAGGGTTGTCTTCTGATAACACGGTCAATATTAGTGACGGAAATTTGAACATTGATTTGACCGGTGATGCTTATATTTTGGCTGCCAATGGTTCGACAGCTGCCGATACAACAACGGTTGCTGGTATTAAGGCAACCGGGAAAATAACTGTTTCTGGCGGTACGTCAACCATCACTTTGGGCTCGAATTCAACGGCTTCCAAAGGTGTTACTACCGATACGGATTTGGAGATGACAGGTGGTACTCTTAACATAACCAACAATGGCGGTTATTATGCAACATCTTCTACTTCATCTTCAACGACGACAGGCCCTGGAGGAAGGCCAGGACAGACAACCACAACCACATCGACAGATTATTTGGAAGGTAGATGTATAAAGGCTGACGGAAATATTTCCATAGCAGCAGGTTCTCTTACTTTGGTGACATCTACGGGTGCAAAGGCAGTGAAGGCTGATGGAAATTTGACGGTTGGTCAGAAGGATGGAGATAATGATTCGTTGATAATGGACTTGACAACATCCTGTACGCAGACCGCAAGTTCGTCGTCTTCTTCTGCTCCTTCGTTTGGAGGAATGGGTGGCGCATCTAATACGAAATATGCCGGTTATCCAAAGGGATTTGTCGCAAGTGTCATCACCATTAACAGTGGTACTATCACGTTCAATGTGAAGGATGATGCCATACATGGAAATTCTTCGGTTGTGATAAACGGTGGTGATATCACCATCGCAGCAACGGATGATGGTGTTCATTCGGACGGAGATTTGACAATTAATGGTGGAAGTGTAGTTATCAATTCGGCTTATGAGGGCTTTGAAGGTGCTAACATCTATGCTACGGGTGGATATACCTATGTGACTACGACGGATGATTGCTGGAATGTGACGACTAACTCGGGAATGTTGCGTGTGTCTGGTGGCCAACACTGGGGACTTGCCAGCAGCGGAGACCATGACTGCTTCGACTCGAACGGAAGTATGGAGTTTACTGGTGGCTTGGTGGTAGCTTGCGGCTCTTCTCCTCTTGACGCCGGAGATGGAAATAGCTGCTACCAGAAACACACGGGAGGAGCGTTGCTGGTGTTAGGTCCAAGCACGGCAGGAATGTGGAATCAGGATGTGAAGGTTTCTTATACGAACGGTATATCAAACACCTCTTGTTCCGTTTCTCAAGGTGCTACACTTTGTGTGGCCAACTCTAGCGGTAATGTGATAGCAGCTTGCAAGGTGCCGGTCGCTATTTCAAAAGTCATATTCTGTTACGGTAGTTCGTTGTCCAACTATTCGTTCTATACGACGACAGGCAGTGTGAATTTTGATTTGTTCAACAACCAATATACGGAGAGTGCGACATTGTCCAATCTCACCTCATTGAGGTAATGGATGGTGATCACAATTTATAAATAAGAAAGGTGACGTTGCTTTTGTGGCAATGTCACCTTTTTCTTCTTTGTTTCCGACAATTCTATTGAAGGCATTTTCCCCCTAAAAAAAGAGAAGTTCTACAAAGAAATCATTTTTTTTAGTGACTGTTGAGAATGTCTTGATGAAGATTCGGGCATATTGGGTGGTAGTTTCGGGTATTGCATTGCCAGCAATGTGTCTGCGGCATATTTTACGGAAGAAGAAAACGGGAATGAAATAACGAAATGTATTTTCCTTTTGACAAGAAAAAACATTAAATTTGTAGCCTAAAAAGAATGCGTATGGATAAATAGTGTATTGACAGATACATACATCTTAAAATATTAGAAAAACGTTTTAGCTAACATCGGGTCACAGAAACTTAGACACTTTCGAAACCTCTCGATGTGAGCAGCAGAACGTCCACGCTTAGGCGTGGGCTTTGCTGTGCATATATGGTTTCAGGCAGTCTAAGGCCTCTGTGATACTATGCATAAGTAAAAGTCCACGTTTTTTTTGTGTGTATTTCCTTTATTTAACCACATTAGGACTTGAAGTAGGATTCCGAAAATGCTTGGTGGATATAGAGTAGGGCTATATAAAAACTGTTAAAATTAAGTAAAATGAAAAAGATTAATTTATTCACGTTGATGATGATGCTTTCTGTATTGTCGTTTGGTTTTGTTTCTTGTGACGATGATGACGATGATTCGTCTCTTATAGGTGTCGATGCTGCGGTAGGGTCGTATGATAATGTGAACGTGGGTATGTTTTTGTTGAATGCCGCAGGAAATTTGGAACCATATACAGGTGAGCTTGAAATTGATAAAACGAAAGCTGATGTTTCTAAGGAAGGAAATAATGTTAGAATTTCTTTTGAAAAAGGCGGTTCTTTATTAGGAACGAAGGTTGGGAAAGCCTCTAATGGTTTTACGTTTGATATTGAGTCTCAGAATCTTGATGGTCTAACATTGAAGGGTTACAATGCTGCAAGTCTTGGAAATGTTAAATATAATGGAGTGTATCTGTCTGATTCAAAGACATTCACTGTTGGTTCGCAGGTGGATTTGGCGGACTTCATAAAGGATGAAGATGATTTAGCTGCTTATGTCGCTTCTGATTATCAGGCAATTGTGCTAATCTTTACCATTAAGAAATAATGGTTGTGGTATTTTAAAAAAGGAGGGAGTGGATTTTATTCCTACTCCCCCTCTTTTTCTTCCTGACTTTGTATTATTCCTTACAGATAACGCAACCTGCGCATTTTGACAGCTCGCCTCTGAATCTTTTCTCTACTAGGAGATGGATCCTGCTCTTCAGTGCTTCCACACTTATCTTTTCTACTACATCGTTGGTGAATGCGAGCATGAGCAGCATACGGCCTTCTCTTTCCGAGATGCCTCTCGAACGCATATAGAAGAGCGCATTTTCGTCAATCTGACCGGTTGTGGCGCCATGGCTACATTTCACGTCATCCGCATAAATCTCCAATTGAGGTTTGCTGTAGATATGGGCGTCTTTTGTGGCGCATAGGTTCTTGTTGCTTTGGTATGCTTCTGTCTTCTGTGCGTCTTTCTTCACGAGGATTCTTCCTGCGAATACCCCCGTGGCCTTGTCGTTCAGTACGTACTTGTAAAGTTCCGTGCTGTGGCACTTTGGTACGTTGTGGTTGATGACTGTTGTGTTGTCAATGTGCTCCTCCTTGTCGCCGATGGCCATTCCGCAAAGAGTGGTCTCCGCTTGCTCTCCGTTCAGATTTACACGGATGTTGTTGCGGGTAATTCCGTTGTGGAGTGTTATTTCATTGACAAGCACGTTTGAGTCTGCCGCCTGCTCCACGTATAGCGTACCGATGTTGGTCATGTTGTTGCTTGTGTTTTCGAGCTTGTACTGCTCGAAAGAGGCATTTCTGCCAACAAAGACTTCAGTCACGCGGTTACATAAAAATTTGCAGGTGTCCATGGTATGGGCACATACGAGAAACTTTGCTTGCGCACCTTCTTCCAGTATGATGAGGTTGCGGCTATTGGCAAGCGTGTCAGAGTCTGCCCGCATGACGTTGATTAGCTGTATGGGTTTCTCTACCTTTACATTCTTAGGAACGTAGAGGAAAAAACCGTCTTGGGCAAATGCTGCGTTGAAGGCGACGGAACCGTCGTTCTCCGTGTCGGCTGCTTTTTCGTAGTATGCCTCTACTATTTCCGGATATTTCTCCGCATGCTCTTTCAGACTTCCTATCAGGACTCCTTGTCGGGTCAGCTCTTCTATCTCTTTACAGGTGTTGTCTCCTTGGGGGTCGTGATAGAACGAGTCGTTGACGACAAAGAACAGATGGGAGTTGATGCCGGGAACGTCACATTTGAAGACGCTGTATGGATTGATAGGGAAAGAGACTCTGCGGAGATTCATTCCGAAATCAATGGCATATCGACCCCTGATGTCGGTGTATTTGTAGTCTTCCGACTTCCGAGTGGGAAATCCCAGCTGCTCGAATCTTTCGAACGCTTTGTCCCGCCCCCTATTCATCACCTCAGCCGAGTTTTCTTTTATCAGCTGGGCGAAGTCTTTATATATTTTTATGTAAGACTGTTCTATTTCCATCATATGTATTGCAAGATTAGTTGACGGGTCTATTCCCCGAGTTCCTTCTTTATCCAATCGTAACCTTTCTCTTCCAATTCAAGGGCTAGCTCTTTGCCTGCCGACTTTACGATACGGCCCTTATAAAGCACATGTACGAAGTCTGGAACGATATAGTCGAGCAGACGTTGGTAGTGGGTGATGACGATGCTGGCGTTGTCTTTGCTCTTCAACTTGTTCACGCCATTGGCTACAATACGAAGGGCGTCAATGTCTAGTCCGCTATCTGTCTCGTCTAGTATGGATAAACGTGGCTCCAGCATGGCCATCTGGAAAATCTCGTTTCTCTTCTTTTCTCCGCCTGAGAAACCTTCGTTGACAGAACGGTTGGCTAGTTTGTTGTCCAGTTCCACCAACTCTTTTTTCTCTCTCATGAGTTTCAGAAAGTCGGAGGCTGACATGGGGTCTAGTCCTTTGTATTTCCTGTGCTCATTGACCGCTGTGCGCATGAAGTTGACCATGCTCACTCCCGGAATCTCCACGGGATATTGGAAGCTCATGAAGACGCCTTCTCTCGAACGGTCTTCTGGACTTAGCTCCAAAAGGTTCTTTCCGTAGAAGGTGACCTCTCCCTCCGTTACGGTGAATGCCGGATTGCCTGATAGAACAGAAGAAAGTGTGCTCTTTCCGGATCCGTTAGGACCCATGATGGCATGAACTTCTCCCGGCTTCACTGTCAGGTTGATTCCTTTCAGTATCTCTTTGCCATTTATGTTGGCATGTAAGTTTTTTATCTCTAACATGATTCTAGTTTTTTTTGTTCGTAAAAGAAAATATCAACCGACGCTACCCTCCAACGATACGGACAATAGCTTTTGCGCCTCCACGGCAAATTCCATCGGCAGCTTGTTGATTACCTCCTTGGCATATCCGTTCACAATCAGTCCTACGGCGTCCTCGTTGCTGATGCCGCGTTGGTTGCAATAGAATATCTGGTCTTCGTTTATCTTGGATGTGGTGGCTTCGTGTTCTACGATGGCGGTCTCGTTGTGTATGTCCATGTAAGGAAAAGTGTGGGCGCCGCACTTGTCGCCGAGTAGTAGACTGTCGCATTGCGAAAAGTTTCTGGCTCCGTCTGCCTTCTGGGACACCCTGACCAGACCACGGTAGCTGTTTTGGCTGTGGCCTGCCGATATGCCTTTCGAAACGATGTGGCTGCGTGTGTTTTTGCCCAAATGTATCATTTTCGTTCCGGTGTCGGCTTGCTGGTAGTTGTTGGTGACGGCTACCGAGTAGAACTCTCCTACGGAGTTGTTTCCCATCAGAATGCAGCTGGGATATTTCCATGTGATGGCAGATCCCGTCTCTACTTGGGTCCACGATATTTTGGAGTTGTCTCCCTTACATAACGCTCTTTTGGTGACGAAGTTGTAGATGCCGCCCTTGCCGTTTTTGTCGCCCGGATACCAGTTCTGTACGGTCGAATATTTGATTTCGGCCCGGTCATGTACAATCAGTTCTACGATGGCGGCATGTAACTGGTTCTCGTCGCGCATGGGAGCGGTACATCCTTCCAGATAGGAGACGTAGCTGTCGTCGTCGGCCACGATGAGTGTGCGCTCAAACTGACCTGTGTTGGCCGCGTTTATTCGGAAGTAGGTGGATAGCTCCATCGGACATCTCACTCCTTTCGGAATGTAGACGAACGAACCGTCGCTGAATACGGCGGAGTTGAGTGCGGCGAAGAAATTGTCCGTATATGGCACCACCGACCCGAGATATTTGCGTACCAAGTCGGGGTAGTCTCTGACCGCTTCGCTGAAGGAACAGAAGATGATGCCTAACTCTGCTAGGTTCTCTTTATATGTCGTTTTGACGGAGATGCTGTCCATGACGGCATCTACGGCCATGCCGGAAAGTTGCTTCTGCTCTTCCAGAGGAATGCCTAACTTGTTGAATGTCTTGATCAACTCCGGGTCGACCTCCTTCAGGTCTTTGGGAGCCGGCTTGCTTTTGGGAGCCGCAAAATAATAGATGTCTTGGTAGTTGATCTCAGGAATGGTGAGATGCGCCCATTGAGGCATCTTTAACGTACACCAATGCCGGTAGGCCTTTAGCCGAAATTCGAGAAGCCATTCGGGTTCGCCTTTCTTTTCTGAAATCAATCTTACAATATCCTCATTAAGTCCTTTGGGGATGACCTCGGTCTCGATGTCTGTTACGAAGCCGTATTTGTATTCTCCTTGAGTGACTTTGTCAACTATATTTTCTTTCATACAATGAGTTGTTTTTGGACTATTTGCATAAGTCCCGAAAAATTACCGCAAAGTTACAAAAAAATAACCCTTGGCGGAATGAATTCGTTCGCTAATTTAAACGAACAATGGTATGCTCTTGTTTTGTTTCCTCTTTGAAAAAGAAAGGAAATGTCCTCTTCTGAAACTTTAGGAGACAACTTCCTCTTCCGGAGGTGGAAGGCTTCATTCCTCCCTTCTCCGAAAACTTCTTTAAAATCAAGTTTTAAAAACATAAAACGGTGAAGAACAATATGTATTGCGTCTAAACGTCGTTCTCCATTGCACCGCCAGCAAGAAATCTCTTTTTGAAAAAAGATGAAATGATGACGGATTGCCATTTCGGTGGAATGCGGAAATATCTCCTGACAGTCACGTGGCTTATGCCGTTAGGGATAACCGAAGATGCCTTTGGAAGACATGGAGATGTGCTGATGGAAAAACTTAGATGAAAGATTTGGAATGTTATCCCATTCTCTCTTTCCTTTTCGGAACAAAGAAGTATCTTTGCACGGTAAAGTGAAGATATGCGGTTTCTTTTAGGGAAACCGCTTCCTTAATTTGTTATATAAAAAACATATAATATGAGTTTCAGCGAAGAAGCAAATAAGATTTTTGATGATGTGGTCATTGCCTATCATAAAAAAGATGATGTGGATACTCCGATTGAGAATCCTTATAAACCGCAGACAATTGAAAATGTTTTGTATCTCAAGAATTGGATAGATACAGTACAGTGGCATTTGGAGGATATTATCCGAAATCCGGAGATAGATCCGGTGGAGGCTCTTGCTATCAAAAGAAGAATAGACAAGTCTAATCAGGACCGTACCGATTTGGTGGAGATGATAGACAGCTATTTCTTGGATAAATATAAGTCGGTCAAGATCAAGTCTACGGCAGTGATTAACACGGAGAGTCCTGCTTGGGCTATAGATAGGTTGTCTATCCTTGCCCTGAAAATATACCACATGAAGAGTGAGGTGGACAGAACGGATGTCTCTGCAGACCATAGGGAGGCTTGTGCTAAGAAATTGGCTGTGCTTTTGGAACAGCGTTCGGACCTCTCTTCTGCCATTGACCAACTGATTGTCGACATAGAGAATGGTGACCGTTACATGAAGGTATATAAACAGATGAAGATGTATAACGATCCGAGCCTAAATCCTGTGCTTTACGGACGAAAAGGTTGATAGTAGGATATGAAGGTACTCGTGATCAGAATGTCTGCGATGGGCGACGTGGCGATGACCGTCCCGGTGGTGGCTTCGTTTGCCCGGCGGTTTCCTGGAGTGGAGGTGACGGTTCTGTCGAATCCTCGCTTTGAGGGAATGTTTCCCTCTCTGCCTAATCTCCGATTTTTCGGAGCGGATACGAAACGGGAATATGTGGGACTGGCCGGTATCTTCAAACTATTTGGAGAACTCTCTTCCCAAGATAGATATGATAAAGTGATTGACCTGCACGACGTGTTGCGGAGCAAGGTGCTTCGTTCCCTTTTCCGGATGAAGGGTGTCCCTTGTTCCGTGATAGACAAGGGACGGGGAGAGAAGAGGGCTCTTACCCGCAGGGGAAAGAAAAGAATGGTGCAGTTGAAACCTTCGGTGGAACGATATCGGGAGACCTTTGCCCGGGCCGGATTCGATTTTGAAGTGTTGAATGAGGGTCTGTTGCGAAAGTCGGAAGGGTTATCTTCTGCCATCTTGTCTGTTACCGGCGAGAAAAAAGGAAAGTGGTTGGCGGTTGCTCCGTTTGCTCAACATCAAGGTAAAATCTATCCTTTGGAAAAGATGGAGAAGGTCATCTCTTCTCTTTCGGAGAGGAAGGATATGAAAATTCTGCTTTTTGGCGGAGGTAAAAAGGAGATTGACGTTTTTGACTCGTGGGTTTCCCGTTATGAAGGGTTGGTTTCTCTTGCCGGAAAATTTTCCATGAGGGAAGAACTTCAAATATTGGATGCCTCGGATTTGTTGCTCTCTATGGACTCTTCCAACATGCATCTGGCTTCGTTGGTTCAGACTCCGGTTGTCTCCATCTGGGGTGCTACACATCCGTTCGCCGGTTTTTATGGCTATGGACAGAATCCGGCAAACATCATACAGAAGGAGATGGACTGTCGTCCATGCTCCATTTATGGAAACAAACCTTGTTTGAGAGGTGACTATGCTTGCCTGAACCAAGTCTCTACAGAGGAGGTGATTGATAAAGTGATTTCTGTTTTGTTTGATTCGCAACGATAGAACTTACAATGAGTCTTCTTCCTCTTTCGGACGGGAGAAGATGCATCCGCAATAGTTTTGACGGTATAAGCCATATTGCCTTGACAGTTCGATGGAACGAAGGTAACCTCCCTTTTTCTTGAAGTCGGATGGTAGGAATTTCAATCCGGCATGTTCTGCTATCTCATTTCCTAGTTCGTTCAGCTTCTCCGCGTTCTTCAATGGACTGATGGTGAGTGTTGTCGTGAAGTAGTCGAAACCGTTCTCTTTTGCAATGCGTGCGCTCTCTTCCAGCCGTAGCCGATAACATGCAAAGCAGCGTATTCCTCCCTCCGGTTCCTGTTCCATGCCTTTTGTCGTTTCGTAGAATCTTTTCGTTTCGTAGGTGCCGTCCAAAAAGGAGATGGGGTGTTTTGTCCCCAACATTTGAATGAAGCGTTCTTGTTCTTCTACGCGTTTAAGATATTCCTCTTCTGGCCAGATGTTGGGATTGTAATAAAAGACGGTAATCTTGAAATGTTGGGAGAGATACTCCAATACGTAGCTACTGCATGGCGCACAGCAACTATGGAGCAATAGTGTTGGTGTCTGTCCGCTTTCCTGAATCTCTGCTATTATGTAGTCCAGCTCTCGCTGGTAATTTATTTTGTTTGCCATTGATGTTTCCTCATTTGCTTGCCCCAAAATTATTCATAATTCGGCAGATTGACAATTCTATTTTCTTTTCTTGGTTTACATTGTCCTTCGTAGAACAGCGGAGAAAAATATCTGTTGGTGACGGGATGGTTATGGGTTGCAACCAAATTTTAGTAGTCATGAAAAAATAACTTGGTAAGGTCAATGCATCTTGCACGGGTGATTTTCTGACATTGCATTGACATCAAAAACTGTCATATCCGGCAAATCCCCACAAAATCTAATTTTTTTTGAACTGTCTAATTCGGAGGATTCGTGCAAGATTCTTTTTCTGCCGAAAATCGTAGCCTACTCAATTCAATACAGCCCCACTTTTTTTGTGTGGTACGGATGTACAACGCATTTCTCTTTTTAATTATGTTTTTTCAAAATATCTTTTTTTTATGACTACTTTTGCAAAAATAAATCCTGTTTTTGAAGATTGAAATGGGAAGTGTGAAGGAATGTTTGACTACTGTATTAAATTAAAAACAAATGAAATGAGAATATGGATGAAAAGTTGGTTGTTGTTGGTTGCCGGCCTTGTTGTTGCCGTTGGTACAACCTATGCACAGACAAGTGATAAGAATTCACTTGGTTTTTT